>Ga0209500_10003229_pt1 | contig 11258 bp, 10 predicted proteins | sample S_140212_EF_Meta_FD_187323 | JGI IMG/M metagenome (GOLD analysis project Ga0209500, IMG submission 187323) | Freshwater microbial communities from Lake Simoncouche, Canada to study carbon cycling - S_140212_EF_MetaG (SPAdes) (version 2) | ecosystem: Environmental > Aquatic > Freshwater > Lake ...
CAATCACCGGTGCTTATGGAAGAATGGGGAAAATTCTCATTAAAAGAATATCTAAAAACAAAAATCTAAAATTATTTAGCTTAACGGATCTAAAATCAGGAAAAACTGTGAATGGAATTAAGACACAAAAAAATAACTTAGAGGCTTTTAAAAAAACGGATGTTATTATTGATTTTTCAAGACCTAAAGCTTCCCTTGAAATTTTGAATTATGCAAAAAAATTAAAAAAGAAAGTTGTAATAGGTACAACAGGTTTTACTAAACAACAAAATAATTTAATTAAAAACTATTCAAAAAAAATTGCTATATTTAAGTCTGGAAACATGAGCCTGGGTATTAATCTTCTAGAATACATAGTTAATATTCTCTCAAAAAAAATTCCTAATGATTACCATATTGGAATTAACGATGATCATCATAGAAAAAAAGTTGATTACCCATCAGGCACAGCATTGATGTTAGCAAACGCAGTATGCAAAGGAAAAAATAAAAATCTAGAATTTATAAAAGGAAAAACTTTTTTAAATAAAAAAGGAAATTTTCAAAAAAATAAAATTAATTTTTTTATTACAAGAAAAGGAAATACTATTGGCAAACATTCTGTTCTCTTTAATAATAAAATAGAAAATATAGAATTAAAACATACTGCTTATTCTAGAGAACTATTTGCCGATGGAGCTTTAAATGCTGCAATATGGATAAGCAAAAAAAATAAGGGCTTATTTAATATGCAAGACATGTTTGGGTTGAAATAAACTTTATAAAAGTATTTGATTCTTTTTTAATGCTTCTGAATAAAAATAAAGCTTTAAAGCTTATTGAGCTTTTAAATAAATCAATAAAGAATCCAAAAACATCTTTAAAATATAGAAATCAATTTACTTTGTTAGCTTCTGTTGTTCTTTCGGCGCAATGCACCGATCTTAACGTAAATAACGTTACTAAAAGCATATATAAAAAATATTACATCCCCAAGCATTTTGTAAAACTTGGAATAAATAAAATAAGAAATCTTATTAAAAGTATAGGACTGTTTAATAACAAAGCTAAAAATTTATATTATTTATCTAAAATTTTATTAGAAAAACATCAGGGCAAAGTTCCAAATAACCTTGAAGATCTAATACTACTTCCTGGAGTTGGCAGAAAAACAGCAAACGTTGTTTTAAATGAAGCATTTAATAAACCAACGATTGCTGTAGATACACATGTTTTCAGAGTTGCTAACCGAGCAGGCCTTTCTAATGGCAAAAATCCAGAGCAGGTGGAAAATCAACTTTTAAAAATATTACCTAAAAAATACATTAGAAAAGCCCATCATTTAATACTTTTGCATGGAAGATACACCTGCAAGGCTAGAAATCCATTATGCAAAAAGTGTGTAATCAATAAAGTTTGCCTATACAAAGGAAAAAATGAATAAAAAAATATTAGGAATTGGCAATGCAATTGTTGATGTACTTGCAAAAGTAGACGATGAATTTTTAATAAAAAGAAACTTTATTAAGGGCTCGATGAAGCTTATTAATAAATCTGAATTTGAAGATCTAAAAAAAAATATTAAAATTGAGAAAGTTGTAGCGGGAGGGTCTGTTGCTAATACTATGTCAGGTATTGCTTATCTAAAAGGAAGCCCATCATTTATCGGGAAAATTAATTCTGATAATTTTGGAGAAATGTACAAAAAAAGTCTTGAGGATATAAATGTAGATTTTCCTTATATTCAAAAAAAAGAAAATTTATCTACAGGCGCTTCTATCATTTTAATCACTCCTGACTCCGAGAGAACTATGTGCACTTATCTTGGAATATCCTCACATCTTTCAGAGAGCGATATAAATCAAAATAATATCATAAATAATGAATTAATTTTTTTGGAGGGATATCTATGGGACAAGGGAACAAGCGAAAAAATGTTTAAGCATGCCATAAATATAGCAAAAAAAAGTAAAGTAAAAATTGCGATGAGCTTATCTGATATTTTTTGTGTAACGAGACATAAGGAAGATTTTTATAACCTATTAAAAAATGACTTAGATATATTAATAGGGAATGAAAATGAAATAAATGAATTAACTAATAAAACAAATTTATTAGATTCTATTAATCAATTAAAAGAATTTAATAAGTTAATAGTTATTACAAGAAGTGAAAAAGGGAGTGTTGCTATTAAAGATAATGAAATTATAAACTGCGAGAGTACAAAAGTTAATAAAATACTAGACCTAACCGGCGCTGGAGATCTATTTGCAGCTGGATTTTTAAAAGAATATTTAGAAAAATCTGAGATTAAAAAATGCCTAATAACTGGATCGATTCTTGCTTCAAAAATAATTCAAAGAATTGGTGCTAGACTAGAATAAAATAAAAATATTAATTATATAAATAATATAATGATTTTTTTTCTATAATGAATTTTGTATCTTTAAAAAACTTATTCATTTTTTTTCTTAACCGATGTAAATGGGTTTCAAAAGCATGCGTTTCAAGATCTGAGCTATGATTCCATATACTTTTTAATAAAAAAGATTTTTTTAAACCATTATTTTTTTCTAAGATTAGAATTAGGTTTAGTTCTTTTTCTGTAAGTTTGGCCTTTATACCATTCTTCATAATAACTCGTTGGTTTGAGTCTATTTCATAACCATTAATAATGATTTTAGATTTTTTAAAAAAATTATATTTTGTAATCAAAATATTCATTATTTCTCTAAAAGACAAAACCTCTATAGGCATAAATAAAGCGACATGAAATTGCATTAGATTTAACTTATTTTTTTTTAAATAATCTTTGTTGCTTAATAAAAAAATAGTTGGAATATTTTCTAAGAAATATTTTTTTATCTCTGTTAACTGTAATTTTTCAGCAACTACGATTCTAACAAATGAATCTTGATTATTGCATTTTAGATTTTTACCGTGGCTAATATTATAATTAAAATCCAACTCATCTAATATAGAAACAAAGGTTTCTGACCCAATAATATGAAGATGAATATTGTTCATAAATAAATATATAATACATTTAATATGATTATTGTTAAAAAATCTGGATATCTAATCTATAAAAACTTTACATTTAAGTGTGCATTAGGGAAAAATGGTATCGGGCAAAAGAGGAAGGAAGGTGATTTTATAACTCCTAAAGGAAAATATAAATTAATAAAAATTTATTATCGACCTGACCGAATTAAAAAAATTAACTCTCAATTAAAAAAAATTAAGATAAAAAAAGATATGGGATGGTGTGATGATGTGCGCAGCAAATTCTATAACAAACAAATAAAAATAAATAAGAAAATTAATCATGAAAAACTATATCGCAAAGATAACGTCTACGACATCATAGTGGTTCTAGGTTATAATTTAAATTCTATAATAAAAGGGAAAGGCAGCGCTATATTTTTACACGTGGCAAAAAAAAATTATAACAAAACCCAAGGGTGTATTGCTTTAAAAAAAAATGAATTATTGAATTTAGTATCCAAAATAAAAAAAAATACTCAAATAAAAATAGGGTAAATAATAATCAGTTAAATATTGATGAACCTATTCTAACAAACGTAGAACCGCATTTTATAGCTACCTTATAGTCTGAAGACATACCCATACTTAGTTCTTTAAGATTATTTTCTGAACTAAGGGATCTCATTTTATTAAAAAAAATCTCAGGATCTAAATCTTTGGGAGGGATACACATCAATCCTATAATATCTAAATTCAAATCATATTTACATAAACTAACAAAGTCTTTTAATAAATCAATTTTTATACCGTTTTTTTGATCTTCATTACCAATGTTTACTTGTATAAAAAATTTAATTTTTTTGTGAGAATTTTTTTCAATTTCATAAAACTTATTTGCTAATTTTTCATTATCAAGAGTATGAATAAAATTAAATAGTGAAAATGCATCTTTAGCTTTATTTGACTGGAGTTTGCCAATTAAATGAAGTTTGATATTTTTGTTTATTTTTAAAACTTCTGACCATTTCTCATTAGCCTCCTGCACTTTATTTTCTGCAAAATCACAATGACCTATATTTATAAGTTCTTTAATTTTATCAAAATTTTGATTTTTGGTTACGACTAATAAATTTGTGTCCTTTTTTATATTGATTATCTCTTCTTTAATTGTTTTATAATTATATAAATAATTAAAATGAAATTCAGACATTATAAATATTATATCTTTGTTAATGAGTTAAATGAAACAATAAAAAAAAATATACTTAAAATATCTAAACCTAATCTAATTTTAAATTTTAAAATTTTTGAGGAAAGTTCATTAATACTTGCCAAAAACATTATTATATTTTGTAAAAATCATAACATTCCTTTTTACATTTTAAATGATGTAAAAATTGCAAAACAATTAAATGCAAATGGAATTTTTATTTCTGCAACTAATAGAAAGATTGGTTTATCTTTATTTAGTAACATAAAATTTAAATTAATAGGCTCGGCTCACAATCAATTAGAATATTTTTTTAAAATTAGGCAAAACTGCAAAACTATAATGTTGTCGCCAATTTTTTATAACTACAAATATTCAATTTACAAAATTTTAAACCCCATAAGATTTAATTTAATATGTTTAAGCTGGGAAACTAATATTGGTGCGTTGGGAGGAATTCTAAAAAAAAATATTAATAAAATTAATCTTACAAAGGCGACAAATATTGGAATTAAATCTTATGTCTCAGAAGCGAAAAAAAATAAAAAAGCCCACCAGCGATTAACTGGTGGGCTTGATTATTAAATACTTTTTTAAACTAAGCGGTAAGTATTAAAATTTACCTATAAGTCTAACCATACCGATATTTGAATCACGTCCAGCTTCGCCGTCCATGTCAGTATTTTGAGAATAACCAACTGTAAGATCAACAGGTCCTAAAGCATATCCAACTTGAACACCTTTAACTTTTTGAGTTACTGTTGTGTCTTGTACATCAGCTTTGGCATAAATAGCAGATACAGATAAATTATTATCCACAGCATACGCTATACCATAGTGTTTCTCTTTGAACTCTTTACCAGTCGATAAACCAGTAGAAGAAGTTGCTGCAACACCAGTAGCACTTGGAGAACCTGCGCCAAGATTATACTTTTTGTCAGCATAACCTAGAGAGATTTGTCCCATATTGTAGGCAACTCCCCATGATGTAGATTCAGCTTTTGTTGTAGCTCCTTTTTCTAGCTCTTCTTTACCTTTGAAGTAGTAAGTTGAAAGACCTTTCACACCAAAATCACCTGTGAATCCATACTCATAACCTGACTCTTGGTCAGCTGAAGCAAATGTCTCAGAGTTTCCTGATCCAGTAGTTGGAGTACCAGCATATGGAGTAGCTATAGTTGGAACGTAGTTATAAGAAAATGTTCCAATTGGAGTTTTTTGAAGAACAGCGGCACCCATACCTTGGCTGATTGCAGGTCCTAAGTTTTGGTTAAAACGTGTTTTATTTATACCAGATGATAAATCATTTGGTGTAAATCCAAAAAACACAGCTGCTGATCTATCAGTGTCTGATCTTTGAATGTGATCAAGTCCAATAGATATAGTTGTTCCGCTTCCTGGATTTGTTATGTCCATATAAGTGTTTTCATTGAAAAGTGTTGAAGCTTGAACTCCATCATTTTCAATTGCAAAACCAGCGGCATATTCTAAACCACCAACATTCAATTTACCTTTTGTTTGAACGTTAATTTGTTGTTCATTACCAAATCCACTATTAGCGTTAGTATTGTTTACACCAGCAATCGCATCTGAAGATGCAGCTTTATAGTTTAAACGTAACTCACCAGTGATAGTGGTTTGAGCCATTGCAGATCCAGTTACAACTAGACCAGCAAGAGCTGTCGTTAACATTAGTTTTTTCATTTATTTACCTTATTTATTGTTAATGTTATTTAATTGCATATACACAATTAAATTAACAATAGGATAATATTCATTTTCGATGAATTTTTGTTAAATATTTGCTATTATGATGTTATTTTTTAGTAAATGTTGCATAAATACAACATAAGAATTTATATTTATAAATAAATTTTAATATAGTTATATAGTTTAAATATCTAAATGATTTTTTTTAAGCCATTCTCTAAAATTACAGTTTTCTTGTTATTATTAGCGGTAATATCGAATTGTGCAAAAATCGACCCGGTTACTGGGGAGAAAATAATAATTGACCCGGATACGAGAAAGAAGTCTAGAGAATTTACCGATAAGCAAGGGGGGCTATTTGGTGACATTGGGGGAAAAAATAAGAACACAACTTTTGAATTTGGAAATTCAAATGTTTTATGGCGAGCGACACTTAAGGCTCTAGAGTTTCTTCCACTTGTTAATGCTGACTATTCTGGAGGCGTAATAATTTATGATTGGTATTCAGATAAGACGGACTCTAAAGAACTAATAAAAATATCGATAAAATTTTTAAGTAATGAATTAAAATCTTCTTCCCTTCAAGTTATCGGTCATAAAAAAATTTGTGGAGAATCTGAAAAATGTGTAACTAAAAAACTAGATGATAAATTTACACAAGAAATTAAAGATTCTATAATTGATTCGGCTAGAGCACTAAAAATAGCTGACGCTAAAAAAGAGCAAGAAAAAAACTAGCCTTATAAAATAATAATAAATGGAAAATTTCAATCCTTTTCCAGTTGAAGAAAAATGGAAAAATTTTTTCGAGAAAAATAAAACATTTAAAACTCAAAAAAATAAAAAAAAAAAATTCTATAGTTTAGAAATGTTCCCATATCCTTCGGGAAATATACATATGGGGCATGTGAGGAACTATACTCTTGGAGATATTATTGCAAATTTCAAAAGAATGAATGGATATAATGTTTTGCATCCAATGGGATGGGATGCTTTTGGCTTACCGGCTGAGAATGCTGCGATACAAAATCACTTACATCCTAAAGATTGGACATTAAAAAATATTTCAAAAATGAAATCTCAACTTCAGCGTTTAGGTCTTTCTATTGATTGGGATAATGAAATTTCTACATGCGATGAAAGTTATTACAAGCATCAACAAATAATATTCTCTTTTTTTTTTAAAAAAAAATTAGTCTATAAAAAAGAGAGCTATATCAATTGGGACCCTGTCGACAATACAGTTCTTGCAAATGAACAAGTAATTGACGGTAAGGGCTGGAGGTCTGGAGCGGTCGTTGAGAAGAAGCAATTAAATCAATGGTTCTTAAATATTACAAAATACTCAGATCAATTATTAAAATCTCTGGATGATTTAAAGGGTTGGCCAGAAAAAGTAAGATTAATGCAAAAAAACTGGATTGGGAAATCTATAGGTTGTGAGATTGATTTTGTTTCTGATTTTAAAAATACTAAAATTAAAGTTTTCACAACGCGTCCAGATACAATATTTGGTGCTTCATTTGTTGCTATTGCCCCTGATCATCCTTTTACTGAATTCTTTAAAAATGAAAAAAATTTTCGAGATTTTAAAGAACTCGCTTTAAAAAATATTGCTACAGAATCATCTTTATCTAAAAATGAAAAATTAGGTTTTAAAACACCGTTTTTTGTATCACATCCTTTTTTAAATAAAAAAATACCTATTTATGTAGCTAATTTTATACTTATGGATTATGGAACCGGAGCTATATTTGGTTGCCCAGCCCATGATCAGAGAGATTTAGAATTTGCCAAAAAATATGATCTAGAAATAATTCCAGTTGTAAGTCCTAATAAGTCAAAATCTATTATAATTAATGATCAGGCATACGCAGAAGATGGTTATATTATTAATTCAGATTTTATTAATGATTTAAACGTTGAAGATGCAAAAAAAAATATTATTCAAAAAATAGAAGAAAGAAAAATAGGAAGCTCTAAAATAATTTATCGTCTAAAGGACTGGGGAATATCCAGACAACGATATTGGGGATGTCCAATTCCAATTATGTATAGAGAGGACGGCGAAGTTATTTTGGTTCCTGAAAAAGATCTGCCTGTAGAACTTCCTAAAGATATAGACTTAAGTAAACCAGGAAATCCATTGGAAAATCACCCAACATGGAAATATACAAAATGTCCAGAAACCGGAATGAAAGCTATTCGTGAAACTGACACTCTTGATACATTTGTAGATTCTTCTTGGTATTTTCTTCGCTTCTGTTCTCCAAAAGAAGATAAAAGACCTTTTAATATAGATGAGGCAAATTATTGGATGCCAGTAGATCAATATATTGGTGGTATTGAGCATGCCATACTTCATCTTCTGTATTCAAGATTCTTTACTTTAGCACTACAAGAGGAATTTAAATTAAAATTTTCCGAGCCTTTTAAAAATCTTTTTACTCAAGGAATGGTATGTCATCCAACTTTTAAAACAGAAAAAGGGGAATGGGTTTTTCCAAAAGAAGTTATTGAAAAAGATGGATCTTATTTTTTAGATAATAAAGAAAAAGTTCGAAAAGGAGACAGTCAGGCCATGTCAAAATCTAAGAAAAATATTGTTGATCCTGATGATATTATTAAAATTTACGGCGCAGATGCTGTAAGATGGTTTATCTTATCAGACAGTCCTCCAGATCGAGACATTCAATGGAGTGATAGTGGCATCCAAGGTGCATTTAAATATATACAAAAAATCTGGCGTGTTTGTGATAAAATAAAAATTTATAAAAAAGAAAAACAAGAAATAGATAATAATTTTTTAATTAAAACTAATATCCTAATAAAAGAAATTACAGAATGTATAGAAAAATTTCATATTAATGTAGCTGTTGCTAAACTTTATGTTTTTCTAAATAATATTAATGAAGAAATTGATAAAAAAATCTTAAATGAAGAAGATATTATTAATGCTTATAAAAAATATTTAATTATTATATCTGCTTTTATTCCTTACATCGCTAATGAATGCTGGGAAAAAATTACAAAACAAAATAATCTAAGTTCACAAGAGTGGCCTAAAATTGAAAATACTCTTATAAAAAAAGATTACTTTGATGTTGTAATCCAAATAAACGGTAAAAAAAGGGCAATTATCAACGCTATTAACAATGAAAGTGAAGAAAATATTTTTAGTAAATCCTTAGCAATTAAAAATATTAAAGTTATATTAGAAGAGAAAAATATAATAAAAAAGATTTTTATAAAAAACAAATTACTTAATATTGTGACTAATGATTAATAAATTTTTTCTGATTCTTGTAATATCAGTCGTTTTAACTCATTGTGGTTTTTCACCAATTTATACTGGAAATACTAAACAAGTAGTTATTTCTAAATCTGAAATAGTGGGTGACAAAGATCTGGCTTTTAATCTAGAACAAAAATTAAATTTCAAAAAGGATGAAAAGAATTTAACTGCTTATATATTTAAAGCTCAAATCTATGACACAGCCGAAAGCTCTCTTGTGGATTCAAGAGGGATTGCAACGGAAGAAATTATTAGATTAACAGTGAGCTATCAATTTCAAGATAAAAATGGCGTTGTAATATACCAAGATGCTATAACTAAAGATAAAAGAGTTTCTGTCACTGATAATTTATCAAATAATATTCTGGTAAAAAATAATGAAAAAAGAGTATTACTAGATTCTATAATTCAAAATATCTTATTCAAATCTAGAGTCTCATTAAATTAGTTTAAATGCTCTTAAAATCACAAGAGATAAGTCTAAAAAAAAAGGATTTTTTTAAAGAGAGAGTAATTCTTCTGTACGGAGAAAATCAAGATTTAATTAGTGACTTAAATCTACAAATTACATCTAAATTTATAGAAGAAGAAAAAGTCTCAAAATCTTTTTTTGAAGAAGATTTAGTAAAGAATCCAGAAAATATTATTAGTTATTATCTCAATGGATCATTATTTGATGATAATAAAAATATCTCGATAATTAAAAACTGTTCTGACAAAATATTAGAAATTATTAATAAAATAAAAAATAATATTAATGATAACATTATTATTCTGAACTCCGAAATACTTCCAAAAAATTCTAAACTAAGACAATTTGGAGAATATGATAAATTAGCTATTTGTATTCCTTGTTACCAAGAAACTAAATTTGATATAAAAAAATTTCTTACTCAGCAACTCCAAATAAATAATATTCAATTATCAGATTCCCAAAGCGAGACTATTATTAACTCATCATCCTTTAAAAGATCAAAGATTAAAGGAGTAATAGAAAAATTAAATCTATTTAAAAATTCAGGAAAGATTACAGATCAGATCGTGGAGGAAATTTGCACTGACGCTGATCTACAAAAGAACGATGAAATTATTGACATTTTGCTATCTAAGAATGAAAAAAATATTAATGAATTCATATCCAATATGTCTAATTATGAAAAAAATTTTATAGAAGTAATTATTATTCTTAGGTCATTCATAATTAAAGTTCTTGATATACAAAAAAATAACAAAAATCTTTCAATCGATGAAAGAATTGAAAGATACAAACCACCAATTTTCTGGAAAGATAAAGATAGAATAAAAAATATCTTAAAAATTTGGAATACTAATAGTCTTGAAAAATTTCTTAGTAATTTGAATATTATTGAAACTGACTTTAAGAGAAATGATTTAAATCAAGATATCCAATTTTATTATTTTTTAACTCAAAACCTATCTAAAGTAGCCCTTAAGAACACTAATAATTTTATTTAACTGATCAAGATTTTTATAAGAAAATTTAATTTCGCCGGAATTATTTTTTTTATTTTTAATATCTACTTTTATTCCCATTAAGAGACCCAGATCACTTTCTAAAGATTTTATGTTTGTATCTTTATTATTTGTTTGAGTTTTTTTTTGAGCCTGAAAAGGCTTGTCTTTTTTAACTAAGAATTCAGCCTGTCTTACAGAAAGATTTTTATTAACTATCACTTTAGAAAGTCTAATATTATCAGGAACGTTCACTAAACATCTAGCATGTCCAGCCGTTAATAATCCATCAGATATCATTTTTTTTATCTCTTCGGGCAGACCAGCAAGCCTCAGGGTATTAGCAATATGACTTCTGCTTTTTCCTAAAATTTTTGATAACGTTTCTTGAGAGTATGCAAATTTTCTTACTAAATTATCATAACCCAAAGCCTCTTCTATTCCGTTTAAATCTGATCTTTGAATATTTTCTAATAATGCAAATTCTAAAGATTTCTTATCATCAATATTTAAAATAATAACTGGCACTTCGTGAATTTTTGCAAGTTGAGCTGCTCTCCATCTTCTTTCTCCTGCGATAATCTCATATTTATCTTCTGATTT
>Ga0209500_10003230_pt1 | contig 11249 bp, 9 predicted proteins | sample S_140212_EF_Meta_FD_187323 | JGI IMG/M metagenome (GOLD analysis project Ga0209500, IMG submission 187323) | Freshwater microbial communities from Lake Simoncouche, Canada to study carbon cycling - S_140212_EF_MetaG (SPAdes) (version 2) | ecosystem: Environmental > Aquatic > Freshwater > Lake ...
CAAATTTCGAAGGAAGCGCGCTATTTTCTGATGGAACTACTGTTTCGACAGCACTTGCAAACGTGGCTGTGAGTATTAAAAGCGAAAATATCGCAAACGTTAATCTCCGCATTGGTGCAGCCTAAGCCTTTGTAGTTCTGCGCGACATTCTGCCTTGCGAAAGAGCTGCGCCAAATAACACAATTAGACATCCCAGCGGTTCATTCCAAGACAAAGTTTCACCGAGAAAAATAATTCCTACGGCAACTGCAACAATTGGGGTTACATAAGTTACTGAGCTTGCAATTGCGCTTCCGGCTCTTTCAATTATTTGAAAATTCCATATGTATGCAAAACCGCTACCAAAAACTCCCAGCACCACCATTGCAAGAACTGGACCGGTTCCATAATTATCTTCTGCAATACCATCAAACAAATAGAGTGGCAGAAGTGTGATTGCAGCTAATGAAACTTGAGTTGCAGCTAGCGACTCGGCTTGCAGTTTCAACGGAATAATAAATTTACGAGAATAGGGATATGAAATTCCATAACAAGTTACTGCGCCTAATAATACGAGTACCGCCCACAATGGATTCTTACCAATTCCATTCCAGGCACCTAGTACGGTGGCAACGCCGAGTGCGCCAATTAATAATCCATAAACCTGATGCGATTTTGGTTTTTCTTCTCGGAATGCAATCAAAATGACAATCAGAGTCATTAGTGGTGTCGTTGCGTTAATTATGCCCGCCAGGATCGAAGTTAGTTTGGTCTCAGCTAGAGCAAAAAAGATTCCTGGAAGAGTGTTGAGCAGTAATGAAATAACCCAGAGATGTAGCCAGATTATTCCGAGCTTTGGCAATGCAATTTTCCGAATCTTAACAACCATTAAAAGCGTTGCTGCGCCGAGTGCGCATCTGCCAAACGCGACTCCAAATGGAGTTAAGAATTCCAATCCTAATTTTATAAAAATAAATGAGCAGCCCCAAACAAAGCCGAGCGCTATATAGATTGGCACCCAGGATTTACTATTTTGCTTACTCATTTTTCGCCTCCGTGATGAATATCAGTAGAGTATTGAACTATGAGCAATCCGCCCGTTATTGGACCAGGTGAGTTTTATCCAGTTGTTGGTGTTGGTCCACATAATTTGCCATGGCCGACTGAAGATCATTTTGATTCAGAACTTCTCGAGAATGGCGATCGACGTAACGTTTTGGATAAGTATCGCTATTGGAAAGTGGCGTCAATTGTTGCGGATTTAGATACAAATCGAAATCCATTAAGAATTGCAATAGAAAATTGGCAGCACGATTTAAATATTGGTTCGGTGGTTAGAACCGCAAATGCTTTTAACGTTTCAAGTGTCCATATAGTTGGTAAACGAGATTGGAACCGCCGCGGCGCAATGGTGACGGATAAATATTTGACGGTGATTCACCATCCTACTATTTCAGATTTCAAAGCCTGGAGTGATGAAAATAATTGCCCAATCATTGGTATCGATAATGTTTCAGTTTCAAAGCAACTTGAAACTTCAAAGTTGCCAAGAAGTTGTATTTTATTTTTTGGTCAAGAAGGTGCTGGTATGTCGGATGAAGCAATCGCAGTATGTACTGAAGTATTAGCCATCCAACAATATGGATCTACTAGATCTATGAACGCTTCGGCAGCCGGTGCAATTGCAATGTATGCCTGGGGCATGCAACACCTACCTACAGGAGCTTTGCCTGATGCGTAAATCTTGGTTATCTAGAAATTTAATTTTACTAACTTTGGTTTCGTTAACTCAAGATGCAGCCAGTGAATTGCTTTACCCGTTATTACCGATTTTATTAACAACTGTTTTAGGCGCAGCACCAATTGCGCTTGGAATGATAGAAGGTGCCGCTGAAGCTGCAGCTGGATTTGCCAAACTTTGGAGCGGAAAATATAGCGATCGCATCGGACGCAAACCATTTGTCGCTGTCGGATATTCATTGGCTGGAGTTGGTAAGGCGCTAGTAGTTTTCTCTGCAACTTGGGGACAAGTCCTCATTGGTCGAATCACCGATCGAATCGGAAAAGGTATCCGTTCTGCGCCTCGGGATGCGTTAATTACCGATAGCGTAGAAAAAGAACATCTTGGCAAAGCTTTTGGCTTCCATCGCATGGGCGACAATTTAGGCGCAGTAATTGGTCCTTTCTTTGCGCTTTGGGGATTGGTAATTTTTCACGATGATGTACGAAAAGTCGCGGTCTTTGCAATTATTCCCGCAATACTTTCTGCAGCATTAACATTCTTCGTCAAAGAAAGCTATTTTCCTAAACAAGAACCTGTAAAAGTAAAAGTAAAATCTCCTAAAGTCTCACTTAGTGCTCCACTGAAGCGAACCATTGCGTTATTAGTTTTTATTCAATTAATGAATATTCCCGATATTTTAATTTTGCTTAGGTTGAGTGATATCGGTTTCTCCACTAGAAGCGTTGTACTCCTTTATATTTTTTATAATGCAGTTGCAACAATTGCATCCATGCCTGCTGGAATAATTGCAGATCGAATCAAACCGCAATATGCATATTCGATTGGTCTTTCGGCTTTTGGAATTACATATTTATTACTTGGCACTTCTAATAGCCATTCATTAGCGATAGTTGCACTCGGTATCTATGGGTTATTCCCAGCTTTTACAGATGGCGTTGGAAAATCTTGGGTTGGAAAACTTTCGAGCAAAACTGAACGAGGACGCTCCCAAGGTCTTTACCAAGCTTCCATGAACTTTGCCGTATTGGGTGCTGGTATTTGGGGCGGCGCACTTTGGCGCAAAAGCGAATTTGAATTGCCGTTAGTTATGGCTGGAATCGGCGCGCTTATCGGAGTGTTGCTGTTGCTGTTAAGTTATTCAGCAATCACATCTTCAACAGATGAAACTCGTCGCTCAATCTCTTGAGCTTCACTCTCGCGGTTTAGCGTTCGCAAAATTGTTGCAATTCTCCGTTCAATTTCCACAATAAATTCAAAATCTTTTGGTTCCGAGTCAGCAACAACATCTAAAACTTTTTCTAATGACGCCAAGCCGTCTTCAGTTTCGCCGTTTAGTACTTGAGCTTTACCGTATTCAAAAAGCGCAAAAGTCTCGCGTCGTTGGTCGTGGGCTGTGGTAAATACATCGATAGCTTTTTGAGCAGCAGCAAGCGCTCCTAGCGCATCACCTAGTTCGATGAGGCAATGTGCGATTTTTTGATCGCATCGAGCCACATGAATTACTTCTTTTGCACTTTTGAATAAAGCCCGGGCTTCTTGAAATGCCAAAAGTGCTTTATCAAATTCTTTTAATTCTCGATGGCTGCATCCAATTAAATGAAAATCATTTGCAGCACCTAACTCATTGCTATCTACTAAATGTTCTTGCACACATTCACTCATGCATTCAATTGCTTTTTGATATTCCTTAGATGCAAACCACCATTCACCAAGTGTGCAAGCCAATTCGAGTGCAACTGGTGATTTATTTTCACGCAACAATTCAACAGCTTTGCTCATTGCACCAGCAGCTTCATCTATTCGCTTTAACTGATTTAAGTTATAGCCAATTGCAGAGTAAGCCTGCGCAAGTCCTTCTTTAGGAATATTCGCACCAAGTTCTGCATAAATATCTCTAGCAGTTTCAGCGAGCGCCAAAGCTTCGTCATATTGACCTCTTGCATAAATTCTTGCACTTAACTCGTAATAAGTATTTGCGCGCTCTTCGCCTTCAGTCTCTGGTATCCGCTCCCACAACATTTCTTCGGTAACGATCTCATCGATATTTGAATCATCATCGTCACTCAATGTGGGCCCTCTCCAGAACGCCGTTGGATGAAACCTATAACCATTTTGCCTGGTGCGCTCGAAGGGACTCGAACCCCCAACCCTCGGTTCCGAAGACCGATGCTCTATCCGTTGAGCTACGAACGCATTTTCACTTGCAGAACCAACATTACCTTGGTGATTATATTTATTTAACCCAAGAAGAATGTAGCGGGCGACCTTCCGCATATCCGGCGGCCGATTGAATTCCAACGACTGCTTTCTCGGCAAATTCTGAAATGCTTGCTGCGCCGGCGTAAGTACAGGATGAGCGCAGCCCCGCGACAATTTCATCAAGTAGGTCTTCAACGCCCGGCCGTTGCGGATCTAAATACATCCTCGATGTTGAGATGCCCTCTTCAAAAACTGATTTACGAGCTCGATCAAATGCATCTTCATTTGCGGTGCGAGCTGCAACTGCCCGAGCCGATGCCATGCCAAAAGACTCTTTATATAGCCGGCCGTTTGAATCTCTATGTAGATCACTTGGTGATTCGTAAGTACCAGCAAACCATGAGCCAATCATTACTTGCGAGGCTCCGGCTGCGAGCGCGAGCGCGATATCGCGGGGATGGCGAACGCCACCATCAGCCCAAACATGTTTGCCAAATTTTTTAGCTTCTGTTGCGCATTCCAAAACAGCAGAAAATTGTGGTCGACCAACACCGGTTTGCATTCTGGTAGTACACATTGCGCCAGGTCCAACCCCAACTTTAATTATGTCCGCGCCAGCTTCAATTAATTCGCGTGTGCCTTCCGCAGTAACCACGTTTCCAGCAACCAATGGGATTTTTGGCGATATAGCTCTGATCGCCTTGATTGCTTCAATCATTTTTATTTGATGGCCGTGCGCAGTGTCAACAACTAATACATCTGCACCAGATTCAATTAGAGATTTAGCTTTTGCCGCTACATCGCCGTTAATTCCGATCGCAGCTGCGATTCTTAGCTTTCCACTTGAATCAAGTGCCGGTTTGTAAAGCGTTGCACGAAGCGCACCAACACGAGTCAAAATCCCAACTAGCGCTCCAGACTTACTTACAACTGGGGCAAGTTTTCTCCGATTGTTATGTAGAAATTCAAATGCTTCTTTTGGATTACAGGAATCAGATAAATTTATTAAGTCTTTACTCATTATTTGGTGAAGTTGGGTGAAGCGATCAACTCCTTCACAATCTTCTTCTGTAACAATTCCTACTGGCTTTCCATTCTCAAGTACCACAATCGCACCGTGCGCGCGCTTATTTAACAAGCTAACCGCATCGGCAACGGTCTGGTTTGGTGACAAAGTAATAGGAGTATCAAAAAAGGTATGACGCGACTTAACCCATTGAATAACATCATGAACAACCGGAAGTGGAATATCTTGTGGAATTACGGCGATGCCACCCCGCCGAGCGATAGTTTCGGCCATTCTTCGACCGGAAATCGCAGTCATGTTAGCAACAACAATTGGGATTGTGGTTCCGGTGTTATCTGATGTTGTTAAATCAACTTCCATCCGGCTTGCGATAGTGGACCGACTGGGAACCATGAATACATCGTCATAGGTAAGGTCGTAAGTAGGAGTATTTAAGAACCGCACGTGGCAAAACTATACACCGAGAGAGATTGCTCTCATAAGCGAAGTTACCGATGGATATCGAGCCTAGGTTTCTCGATTACGAACATGCAAGCCCAATAAGCTGTGAATGCAACAAAAATTCCACCATATATATCTATGACGAAGTGTTGTCCGAGAAAAACAGTCGCAGGAAGTATCAACATGAACCACGCCATTAAATACCAAGCTGTCTTAGGCGTGCGATAACGTAACCGCCAAAGCGCAATTATTGAAATAACCGACCAAGTTACATGATTAGAAGGAAATCCATTTAGTGGCCGGTCATTTCCATAAATTACATGAACCAAAACCCAATTAAAGAACCCTTGATCGCTGACATTAGCGCGCGGGACTTCAGTCTGAAATAACCAATACGCAACATCTAATGCAGCTTGCCCAAAAATAATTGCAAAACCATTTACAAGAAATGCCTTATAACTTCCAAACTTCAAACTTAGATATGGAACTATAAAAGCTGCCAATAAGTGGAATGACAAATAAGGAACTACAAAAATGGAAACGATTGGAATTTTTGCATCCAACCAGCCACGCATCACTAAGGGTGGATAAGTTGGATCAATTTTATTGAATACTTCGTAAGATAAAAAAGCTAAAATAATTCCAAAATAGATACCAAAAACGCCAAATTTGCTGTAATGCTGCTTCATTCCTGAAATTTAATTACTTTTTTATCAAAAGTCTATGAAAATCACGCATAAATTATGAGTTGATTAAAACATTAACTCTGGTAAACTACCCATGCAACACAAACTTTCGCTAGGAGCGTGCACTTCAAACTTCGGTTCTACACGAACCCTTTGATTGTACAAAATTGCAATGAAAACCCAATCGCATCATTCTCAAACTTTCCGTTCCATACCTACGCATTCAAAACCATTTGATAAGTCTCGTCTTGAAAAGGTCATGCAAGAGCAGTTGGAGATGTACAAGAAATCAACACTAGGGTCTGGTCTTGAATATCAACTGGCTACACAATTTATTCCACTCGGTACTCATTCAACTTTTCAATCTTTTGAGCCATATCCGGTTTCCATTGTCTCCGCTAAAGGGGCATGGATGACCGATGTTGACGGCCGCAAAATGCTTGACCTATCAATGGGATTCGGCGCAATGCTCGCTGGTCATTTGAATCCAGATGTAGTTTCAGAACTTCGAGATTCACTAGATGTGGGCACGCTCTTCACAACTCCTTCACCGCTCTCCCGAGATGCTGCCGAACGAATCTGTCGCCGTTTCGGAATTGACCAAGTTCGATTCACTAACTCAGGAACTGAATCAACTATGTACGCAGTTAGAACTGCACGGGCATATTCAGGAAAAGAAGGTGTTGTTAAAGTTGAAGGTGGTTACCACGGTAGCCACGACTCAGTCTTGTTTTCAAATAAGCCATCGCTAGATAAAGCCGGGCCTGCCGATGCTCCAACTCCGGTAATCCCAAAGGCAAGCGTTGCTGGTGAAGTTTATGTAGTCCCGTTTAATGATGCTGATGCTCTTGAAAATTTATTTGAAGAACATTCAAAAACTATTGCTTGCTTCATTGTCGAACCAGTATTGGAAAATATCGGGATTGTGCTTCCAGACGAGGGTTACTTAGAAGCTGTTCGGGATCTTTGCGATAAATATAAAGTGGTGTTGATATTTGATGAAGTAAAAACTGGACTAACTGCTGGACCGCAAGGTGCAGCGCAACGACTTGGTGTAATCCCAGATTTAATTTGTCTTGCTAAATCAATCGGCGGCGGAATTCCGTTAGCTGCATTTGGTGGAAAAGCAGAATTTATGTTGCCGGTAAGTGATGGTCGCATGCCACATCTAGGTACTTTTAACGGACATGCGTTAGCAATGGCTGCAGTTCGCGCTGTAGATAAAATTTGTACTGCTTCTGCTCTTGAAAAAGCAGAATTGTTAAATCGAGATGCGTTGATTCGAATCCGTGAAGTCATCGACGAATACGAATTACCAGCCCATACCGTTGGTTTTGGGGTCAAAGGTTGCATAACTTGGTCTGACACACCGGTTCGAAATTACCGTGATTACAAAGCCACAAACTTCCAAATTGCTGAGCTATCTTTCCTTTGGTCTCTTAACCACGGCGTAATCACGCCGCCAGGTTTAGATGAACAATGGCTAATTAGTTTGGCGCATGGTCAAGCTGAAATTGACTTTATGGTTAATGACTTTAAGGAATTAGCAAAAACAATACGTGGCTAATTAGGTATTTTGTGGGAAACCTAAGTTAATACCGCCATGGCTTGGATCTAACCAACGACTTGTAATTACTTTTCCGCGAGTAAAAAAGTGAACACCTTCAGTACCGTGGGCATGCGAATCTCCAAACAAAGAATTCTTCCAACCGCCGAATGAGAAGTAAGCCATTGGAACTGGAATTGGAACGTTAATTCCGACCATGCCAACTTCGACTTCGTTTTGATATCTACGAGCAGCGCCACCATCATTAGTAAAAATTGCCGTGCCATTTCCGTATTGATGATCATTTACCAGCTTCAAAGCCTGGTCATAACTCTTAACTCGAATAATGCTTAACACCGGTCCAAATATTTCTTCCTTATAGATAGACATCTCGGTGGTGATGTTGTCGAACAGAGTTGGCCCGAGCCAGAAACCTTCGCCATCCACCTTTACATTTCGGCCATCAACAACGAGTGTTGCACCTTCTTTTTCGCCAGCAGTTACATAAGAAGCAACTTTGTCGCGGTGAACTTTAGTAACAAGTGGGCCCATATCGGCACCCTGCGTACCATCGCCAGTCTTGATTTTCGCCATTCTTTCTTTGATTTTTTCAATTAAAGCATCGGCAACTGGTTCTACTGCAACTACTACTGAAATTGCCATGCAGCGTTCGCCAGCCGAACCGAAGCCAGCGTTAATTGCGGCATCTGCTGTCAGATTCAAATCGGCGTCTGGCAGAACCACCATATGATTCTTTGCGCCGCCAAGTGCTTGGACGCGCTTGCCAGATTTAGTTCCAGTTTCATAAACATATTTAGCAATCGGTGTTGAACCAACAAATGAAACAGATTTGATGCCAGGGTGTGTAAGTAGCGCATCGACAGCTTCTTTATCGCCATGAACGACGTTAAATACACCATCTGGCAATCCGGCTGCTTTCAAAAGCTCAGCCACATACATTATGGCGCTTGGATCTTTTTCAGAAGGTTTAACAATCACAGTGTTTCCACACGCGATTGCGATTGGGAAGAACCACATCGGAACCATCGCTGGAAAATTAAATGGTGAAATGATCGCAACCGGGCCTAACGGTTGGCGAATTGAATAAACATCAACGCCGGTAGAAACCTCTTCCGAAAATCCACCTTTAAGCAAATGTGGGATGCCACAAGCAAATTCGACAACTTCAAGTCCGCGGGTGACTTCACCAAGCGCATCGCTCAATACTTTTCCATGTTCGGCGGTGATTAACGCGGCGATTTTTTCTTTATTTACATGGAGGAGTTGGCGAAATGCAAAAAGTACTTGGGTGCGCTTTGTAAGTGAGCTGTGGCGCCACTCATTGAAAGCTGTAGCGGCAACACCAACAGCCATATCTACTGTCGCTGTACTTGCAAAATTTACGCTGCCCGAAATTTTTCCAGTCGCGGGATTAAAAACTTCGCCGCTTCTCTCAGATTTTTCATTTGTAACTGCGCCATTGATCCAATGCGAAATAGTTTTCATAAGCCCACAATACTTTAGGTTTGACTTAGCCAACTACCTCCTCGCCTACCAAATGGGTCACAAAAGTGCTTAAATTGGCTCATAATTCAAGTGAAACTAAGGGAGCACTGTGAACAGCCCAGAGAACAATCCAGAAAAAGCAGCAAAAGTTTTTGCAGATGACCGAGCATATGTTTTCCATTCCTGGTCGGCCCAAGCTCAAATTAATCCAATGGCAATCGCAAGTGGCGCCGGTTCTTACTTCTGGGATTTCACTGGAAAGAAGTATCTAGACTTTTCCTGCCAATTAGTTTTCACAAATATCGGCCACCAACATCCAAAAGTAATTGCTGCCATTAAAGAACAAGCTGACATTCTCGCAACTATTGCGCCACAACATGCAAACGAAGCCCGTAATGAAGCTGCCAAGCAGATCCTAGAATTAGCTGGCGATAAGTTTAAGAAAGTTTTCTTTACTAATGCCGGTGCTGATGGAATTGAAAATGCAATTCGAATGGCAAGATTGCATACAAATAAACATAAAATACTTTCAACTTATCGTTCTTATCACGGCAATACTGGATCGGCTATTAATGCAACTGGTGATCCACGTCGGTTCCCAAATGAATTTGGCTTCGGACATGTTCACTTCTGGGGACCTTACCTATATCGGACAGCGTTCTGGGCAAGTAATGAAGCGGAAGAATCCCAACGCGCCCTAGAACATTTAGAGCAAACTATTATTTTTGAAGGTCCAAACACAATTGCCGCAATATTAATTGAGAGCGTTCCTGGTACTGCTGGCGTTCTAATGCCACCTACTGGTTATTTAGATGGGTTACGTGCGCTCTGCGATAAATATGGAATTCTCTGGATTGCCGATGAAGTTATGTCAGGTTTCGGCAGGACTGGAAAATGGTTTGGATTCGAACACTCAAAATCAATTCCAGATTTAATTGTTTTCGCTAAAGGTGTTACATCAGGTTACCTCCCACTTGGTGGCGTGATAATTTCTGATCCAGTAGTAACAACTTTTAATGAGCGAGTTTTCCCAGGTGGCCTTACTTACTCTGGCCACCCATTAGCTTGCGCCACTGCGGTAGCCACTATTGCTGCGATGAAGAGCGAGAAAATGGTGGAAAATGCGGCATTTATTGGCGAAAAGATACTTGGCCCAGGGTTGCATGAACTAGCGAAGAAGCATGCCGTCATTGGCGATATTCGTGGCGCCGGAGTTTTCTGGGGAATGGATATGGTTACCGATCGCAATACTCGTGAGCCGCTTGCGCCTTATGGTGCCTCTAGTCCAAAAATGAATGAGATTGTTGCAACTTGTAAAAAGAATGGTTTGATGCCATTTAATAACTTCAACCGAATTCACATGGTGCCACCGTGCAACATTTCAGAGAGTGACGCAAAGTTGGGAATCGAACTTCTCTCCAAATCACTCACAGAACTTGGGCTATAGAATCTAACCTAATGACTTCTTTAATATTTGCGCGCTCTCTTACAAAAACTTATGGCGATTTTGTTGCTGTCGACCAGATAAATTTTGAAGTTCGAAAAGGAGAATCATTCGGATTGCTAGGTCCTAATGGCGCAGGTAAATCAACCATCATGCGAATGATTGGCGCCACCCTCCAACGTTCATCTGGCGAACTTGCTGTTCTTGGGAAGGATCCAGAAAAGTTTGGACCACAAATTCGAGCACACCTTGGAGTTGTGCCGCAACAAGATAATCTAGATAGCGAACTTACGGTTCGAGAAAATTTATATATTTATGGCCGTTATTTTGGGCTCTCTAAAAAATTCTTAACTCCAAAAATTCAAGAGTTGCTTGAGTTTGCCCAACTTGAAGAGAAGCGCGATGTAAAAGTCGAAGCGCTAAGCGGTGGGATGAAGCGACGGTTAACAATTGCGCGTGCGCTAGTTAGCGAGCCTGAAATTCTTATGCTCGATGAACCGACGACCGGCCTAGATCCACAAGCGCGCCATATTCTTTGGGATCGATTATTTAGGCTAAAAGAGTTGGGTGTAACGCTCTTACTTACTACGCATTTCATGGATGAAGCCGAGCAGCTCTGTCAGCGATTAATCGTGATGGATAAGGGCAAAATCATGGCTGAAGATAGCCCTGCTGAA
>Ga0209500_10003231_pt1 | contig 11248 bp, 14 predicted proteins | sample S_140212_EF_Meta_FD_187323 | JGI IMG/M metagenome (GOLD analysis project Ga0209500, IMG submission 187323) | Freshwater microbial communities from Lake Simoncouche, Canada to study carbon cycling - S_140212_EF_MetaG (SPAdes) (version 2) | ecosystem: Environmental > Aquatic > Freshwater > Lake ...
CTGATGTCGGTAATTGTTTCATCAAATGTTTCTTCTCCGCTGGTGTATCCTACGCCACGGCCCCAGCCAATGTGTACAATATTAGGAACTACTTGTATTTCATATTGCCCTTGATATAGCGGATCTAAGTCACGACGAATAAAACTTTTTACTTTTGCCACTTCAAATGGATTGGATCCTTGCCATCCTTGCACATCACGCACTTGTATGATCACTTGTCCTGTACGTGATATCAGGCGTTCAAACAAGGCACGATGTCCGTCGTGCCACGGTTGCCATCTGCCCAGCATCTGCACTGTTTCTTTTTTCCAATCAAACACCGGACGTCTTCGACGTTCAATAATATGATTGCCAATAAACTCAGCCCATTTTTCTGCGTTTTGTTCTGTAACACAAAAATCGTATACATCGGGTTCTACAAAAGCCGCATTGGTATCAGCATAACGACCTTCACGAATAGTGTCCATCCAGATGGTCCAATCTGCTTTGAAGTTGTTACGCATTTCTACTAAAGGAGCAACAAAGTCACAGATCACATATTCTCCAACTGCCTCCATGCTGAACTGGAACATGCGGATACTTTGACGGATACGCCCTTCTCGGCTAAAATCCCAGTCGTTGTACTTGCGACGCACATCGTCAGCATTGAACCAGGCCACTTGGGCACCATCAGATGGCACAGGTAGCATTTCTGCACGACCCATACTCATAGTTCCATTTTTTTCTAGATACTGTTTGAGAGCACTGGCCAATGTTGTTTTACCGCTGCCGGGTAGGCCCATGATTAAAATTCGTTGTGTCATTGTTATTTCCTTAGTAAACTTTTACTCTTACTTTATGATCTGCATAAGTTTGTTGATATTCAACAGAAGGACAGGTTATACCTAGTCGATTGCACAAGTCATGGTTGTTATATACAAAACTTCCTAAATCCCAATAAGGTCTCATAGCCGCATTTTGTCTGTCAATTTCTGCGGCCATAAAATCTAAATCTTTGTAATACTTATTATAGTCTGGATAGCTGATGTTAAAACCTCCACAACGTACCCACCAACCTAGACTGGCATCATTTCCTCGATGAACTAAAATAATAGGAGAATCTGGCCAAGTTTGTTTTAAAAAACCCACATGGTACATAAACATATGACTTTTAATTATGCGAATACCAGACCCTAAAAAAGGCCTGTCAAATTCACGTTCGCATTCTTCTCGAGCATATTGATTTAACTGATCAAACCAAGACCCAAATTCCATGCCTGGGTCAAAGTAACTGCCCAAATGCATAGGTGCAGAATTGTATACCACAGAACTAGTATAACTTCGATCGGGCCGATCATCACTGTTATCTACATCAGCACTGTAATAAATATTTTTAACTACTGAACTCCATTTAGAGCCAGGAGCACCTGCTACAAAAATATATTTCATTCAGGTTTTATCTTTCTAGCAACCGGTTGCCATACCTCTCGCAACCGAGCCATACTGGCCCTGACACCCGCAGGTGTGTGTTCTGCGGCTGTGATAAACATCATGTTTTCTGCAAACTTTTCTCCAGCTTCGGTACTTCTGATAGCCGGCACAAAATGATCACGATACCAGGCCTGTATATCAACAGGTGTGCCCTTGGGCAATACCATATTCCAACAGCCGTGTATGGATAGGCCTGGAGCAACTGTTCGCATCAAGGCCGCACGTTCCAGACCTTTTAACGGTTGTTCGTTAGCAATACCGATTAGTTTTAATTTTCCAGCCTGCGCATGAGGCCACCCAACTGCTACAGGAGTAACACCAAATTCTACATGGCCGCCCATGACATCTAGTAAGGCCTGAGCTGGACCTTTGTACATGGGAGTTGAAACAAAATCAGGACCTGGTACTCTTAAAGAATCAACAAGATACTGTACTGCTAGTCGATGTCCACCACCACCAATGGCAATATTGACCGGTCGTTTTTGAGAACGTATCAATTCTGCTAGTTCTTGCGGAGTGCCGACAGGACTGCTGGGATGGGCCCAAAATGCTAACGGACTACGGGCAATGTTGGCCACTGGTTCAAAATCCTGTGCATCATATCGAATCATGTTGCCGTACCATATGTCACCGGTAACCCAGTTACTTTGGCAAGCTGGCACAGCGACGGTATATCCATCAGCCGGCACAGTGGCAAAATGATTCATGGCTATGTTGCCATCTGCACCAGGTCTATGTTCGTTTACAAAGGTAGCACCAGTTTTCTTTTCTACTATGCTGGCCACAAATCTAAAGCTGATTTCATTTCCAGCGCCAGGGCCATTTGGAAATACAACTGTAACAGGTCGTCGAGGTTCCCAGGCCAAGGCCAAAACGGGTAGTAATAACGCAAGTAATAATTTTTTCATGTCAGTTCCTTTGTCGTAAATACTTATAGAAAATTTTGCAATAGTAAAAATTTTTTTATCAACAACGAGAAAAATCCAATGAATACTAAAATTTTTAATCTAATTAAAGAAAATTTAAAAATCGCATTTGCCTTGCCCAAGTATCACGATCTTGAAATCACAGCAGACACACAGGTAGATCAACTGCCTTGGACACCTGCCCGTTATCGTAAATTCAAAGATGCAGTCGAAGCTGAACTCAGCTTGCCGTGCGATTATGTGGGCACATTACAGGATATTGTGACAGATCTCAGTGAGCGTTATATCAAGAGATTCTTCAGTGAAATATGGAAGCCCAGGACCGGCGACTATGATTACACTGGCTGGGCTTTGGCCGAAGAGATCGCCCAACAAGATCCCAAGGCTGTGCTAGATGTGGGCTGTGGCTATCATCCTTTTAAGGGTCGTATTCCTAACCTAATCGGAATTGATCCTTACAATAACTGTGCCGACTACGAAGTTGATGTATTAGAATATCGAGTCCGGCACCAACACGACCATATCATTGCGCTAGGATCAATTAACTTTAACAGTCAAGATGAAATTGAAGCAAGATTTGCGCATTGTGTCAATTTGTTGGCACCAGGAGGAAAGTTTTATCTAAGAGCCAATCCAGGCATTCCTCACAAGACAGGACCATATGTGGAAATATTTCCTTGGACGTTTGAAATAGCCAATGAATTTGCTGACACTTACGGTTTAAAATTACTTACCTTTAAACGTGATGCTAACGATCGTTTGTATTTTGTTTATCAAAAGCCTGTATCATAAGCTCGGCTCCAGCCGCATGTGCCTGTTCTAGCGGATGCCAACTGTTGCTTTCTGGGTATCCGCGACTGCGACTCCAGTCCAGGAAAGTTTTCCCTTCAAACATGGTCATGTGCGGTTGGACATAATCTTGTAAAGCCCGGATGGTAGGAGTCGTGTTACATGTACGATCAAACAACAGCTCATCCATATAAGTCATGATAAAAGGAAAATCACGTTCTCTAAGACTGTCTATCACTGTGCGTATGGTCATCAGACTTGTTAATTTATCTCTTGTTTCGCTATGCAATTCTCGATAGTAAGTCTTGGCTAAATCACCGACTGACCCTGGTCTAATGGTATTCCAATTTGAGTCTTTGTTTATTTCACCGTAGTCAAATCTATCAATCCAGGTCCATCCAATGATGAACAGAGCTGTAACATCATATGAAATTTCTCTTAGTATTCGATCAGCAATGGCTAAATTTCCTGTTCCACCAAGGGCATAACACAAATGATGATGTCCAAGTTTTTGAGAAAAAATAGCTGGCCAAATCAGCTGACTAGGAGTGGTGGACATTTGATCAGGAAGATCTGTTCCAAAAATAAAACTGCATCCAAAACTTTTAACTAACATTTTATTATTGTACTATTTTTGGCACAAGAAGTCAAGAAAAAATACACAAGATATAATTGACATATATAGAATAATGCAAGATTTTAAATATTTTACCTATGGGTATGGGTTAGATTTAACCAATCCAATTTACGGACTTTATCAACCAGTGTTAAATTGTTTTTTAATTGTATTTCCAGATTACAACACAGTAGTAGGACCGCAGTTGACAGCAATCTTGTCGTCAAGGTATTTATTACAACCAATACAGCTCAACACCGCCGACAATTATACTCACAATATTATTGACAACGAGATTTGCGAGAAGTGGACCATTTCAAATCAGACTGATGTTCCTATTCGTAGTATGATGACGGGAGTATCGGTAATACCAGCTTTTCATTTGATATCATCTACTTTAACCATGGACTTGCTAAAAATTGAAAAAGAAAAACAATGGGCGCAGTTTTGTTTATTTTGGTTGAGATTTATCAATTCTGAATGCCAAATTCCAGCAGCTGGAATTTGGATAGACAGTTTGATTGGCAATCTTGATATTTTTAACGTGTTTGACCAATTGCTTCCTGTCAATTATAGGCAGTTTATTACAAAAACAATGGAACTATTATATCTGGGACAAGATTTAGAAAAAACAGAACAAGCAATACTTGATATCATAAACGCCGACGACATCTTACAATTTAAATTGAAAAGATTTTCACAAGGATACAATGACTAAACAAAAAATCATACAAATAAATGTAAATGTATTAAATCATGAAAAAATATTGCCATTTATAAAAAACAAATGGCCTCAACATAATTGGCAAAATCTCAGTGATTCTTGTAAAACAACTGACACACAAAATATCATGACACGCAGGACGGGGCGTAATGTATTTCCTTTTGATACTGATGCTGTGGATTCCTGCAATATTACTCCGCCAGCATACGATAGTACTTTTACAAAAACATTCAGTGATGTGACTGACCATCAATGCCGACTATGGCTACAAGAGAAAACCGATCGACCATGGTTGGTTTTCTGGAGCGGCGGTATTGATAGCACTGTTATTGTGGCCAGTATTTTAAAAAATACTAGCCCAGCAGAGAGAGAAAATATTTACATAGCTTGTAATCGTGCCAGTATATACGAATCGCCTAGATTTTTTTACGATCATGTACAGCCAAATTTTAAATTGATCCCCTCTCCAGATCCAAGCAAAAAACCATTGAATGAACTGTATCATATCATTGACGGAGAATTTGGTGATCATTTGTATTGCGGTGGGCATGGATGGGAATTATTTCAATCCATGCCGGACAGCATGTTACTAGACATCAGGCGTGATCCTGACATAATGTTAAATCACTTTGCATCAAAGACAAATAAAAATTTTGCAATCTGGTATTATGAATGTCTACTGGATAATATAAACAGTACTGATATACCTGTTGAGACTTATCATGATTTTTGTTGGTGGATTTTTTTCAATTATCATTATACAAGTAGTTATATAAAAATAAAAAGAGATACATTTGCCAACAATTATAGTCCACGTTGGTTTGCCACTGATGACTATCAACAGTGGGCAATGAACAATAATCAATTGGGAACAAAATACACTTTAAACCTGAGCGACAGCAAATTGGCATCTAAACAGTACATTTACGATTTCGATCATGATGAATACGGTCGAATATATAAAATAAAGGGTAAATCTGTCCAAGTTTGGAACCAGTCAAGGATTATAAAATTTTTTTGTACCTTAGACGATTATTCAACATTGTATCTAGATCGTGATCTAGATCGTATCTTGGAACTGTTGCCAGATCACATAGTGTGTTAAAGGATGCCAGCGGCGCTTTGGATAGATTGCAGTACTGGATCCTTGCGATCGTAGCGGGTCACAACAGGTAGTCCAGCGGCTGCTCGTACTTCGTTGAGATCCTTTTCGTACCGTTCACGATAAGCTCTGGGACTCAATGGCACTAGTCTGTCAAACTCGTCTCTGGAGAATGGCGCATCTTTGCCCTTGTAGTGCATGGTCCAGTCATCAACTTCAAATTCAGTGAGCGTATTAAGATCGTTTAATAGTTGTTCTACATGTCCGCCAGCTGTGCTACGGCGACGCAGTTCTACATAGACCAAGTAACGATTGGGTTTGATTTCACCTGGACTACGGTCAGCATCGACTACAAAGTCATAGCCTTTTTCAAACCAGTTCATGAGATCTTTAGCAGCCTGCGGATCACGCACAAAGAAGCTGATCACAATGATGTCGTCATCATCGCCCATTTTACTGGCAAATTCATCCACATGGACGGTGGACTTCATCAAGCCTTCTAGGTCTTTAAAAGCCAGACTTTCAGAAAGGGCTGGTAGCTTGAGCTTGGAGGTTTTGTTGTGCATCATCTGCCTTTTTATCACTTTGGTAACTGTCTTGATCGATATCCTGCTCGTAAGCATCATCTAGATCTTCTAGATCGATATCCTGATCTTCCATTTCTATCGATCCCGTACGTATATCGCTCATGAGACTCTTGGGCATGGTGATCTGTACCAGCCATACTTTCTTTTCAGTGATACGAGCTTTTTTAGTGCCCGGACGATAATCGCTAGGATCAGTAATCTTGATCGGAATCTTCATTGCGGTTTTTTTGTACTTGACATCACAGTCAAATGGTAACAATCTTGTGCCGCCACGTGGGTCAGGCATCAGGCCTTCAGGCCACATGAATATGGCACTCACACGATATTTGGTAATTTCTGGGCCAGCCACAAGCTCGCCAATCTGCCAGTTCTTGAATGCGTATAAATCTAGTTCGTCCAAAACTCTTTCAAAGTCCAATAGAGTGCTTAGACTTCCTTCTGACATGTAGATATCACGGATGTTTGACGCAACTTGCCAGTAATCCTCTCCGGATTTAAAAATGGGCTTGTCTTTGTTGTTTAGGAATGGATCGTTTGCCATACTAGTATTTAGCGTGTTGTAATCAGACAGCGTAGTTTGAATTGGCCAGAAGTTTCAGCGCAGTCAAATACTTATGCCAGTTTCTCATCATTATCAGTGCCTATAAAGCTCTGAGCTCAATTGACCTAAATACTTTAGACAGCAATCCTGCTGTCGTGATGTTTTTCAACTTGAAACGGAGATTGCAATTGAGCAGAAATAGAGCACAAAAAGCACAACGCCGTATGACACCTGTAGAAAATACCATAAACTTTAACCAAGCACAACGTCAATACAAACCCAAAGCTATTGACCTGATTCCACGCACTAGGAATCAAGAACGTCTGGTTATGGCTCTACAGGACTCGGCCGAGCACATAGTAGTCACAGTAGGACCCGCAGGCACTGGTAAAACTTACCTTGCCATGTTGGCCGCTGTACGAGCACTTAGAGAAGGTGAATGCGAGAGGATCGTACTGACCAGACCTGCAGTGAGCGTGGAAGATGAACAGCACGGATTCTTGCCCGGTAGTTTGACGGCAAAGATGGAACCGTGGACGCGACCGTTAATGGATGTCCTACGCGAGTATTATCGTGCCCAAGATATCTTGGACATGATCGAGGAACAGACCATTGAAATAGCACCCTTGGGTTTCATGCGTGGTCGCACATTCAAGAACAGCTGGATCATAGCAGATGAAATGCAAAATGCTACACCAGCACAGTGTAAAATGCTAATGACTCGTATTGGCACTGGTAGTAGAATCATCATAACAGGCGACATCGAACAGGCCGATCGTAATCACGGCGACAATGGTCTCATGGATCTGGTTGAACGATTACGGAGAGGGGGTGTAAAAGGAATAGCTGTATGCGAGCTCGAAGCTAGAGATGTACAGCGACATGAGATCATTGGCAGCGTATTAAAACTCTACCATGATTAAATGATCCAAATCGCAGTAGGCCAACCGCCTACTGCAATGGTTTTACTTTAGCGGCCTGTTCACGCCAGAAACGTACCTGTTGATTGAACCAAGCTGTTGTTTGTGGCCAAGTAAAGTCCGCCGATTCCGACCGTTCTCTTGCATAACCAGCCTGCACATCCGGTGCTCTATTTGCCACACGCAGTAGCTCGTATAGTTCTCTTACTTTTTCCGCGGGCATTTCGGCACTGGCCACTATCGCAGTATTGGTACTGACATTTTCAAATCCCCGAATGCCTTGGCTTGCCAATGTCGGAAATCCTCTAACACTACGTGTTCCGGTAATTCCCAGGATATTTGTTAAATTTGCGTCAACAGAACCTTCCAGTTCACTTACCCAGTTCCAGGCAGTATTGATGTGTCGGCCTAGCACATCTTTGTTGGCATCAATCAAACTGACGTAATTGATGATACGCACTCCGGTGTAGTGTTCGCCCAAGACACTGGCCATCAAGTTACTGTGACTACCATATCCGCTGATGCCGTTTGTAATTTCTGTTGATTTTTTTAGTTCGTCAATGTTTTTAAATCTAGTGCTGTATAAAGCAACTGGTGCCCCAAGTGTTTGTACTAGCACGGGCTGGAAACTTTCTGTTGCATAGCCAGTTTCTTTGTCAAAGTTTGGACGGATAAAGAATGTGCTGGTACCACCCAATAGGGTATTTTTTGGATTGTCCAAAATATATCGTGCGGCTACTGCACCGCCTGCTCCTACCTTTGTATCAAACACAAATTCATACCGGGTTTGAGCTCGATTGAGTTCGGCAACCATGGCACGATAAAAGTTTGCTTGATTTGCGGCAGGACTAAATCCCCAAATGATAGTAATTTTTTCTGCGGCTATTGCTGATACTGAAAAGGCCAAGAGTGTGGCCAACACTATTTTTTTAAACATCTGACTCTCCTATTTGAAATTTCTTACATTGAACTTGGGATCGGTTTGATTGGTCCTAAGTCCAGTTACTTGTAGTGTGATACGACTATGCTCACTGGCGTTGGCTGTGGCATGTGGTATGTTGGGCCAATCATGCATGTGGACTTCACCGGCTTGCCACTGTTGATATACAGAGTTACCGTATATCATGAACTGTCCAGGTTGCCAGTCTTCTAACATGACTGTAGCCCGCACAATATCTAAAGGATCGTAACCGTAATCACCTGAATCAGGGTTACCGTTACCATCTTTATAAAACAATCTCTGTATCGGATCAATATGTGCTGTGAACATCTGCCCGGTTTTTTGTACATGACATCTAGCATGGGTCACACTGAAATTAAAACTGTCAATGATCTTTTGTAGTTCAGGAAACTCTGCAAAATCATCAAACACATCAGTCAATTCAATTGTGTCTAGATTGCCGCCACCCTTGGCAATATCACTGCGACGTTTGTCAATACCTAGCACAACCTGTTGAGCACCACCTGTATAAGTGATGTTGTTCCAGGTAGCAGAAAAACTACGCTCGCGCAAGACGGAGAGATAATGATTCCATGTAACTGGAATGTTACCTAATACCATGAATGTTGAGTTGGGTCTGTCTTGTTTGAAATTGTCGAAGTGGTAAGAGCTTTTTGTCTTAGACCACTCCCATACGCTGTTGTAATCTGCTAGTGTTTTTGGTTTAATTGAGTTTTCCATCGGTTAATTGTGCAAGCAATCCTGGGCTAAAATAAGTGTTAAAGTTATTATACAGGCCTTTTGTTGCTGTTACAAATCTTGCTTTCTCGTTTTTAGTCATGCGCACAGTAGGAATACCCTGTTCTGCAGCACGCTTTTGGATTAGCACATTGTCTGCCAAACTGTGATCACGTTCAATTTGAGCGGCTCTCATGGCGGCACGAGCAAAAATACCTTGAGTCCGTTCACCTAGAGACAACCAAAGTTGCTGGTTGATGATTAGGCTTGTTAAAAATAAACTGTGTTCGTTATCGTTGATATGTGAAGTTTGCTTGTCGTGTCCTAGTACAAAGAAACGTGTGTATGTGGTTTCGCCACCGTCGACACGACCAGCTTCTAAGCTGGCTTCTAGGTCTTCGATATACATTGGAACAGGATTAGAACCAACTGCTCGGAATGTTTCAACAGCTACTGGATTGTTTCCACAACCGATATTCATGTTGTAAAAGTCATTGATCGATTCAATTTGACGATTGCTTGGAACAATACGGAAACCACCTGAGTATGTGAATGCTAGACCACGGATACCGCTGTTATCAGCAACTTTGGCCAACATGTGTTGTCCAACTGCACCGTCAATGACGCCACGGGCGTGTTCATCGCTGTCAAACAAGAACGGCATTGTGAGTGCGTACATGTCCCGATCAATCCTGCCAAGTGTACTTGCGTAAACTGTGGCCATGTCAATCACGCCTGTATCTACTAGACCAATGATTTTTTCACGGTCTGTTGTGTGTACTGATAAGTTTGCTTGAGCAATCGCATTCCACTCATTCAAGTCGATGACATTGATTTGATATTCACTATTGGTTTCGTTGGCGACTTCATCAGCAAAGCTTCTAGCAGCTTCGATGAAAACATGGTATGGTTCATGGGCCAGTACCCAATTGATGGTTTTGGTAGTCATTAGTTATATTCCTATATTATGATAACGCGGAAAATTGCGTTATTAATATTTATCTTTTGGTAATAACTTCGTAGATTTCAAGCCAGTTTTTAACTAAAGGAATGTGTTCATGATAATAGTGCATGTTGTGTCCGTGTTCTACGATTAGAGGATTTAGTCCAACTCGGTAGCCAGCTTCGGCATTTTCTGGCTTGTCCTCGATCCAGTAACAGCCAGTGCCTTCGTATTCTTCTAGTGCATCCTGTTTGTCTGCACCTGTGTCCAAGCAAACCACCCGCTCAAATGCTGTAGCACCAAACAGTTTATGGAGATTCATTTCTCTAAGACGTTGTGCGTTTGGATCTAGGCTCAAACTAGTAATACAGTGGAATCTGTAGCCGTGTTCTTCGTGTAGGCGTTTGACATAGTACATGGCGTCTCGCAAGGCAGGTAAAAAGCCAATTGCGGCGCTTTCATTAAATAACCTAATTAGTTTGCGTACCTGTTCTCGAGGTATGCCGTAACGCACACTCATGTCGTAGTTGAGCTTGCTGCCTGCTACTTCTTCAAAACCGTGTTCTTGCATCCAGATGTTGAATGCCCATTCCCAATCTAGTAATACACCGTCCGCATCAACCAGGATCAGCTGTTTCAGATTTTTGAATCTTGATCTCGTGCCCATTTTCCGTAAACAATCTTTCTATAGTGGCCGAATAGTGCCGGTAGTAGTAGGACACAATTCTGTCCCAATCTTTGGGGACTACAACACCATCCATACTACATTTTAACACAGATAGGGTTTTAAAGTCAAGTATCACATTGGCCGTCTGACGGTCTTGCAACTTTAGGTTGCGAGTTATGGTCATGGCTTCGTCAATTTTGCCCGTAGGTTTTCGGTAATAGGTTAATAATAGATATCTCATGATTGATATTTTTCCATAATTTTATTAAATGAATTGAGGTTTTT
>Ga0209500_10003233_pt1 | contig 11243 bp, 5 predicted proteins | sample S_140212_EF_Meta_FD_187323 | JGI IMG/M metagenome (GOLD analysis project Ga0209500, IMG submission 187323) | Freshwater microbial communities from Lake Simoncouche, Canada to study carbon cycling - S_140212_EF_MetaG (SPAdes) (version 2) | ecosystem: Environmental > Aquatic > Freshwater > Lake ...
GTTGGCCCAGCGGGCGAAGGACTGCGCGGCCGACCAGGAGGCTTGGGAGGGGGCGCTGACGCCGGAGCGTCTCGCCGCGGCCGAGCCGCCGGGATTGATGGCCTGGTTTCCGCTCGATGACGAGGCCGGGCCGATGATCGCCACGGGCCTGGGATCCGGTGTCGCCGGCGAGGTGGTCGGGAGGCTCGAACACGCCGAGGGGCGGCTCGGCGGGGCGCTCCTGTTCGACGGCCAGACCCACATCGCCGCTGGCGAAACCGGGGCGTTCGAGGCCGACCGTCCGTTTTCCTTCTCGGTGTGGGTTCATCCGACGAGCGCGGAAGCGAGCACGGTTCTCTCCAAAATGGATGAAGCTGATGCGTTCCGGGGCTACGACCTGATTCTCGAACAGGCGAAGGTGGCCGTTCATGTCGTTCACCAGTGGCCCGATCGGGCCTTCAAGGTGATCACGAACGAACCGCTCGCGCTCGATCGTTGGCACCACCTCGCCGTCACCTACGACGGCTCGCGCCGGTCGACGGGAATGCGTGTGTTTGTCGATGGCGTCGCCCGGCCGGTCACCGCCACGACCGACAATATCGTCGACGGCACAATCCTCACGACGCGGCCGTTCCACATCGGCCGCCGCAGCGCCAGCGCCCCTTTCCGCGGACGGATCGACGACGTCCGGCTCTATGGCTGCGTACTGCCCGACCACGAAATCACACTGCTTGCCGGCGGGGAGACTCCGGCCGGGCTCGCGGCCCTTGTCGATGTGCCCCGCGAGCAACGCAGTCTGGAGCAGGCGGCGCGTCTTCGGGCCCACTTCCTCGATTCCGTCGACGCGCCATCGCGCGCGTGGCGCGAGGAGTCCGCCGCGATCCCGGCGAAGCTCGGCGAGCTTGCGAAGCAGATTCCGGTGACGATGGTGATGGCTGAGATGAGTCCGCGCCGCGAGACGCGCGTGCTCGTCCGTGGTCGGTATGACCAGCCAGGCGACATCGTCTCGCCGGGCATGCCGCGGTTCGGTCCGGGAGCCGCGGGAGTGCCCGTGGAAGGGGGCGATCGGATGGCGCTGGCCCGTTGGATGACGCATCCCGATCATCCGCTCACCGCGCGCGTCGCGGTCAATCGCTGGTGGGGAATGCTGTTCGGGACGGGGATCGTCGAGACCGTCGAGGATTTCGGCATCCAGGGGACGCCCCCGAGCGACCCAGGTCTCCTCGACTGGTTGGCGACCGAATTCGTCCGCCGCGGCTGGGACGTGCGGAGCCTCCTCCGGGAGATCGTCCTCTCGGCGACCTACCGGCAGTCGTCGCGAGTCACGCCGCTCCTCGCCGAGCGCGATCCGGCGAACCGGCTCCTGGCACGGGGGCCGCGTGGGAGGCTCCCGGCAGAGACGGTGCGCGACAATGCCTTGGCGATCGGGGGATTGCTCGTCGAGAAGGTCGGGGGGCCGAGCGTCAAGCCATGGCAGCCCCCCGGGCTGTGGGAGGACGTGTCCGTGGAGCGCCGCGACAGCTACGTCCCCGACCGAGGCGAAGGGGCGCACCGCCGCAGCATGTACACCTTCTGGAAGCGGACCTGCCCCCCGCCGGGGATGACGACCTTCGATGCCCCGGACCGGGAGACATGCGTGGCCCGTCGTGGGCGGACCAACACCCCCCTGCAGGCGCTGGTGTTGATGAACGACCCGACCTACCTCGAGGCCGCCAGAGGGCTTGCCACCCGGTTGCTGGCTGAACCAGGTGACGACGCCGCGCGCCTCAACTGGGCGTGGATCCAGGCCCTGGGACGGACGCCGACTGCGGACGAAACGACCGTCATCGGCACCGTCCTGGAGGCAGCGCGGCACCGATTCCAGGGAGACCCGGCGGCCGCCGAGCAATTCCTTGTTGTTGCCGGAGGGCCGGTGCCGGAGGAGATCGACCGTCCCATGCTCGCCGCCTGGACGACCGTGGCCAGCCTGATCCTCAATCTCGACGAGACGATCTCCAAGCCCTGACATCGCCGTTTTTGTCGGTCGACGTCCCGTTCGCCCTGCGAAACCCCCGGATCGGAATGCCCGCCATGCCTGCAATCCCAGCGCCATTCGGTGCCATCCACCGTCGTGCCTTCCTCCACGGCAGCACTTCGGTCGTCGGCAGCGCGGCGCTGGCCGGGCTGCTCGCCCGGGATGGTCTAGCGACGGCGCCGCCGGGGCGTGCCGACGGGGCCATCGCGCCGCATGCCGCGCCGCGGGCGAAACGGGTCGTTTATCTGTTCCAGTCGGGCGGGCCTTCGCATCTTGAGCTCCTCGACTACAAGCCCCGGCTGCGGGAGTTTCACGGTCAAGAGCTGCCTGACTCGATCCGGCAGGGGCAGCGTCTCACTGGCATGACGAGCGGGCAGACAAGTTTTCCAGTCATCGCCCCGAAGTTTGGTTTTGTTCAGGCTGGCAGCAACGGGACCTGGATCAGCGAACTGCTCCCCCACACCGCCAAGCAGATCGACCGAATTTGTCTCGTCCGTTCGATGCACACCGAGGCGATCAATCACGACCCGGCGATCACCTTCGTCCAGACCGGCTCCCAGCAGCCCGGACGACCCTCGCTGGGGGCGTGGCTGTCGTACGGCCTGGGGAGCGAGGCAGAGAATCTTCCCGCGTTCGTCGTCCTCATCTCCCACGGGAGTGGCAAGGATGCCAACCAGGGCCTCCTCGAACGCCTCTGGGGGGCCGGTTTCCTGCCGTCGAGCCACCAGGGAGTGAAGCTCCGCAGCGCCGGCGACCCCGTTCTCTTCCTCTCCGATCCCCCGGGCATCGATCGCGGGCTGCGACGGACGATGCTCGATGGTTTGGCAGCGCTCAACGAGCGGCAGCGGCTGGAGACCGGCGATCCCGAGATCGCCACGCGGATCGCGCAGTATGAGATGGCTTTCGGGATGCAGGCGTCGGTCCCGGAGCTGACCGATCTCTCCGGTGAGTCGGCGAAGACGTTCGACGACTACGGCGAGGCGGCCCGCCGGCCGGGGACGTTTGCGGCCAACTGTCTCCTCGCCCGCCGATTGCTCGAACGGGGGGTTCGCTGTGTGCAGCTCTATCACCGCGGCTGGGACCAGCATGGCTCTCTGCCAACGAACATCCCCAAGCAGGCCCGCGACATCGACCAACCGCAGGCAGCGCTTCTGGCCGACCTCCAGGCCCGGGGCATGCTCGACGACACGCTCGTCGTCTGGGGGGGAGAGTTCGGACGGACCGTCTACGGTCAGGGGGGGCTCCAGGACGATTACGGCCGCGACCACCACGGCCGTTGTTATTCGGTTTGGATGGCCGGCGGGGGGATCCGGCCCGGAGTCGTTCACGGCGAGACCGACGACTACGGATACAACATCGTCCGCGATCCGGTCCATGTCCACGACCTGAATGCCACGCTCCTCCACTGCCTCGGATACGACCACAAGCGACTCACCTACCGCTTTCAGGGGCGCGATTACCGGCTCACCGATGTGGAGGGGAACGTCGTCAAGGAGATCCTCGCCTGAGCCCGGGGCGCGGCGAGGGGCGGCCGTGGATTTCCGCTCGGTCCAACCTTGACTTTGCTCACGAATCACGAACAATTCAGTTCGGGGAACTGATTTAAATCCAAGGGAGGGGTCGCCATGCTGGCAAGCCGTCCGATGTGGCTGTCGCAAAGTGGGGCCAGAAGCCGGGGCCTGCCGTCCCGGACCGGGTTCACGCTCGTCGAATTGCTCGTGGTGATCGCGATCATCGGTGGGCTCATCGGTCTCCTCCTGCCGGCGGTTCAGGCTGCCCGCGAGGCCGGCCGGCGCACCCGCTGCGCCAACTCCCTCAAGCAGATCGCCACCGGCCTCCACAGCTACATGACGGCCAAGGGGCGGTTTCCTGCCGGGTATCTGGCATCGACCTCGTCGCCGCAGCGGGATCCGACGACCCGCGACGCCCCTCCCGGCACCGGCTGGGGGTTCGCGATCGCGGCGTTCATGGAGGAGTCGGCGCTGACCAACGCCTACAACGCGATCGACGGTATCGCGGGCCCCTCAAATTCCGAAATCGTCAGCCGACCAATCTCCACCTTTCTGTGTGCCTCCTCGACCGGGCCGCGGACGCCGTTTGTCGTGGCCGGGGTCGATGGCTCCCCGCTGGCCTCTGGGGTCAAACTCGGCCGCAGCGATTACGTCGCCAATGCCGGTCAGGCCGACGTCTGGAACTCAAAGCCCGGCAAGGACGACTGGAGCGGCCTCGCCAACGGCCCTCTCTACCGCAACTCCACGACCCGTCCAGGCGACGTGATGGACGGGCTGTCGCAGACGGTCTTCATCGGTGAACACTCCCAGGCGCTGTCGCAGAAGGCCTGGGCCGGCGTCGTGGCGGGGGGGTCGAGCCAGGTCGATCCGGCCATGAGCACGGCGTCGGCCGGTCCGGCGGCCACACTCGTCCTCTCCCACTCCGGCCCCACTTCCGACGGTCCAGTCCACACCCCCAACGATCCCAGCGGCCACTGCGACGAGATGTTCTCCCAGCATCCCACTGGCAGCAATGTCGCCTACGGGGACGGGGGCGTGCGGTTTGTCTCTGCCGGTGTCGACCCCACGATCTGGGCCGCGACCTGCACGATCGCCGGCGGGGAGAAGATCCCCCAGACACCGCACTGAGCCCCGGGCGGCTGACCGCCGGGCCCCTGCTTGGGGCTCTCCTGATTCCGTACGCCGGCGGGCCCGTGCCCCCCTCCCCTGACGGAGCCTCCCATGCTCGAGATCCTCGGTCGGCCTGGTGTGATGTCGCGGCGGCTCGGTCGTCGCGCCATGCTACAGGTCGGAGGAGCAGGGCTGCTGGGAACATCGCTCGGGAAAGTCCTCGCCGCCGAGGCGATTGCCGCGGGCCCGAGGCCACGGGCCAAGTCGGTGATCTTCCTGTTCCTCTTCGGCGGCCCGAGCCAGTACGAAACCTTCGACATGAAGCCGGACGCGCCGGCCGACATCCGCGGGCCAATGAGCCCGATCGGCTGCCGGACGCCAGGCTTGCGGATCTGCGAGCACCTCCCGAAGCTGGCAGAAATCTCCGACCGCTACTGTGTCATCCGCTCGATGACGCACGATTTCAACGACCACAGCGGCGGCGGCCACTACATCCAGACGGGCAAACGCTGGCAGATCCCCGTCGGCGGCGGCTTCAGTGCCACGCCGCAGGACTGGCCGTCGATTGGCTCGGTGGTGGAGCACCTCGAGCAACGGCGTGCCCGGGGCGCCGCTCGCGATCTGCCCGCGTATGCCGTCGTTCCCAACCGCCTCGGCCGGCTCCAGGAGAACGGCCAGTATGTCCGCCCGGGGGAATACGGCGGCTGGCTGGGATCGGCGGTCAATCCGCTCACGACGCGGATCGACCGGAGGGATTCCGCCGACAACCCCTACTGGCGTGATTGCACCGACAGCGAGCTCCGCTGCCGCATCGAGGGGCTCGATCCGGTCTCCGCCGACGACATCGCCCGGATCCGTCGCCGGGCCACGCTCCTCGAATCGTTCGACGCCCAGCGGCGGATCATCGATGGCCAGCGATCGCTCGAGATCGATCAGATCCGCGAGCGGGCCCTCGGCCTCGTCACAAGCCCACGGACGCGAGAAGCCCTCGATCTGGAGCGCGAACCGGCGGCGCTGCGTGACAGCTACGGCCGTCATCTCTTCGGTCAGGCCTGCCTGATGGCGCGGCGGTTGGTCGAGGCGGGCACCCGGTTTGTGACCGTCCATTACGACTGCTGCGACGGCTACAGCTGGGATTCGCACGTCCATTCCAATGACGTCCGCCGGTCGCTCCTCCCCACGCTCGATTCCGCGCTGTCGGGATTGCTCCTCGATCTCGAAAACAGCGGTCTCCTCGCCGAGACGCTCGTTGTGGCCCTGGGGGAGATGGGGCGGACGGCGAAGCCGACGAAGGACTGGGGGCGCAATCACTGGAGCACGCTCTTCCCGGCCGTGATCGCCGGGGCCGGTGTCCGCGGCGGCACCACGTGGGGCGCTTCTGACAACAACGGCGAGTACCCCACCGAACACCCGACGTCGCCCGAAGATCTCGCGGCGACGATCTACAAGGCGCTCGGCATCGACCCCGACACGGTCCTCACCATGCCCGACGGCCGGCCCACCACGCTCACGGCAGGGGGGCGGCCGATCGAGGGGATTTTCGGTTGATGGTGCTTCGCTTGACCAGGACTGCCAGGCCATCGGCTCGCGGAATGGCTTCCGGGCTTACCACTGAAGGCCGAACTTCGCCCCGTCCCCCCGGCGGCCGATGCCCCCCTTGAGCGGAGCGTTTGACTTCTTTACCGGCGGCAGCGGGGCCTCCTCGACCTCCGGTTCCCCGGGCTCGGCGGCTGGTCCACCCTTCCCGACCGGCAGCGTGGCGAGGGCCTTGATCGAAAGCGACATCCGCTGCTCGTCGGGATCGCAGGAGAGGACCTTGCACTCCACCGCCTCCCCTTCGCGGACGACGCTCGACACGCTTTGGACATGCCGATGGGCGAGCTCCGAGACATGCACGAGCCCTTCCACGCCCGGCTCGAGCCGCACGAAAGCACCAAACTGGGCGATGCGGCTCACCGTGCCCCGGACCGCGGCGCCGACATGGTACTTCTCGGCGGCGTTCTTCCAGGGGCTCTCCACCGTATCGCGGATCGAGAGACCGATCTTTCCGGTCTGTCGGTCGACGTTCTTCACCGCGACGCGCACTTTCTGACCGACCTCAAGGACTTCGGTCGGGGTTTTCACCCGATCCCATGACATCTGGCTGACATGGACGAGGCCGTCGACGCCGTTGCCAACGTCGACAAAGGCGCCGAAGTCGCGCACCGAGCGGACGATCCCATCGAGCAGATCACCGATCTCGAGCGTCTCGAGCATCTTCGTGCGGGCGTCGGCTGACTGGCGCTCGAGCACCGCCCGGCGCGACAGAACAAGCCGCCGTGCGGCCGGCACGATCTCGGTCACGAGGGCCTCGACAGTCTGCCCGACGAGCTCCTCGAGGTTCTCCATCCGCCAGTTACTGACGAGGCTCGCCGGCATGAAGCCACGAAGCCCGGCGACGTCGCACTCGACGCCTCCCTTGTTCGCGGCGACGACCTTCGCGGCGACGATCATTCCCGCTTCGATTTGTGACCAGTCTTCGACGGCAATCGCCCGGTTGGCGGGGGCCACGGTATAGAGGCCATCCTCCTCGTTGAAGCCGCCGACCGAGAGCTCGAGCACCTGGCCGATCTCAGGGTTGCCGTCGAGGCCGATGAGCTTGAGTGCCCCCTGGCGCCGACCGCCGAGATCGATGAAGGCGGTGTCGGGGCTGACCGCCACGACGGTGCCGGAGACGCGGGAGCCGGGATCGAGCGTGGCAGACGCCTTTACCGATGCGGCCGTGGCGAGGATCGAGTCGACCTCGATCCCCTCGATGGCGGCCTGGAAATCCTCCTCGAGATCCTCCTCGAGGCCGGCACGGAGATTCGGAACAGCGACGCGCTTCGACGGCGGGAGGACATCCGCGAAGGCTGAGGCCGGGGCGCGGTCTCCGCGCCGCTCGCGCCGCGGACGGTCACCCCCCTGGTCGCCACCGCGCCGCGGACCACCGCGGGCATCGCGCGGGGCTTCGCCACCGGCCGCGGCAGCCCGGGCCTCGATATCAGCCGCGCTGACCACCGGCCCGCTGACCGATGGGACGGGGGCTGCGCTGGATGCGACCGACGCTGAAGCGGCACTCGTTACCGCTTCGGTCGCAGCAGGCGGCGCTGCCGGCCGAACCGGCGGCAGCGGCGTGTCGCCGAGGACCGAAGAGGTGGCCGAAGCGACGAATTGATGCCGCGGCGGCAGTTTGGGGGGCCGAACCCCCGGCCGTTGCGTCCCGATCGGAATCCGCCGACGCTCTCCCCCTCCATCGCCATCCCCCTCGCCGGCCGCTGCGGCCTCTGGCACCTGTTCCGGGGGCGGCACCGGGGCCGGTGGGGAGGCCAACTGGTCGGGGGAGGACGAATCCGGAGTCGGGAAGGAATCGGCGGTCATCGGCGGCACTCGTCGGAAGGGAAGAGGCCGCCGCGGTGCCGGCCCCGGGAAGACAGAAGCCCGCACAGAGCGGGCACGGGACGGAGTCAGGGGGATTTAAATGAATGCGGGAAACAGGACTTGAACCTGCACGATATTTCTACCACCAGGCCCTCAACCTGGCGCGTCTGCCAATTCCGCCATTCCCGCAGCGGTGCGATCCATCAAAAGGTCGGCTGCATAGCACTCAGCCACCTACAAAATCCCACCTGACTCCTAGCGACTATTCTGCGACCGTTTCACCGCCAGTCAAGAACCCGGTGATATTCAGCCTGACGAGCGACCCCGGACGCCCCGGCGGGGCCATTCACGCGACTTCCACACCGCGGAACCGCCGGCCCAGGGCCGGGACAAACGCCAGCCCGGACGTCAGGCCGAGCGACCAAACGAGATCCCCGACCGGAGTCCAGCGGTAGAAGGGAAGGGCGGCCACATAGCACTCGACGAGACCACTGGCGGTGTGGGGATAGTCGGTGGTGAGCCACCAATGGGCGAGGTTGGTGGAAAGATAGAAGACGAGCGATCCGGCCAGGGCCCCGCCGAGGGCTCCCCAGACATGGCTCCGCCGGACTAGGCTCCCCATCAGCACCGGCCAGGTAAAGGCGGCGTAGATGATCGCGGCCATCGTCCAACTCCCATAGCTCCCTCCTCCGGGCAGCGCCAGGTTGCTGGCGGCGAGAGCGATCACGGGAACCGAGGCGGCCACGAACCGATTCGCGAACAGGGCCCCGGCGCAGAGGCCGATCCCAATCAAAGGAGAGACCCCGTAGACCGGCTGCCAGAGCCGACCGAGAATGCCGATGCCGACGAGCATGCCCCAGGCCAGGCAGAGAAATCCGACGGGGAGTTTGTGCCCGTCGAGGCCGAAGGCACCGCTGCCACGCCTTTCCGCCACCGAACCGGCCGAAAGGGAGACGTTTTCAGGGGAATGACCCGGAATGCTCATGCTCGACGACCCCGGAGGATTTCTCACCGAATCCGATCACATCTCGATACACTAGCGTTTTTCGGCCGGTGGGCAAGCCGAAGGGATACCCACCGCCACCGAATCGGACCCCGTTCCGGGGTGACGCCATGGCCGCCAGCCCCCGTCAACCTTCCCCTCCCGAGACTCCAGGCTGCCGGGCAAACGCGGCCCCAGGGGGCTCGATCACGTCCACTCGCGATGGCGGCGGCATCGTCACGCTCCAATTCATCGCCGGGAGCCGAAGCCAGAACGTCATCGACGCCCTGTTCCTTGCTGACCTCCGGCAGTCGCTCGACAGCCTCGAAGCGGGGCCCCCGCCGACGGCCGTGCTGCTTTGTTCCGGCCGCGCGGGGTCGTTCTTTGCCGGCGTTGACCTCGATCGGCTGGAGACGATCCTCGGGGCCGATGCCGCCGTGGTCGAGCAGGCCTGTGCCGCCGGTCGCCAACTCTACGACCGCCTCTCGTTCAATCCCTGGCCGACGGTCGCCGTTATCGACGGGGTCTGTCTGGGGGGAGGGCTGGAGCTCGCCCTGGCGTGCGACTACCGGGTGGCGACCTCTGCGGAGGTGACGGCCCTCGGATTCCCGGAAGTGAAGCTCGGCCTCCTGCCCGGTTGGGGCGGGACGGTGCGGCTCCCCCGGCTCATCGGCCCCGGGCCCGCCGTGGAAATGATGGCCGCGGGCGAAACCATGAGTGGCACCGCCGCCGCCCACTGCGGCCTCGTCGATGCCTGTGTGCCGGCCGGGCAGGCCGACGCCGCGGCCCGACTTCTCGCGGCACGCTCGGCCAAGACCGGGGAGCATCTGGCCCGTCGCCGTCGTCTCTCCCGACCGGTCGTGCTGGACGCAGCGGAGCGCGCGTTTCTCGAGGCCACGACCGGCGCAGTGATCCAGGGGAGGACCGGGGGCCATTATCCGGCGCCGCTGGCGATCCTCGAGGCGGTCCTGGCGACGTCGGGCGTGTCGGAAACCGACGCCGGGACGATCGAGGGGAAGGCGTTTGCCGTCCTCGCCCGCTCGCCGGTCGCCAGGCAGCTGGTGCGGGTGTTCCGTCTCGGCGAGAGGAACCGGCGCGACCGCGGAGTTTCACCCGATCGAGGTGCTGCCGGCACCGCGTTCGGGGCGACCGACGCACCGGGCTTCGAGCGGCCGGCGGTTGTCGGCGCCGGGATCATGGGGGCCGGGATCGCCGCCGCCCACCTCCGGGTCGGCTGTGCCGTGACGTTGGCCGACGTCCAGTCGGAGGCGCTCGCCCGGAGCGTCCCCGAGATCCTCCAGGAAGCGGCCTGGGACCGCACCCGGCGGGCCACCGATCAGGCCCGCGCTGTCCGGCTCGCCGGCCAGCTGCGCACCGTCACGCACACGGGGGCCTTGGCCGATGCCGATCTCGTCATCGAGAGCGTTCTCGAGCGGACGGATGTCAAACGAAAGGTGCTGGCAGAGATCGAGGCGGTCGTCGGGCCCGACGCCATCATCGCCACCAACACCTCCACCAACCCAATCGCGAAGCTCGCCGAGACGCTCCGCGATCCCTCGAGGTTCTGCGGCCTCCACTTCTTCAATCCCGTCCGGCGGATGATGCTCGTCGAGGTGGTGCGCGGACCGGCCACCTCCGATGCCACCGTCGCCCGGGCGGTCGCCCATGCCAAGCGGTTGGGGAAATGCCCGATCGTCGTCCGTGACAGTCCGGGGTTCCTCGTCAATCGAATGCTCATGCCCTATCTCCATGAATCGGTGGAGATGCTTCGGGCGGGGATCGATCCGCGGAAGATCGATCGCGCGGCGCGGGCCTTCGGCATGCCGATGGGACCGCTCGAACTCTACGACATGATCGGCCTCGACACGGCGTTCTACGCAGGCCTCGTTCTGAACGACGCCTACGGCGACCGGATCGAACCCTCGCCGGTGATCCCGGCGATGGTCAAGTCGGGGCGTCTGGGGCGGAAGAGCGGCGCGGGCTTCTACCGCTACGCGGGGATCGGCCCGCGGGCGCGGATCGAACGCCTCGACGACGGTGTGCCGGCGGTCGTCGCGGCCTACGCGCTGCCGCCGTGTGCCAGCGACGAACGGACGATCATCGACCGGCTCATCCTGCCGATGGTGCTCGAGGCGACGAGGGTGCTCGACGAGGGGATCGTTCGCGATGGGTGCGACGTCGATCTCGCCGTCATCCACGCCCTCGGGTTCCCGCCGTTCCGTGGTGGGCTGCTGGCCTGGGCCGATAC
>Ga0209500_10003234_pt1 | contig 11241 bp, 8 predicted proteins | sample S_140212_EF_Meta_FD_187323 | JGI IMG/M metagenome (GOLD analysis project Ga0209500, IMG submission 187323) | Freshwater microbial communities from Lake Simoncouche, Canada to study carbon cycling - S_140212_EF_MetaG (SPAdes) (version 2) | ecosystem: Environmental > Aquatic > Freshwater > Lake ...
CGTTGGATACATTAAGATGGCTGGTGCTGATTATTATAGTATACACTTCTGTTTCCATGTTTTGGACGACCATAAAAAACAAATAAAACTTAAGTTTTATTTAGTAAATTTAATATCCTTAAACAAGCATTAGATGTCTAATTATCCGAGTATATTCAATGATGTGATTGGTCCAGTAATGAGGGGCCCTTCTAGCTCCCATTGTGCGGCCTCACTCCGTATTGCTAGAATATGTCGCGATTTAATGAACGAGCAAATAAAAGACATTGTTATTGAATTTGACCCACATGGTTCTTTAGCCACTACACATAAAAGCCAGGGCTCTGATATGGGTTTATTCGGTGGTTTTTTAGGTTGGGAAGCATATGATGAGCGTTTGCCAGATTCTGAAAAGCATTTAGCCACCGCTGGCATAAATTATATCATTACTATTTGCCCCTTAGAAGAAAAGCACCCCAACACTTATAAGATTCGCTTGTCTAATGAAAAAGAAACTAAAGAATTAATTGCTATTTCTACGGGTGGAGGCATGATAGAAGTAATTAATATCGATGGCAATAAGGTTTCAATGGCAGGTGATTATTATGAAACATTAATTTATTGTACTGATGCAGATAATATTATTCAGTATTTAAAATCTACCATCACTTATGATGAAATTATTTTTCATAAAGGAACCAATTCTTTTATCGAAATAAAATCACCAGCGGCTATCTCTGAAACTATATGCAAAGAGATAATGCTAATGCATTCCGTGCATTCCATTAAAAATATAAAGCCTGTGCTGCCTATTATGGCTAGAAAAGCAATGACGGTTCCTTTTATTACTTGCAATGAAATGATGCAATATAATGAGGGTAAAAATAAAGCACTTTGGGAATTAGCTGTAGACTATGAAAGTATACGAGGCAATATTAGCCCTGAGCAAGTAATGGAAAAGATGAAATCCATTATTCATATTATGGGTAATGCCATTGAAACCGGATTAAAGGGCACAGAATATAAGGACCGTATTTTAGGAAGTCAATCGCCACAGTTTAAAAAAACATACGATGCAAATGAATTAATAGGAGGTGATGTGCTTAATACAACTATTATGTATGTGTCTGCTATTATGGAAGTGAAAAGTTCAATGGGTGTTATTGTAGCAGCACCTACCGCAGGATCTTGTGGTGGCTTGCCGGGCGTTGTATTTGGAACCGCACATTGTATCAATAATAATGAAGAAGCTATTATTAAAGCCATGTTGTCGGCTGGTCTAATAGGAGTGTTTATTGCTGCGCATGCTACATTTGCTGCAGAAGTGGGAGGCTGTATGGCCGAAACAGGTTCAGGAGGTGGCATGGCTGCAGCAGCGCTTGTAGAAATGAAGGGAGGAAGTTTAGCGCAGTCTATTGCGGCTGCCTCTTTAGCCTTACAAAATTCTTTAGGTATTATTTGCGATCCCATTGGCAATAGAGTGGAAGCGCCTTGTCTTGGTAGAAATGTGATGGCAGCAACCAATGCCATTTCTTGTGCTAATATGGCCTTGTCTAATTACGAGCATCTTATTCCATTAGACGAAGTAATAGAGACAATGAAAGCCGTGGGCGATCAAATTCATCATACCTTACGTTGCACGAACTTGGGCGGCCTTTCTATAACTAGTACTGCTAAAAAAATTGAAGCATTATTGGAAGAGAATCCACCTGTTTTTTATAAAAGTTGTTAATTAAAAAAATATAAAATGAAAATTTTCTTAAGCCTTGTTTTAGCGCTATTTATTTTATCCAACTCAGTAGGATATGCTCAAAATAATTATCCCAACACCCATAAAAAAGGCTGGAAAAGTTTATTTGGAAAAAATTTAGAAACTGCTCAATTTGATCCAGCTATTTGGAAAGATTCAAGTGGGGTCTTAACAGCCTCTAGGGATTCAGCCATTTGGAGTAAAGACATGTACGATAATTTTATTTTAGATTTAGATTTTCAAACTGCCGATGGAACGAATAGTGGTGTCATAGTGCATGCCACAGACATCATTGAATGGATACCTCATTCAGTGGAAATACAAATTGCCGATGATTATTCTAAGGCTTGGAGTAAGGCCGATCCTAGTTGGCAATGTGGTGCTATTTTCGGACATAAGCCTGCCACCAATAAAAGCTTAAAAAGACCAGGTGAGTGGAATCATTATACCATTACTTGTGTAGATAAAAATATTAAGATAGAATTGAATGGTACATTAGTGAATGAATGTAATATGGACGATTTTACTTCTAGTAAAATAAATCCAGATGGTACAAAAGTACCGGCTTGGTTGTATAACCCTATGTCCACCTTAGGTTTACATGGATATATTGGTTTACAAGGTAAGCATGCAGGTGCACCTATTTACTTTAAAAACATAATGATAAAAACACTTTAATAGTCTTTTTAGAATGACAATTTTATTGCTATTATTTGCTGTTGTTTTTTTAGTACTACTCATAACAGTAGTGAAGCTGCATCCATTTATTTCTTTTTTAATAGTATGTATTATTACAGGATTAGTGAAAGGCATGGCAATTACAGCTTTAATGAGTTCTATTCAAAAAGGTATTGGTGATGTAGTGGGTTCTTTAATGATTATTTTATGTGTGGGAGCCATGCTAGGAAAATTAATTGCAGATAGTGGGGCTGCCAATAAAATTGCAAGTGGTTTAATTCAATTATTTGGAACAAAATATATTCAATGGGCCTTAGTGCTCACAGCATTTATTGTAGGCATTCCTTTGTTTTATGGTGTTGGCTTTGTGTTGTTAGTGCCCTTAGTCATAACGGTGGCTGCAAGATATAATTTACCAGCTGTGTATTTGGGTCTTCCAACCTTGGCAGCATTGTCTGTTACACATGGTTTCTTACCGCCACATCCATCTCCTGTGGCACTCGCCCAACAATTCAATGCCAATATTGGTCTTACTCTTTTTTATGGTATCGTTATTGCTATTCCTACTATTATCATTGCAGGCCCCATTTTTTCTGTTACTCTAAAAAAGTATACTTCCAAGCCCTTGGCTATTTTTTCTAGTGCTAGTATTCCTGACCATGAATTACCCAGTATGCTTTCTAGTTTATCTGCCGCTTTTTTACCAGTAGTATTAATTGGCCTGGACACTATTATAAGTTTAACAGTAACCACAACAAATACTTTAACAGCATTCATACATATAATTGGTGATCCGTCGGTAGCCATGCTTATTTCATTATTAATTGCTTTGTATACTTTAGGTATAGCGCAAGGAAAAAAAATTAAGTTTATTATGGGTCCTATTGGTGACTCTGTAAAAGAAGTCTCTAGTATTTTACTCATTATTGCTGGGGCTGGTGCTTTGAAGCAAATATTATTAGATACTGGCATGAGCATTGAGCTTATAAAGCCATTGACAAATTTATCCTTACATCCTTTATTTTTAGCTTGGTTTATTGCAGCTATATTAAGAGTAAGTATTGGTTCAGCAACGGTAGCGGGTTTAACAACCGCAGGCATAGTAGCCCCTTTAATTGCCACTAGTGGCGTAAATCCTTGTTTAATGGTTTTGGCTACGGGGGCAGGCAGTGTGTTTTTCTCTCATGTAAATGATCCAGGTTTTTGGATGTTTAAAGAATACTTTAACTTAACGGTCAAAGAAACATTTAAAACATGGAGCACTATGGAAACAATTGTTTCTGTAGCAGGCTTAGTAGGTGTTTTTATTTTAAACTATTTTATATAATTAAAAAATACAATTATGAGTACTCCAGAAGAAAATTTTGCCAAACTAGGATTGACTTTACCACCTGCACCTAAACCATTAGGCGTGTATAAACCTTTATTAGTAGATGGAAATCATTGCTTGGTTTCTGGTCATGGGCCAGTACAAGAAAATGGTTCACTTATTATTGGAAGAGTGGGTGATAATATTAGTATGGAAGAAGGAAAATTAGCAGCAAGACAAGTAGGGCTTGCTATTATTGCAACTATTAAAGCCAATCTTGGTTCTTTGGATAAAGTGAAGCGTGTTATTAAAGTATTAGGTATGGTAAGTTGTACCAACGATTTTGAAAAGCATCCTTATATTATTAATGGTTGTAGTGAATTATTTGCAGCTATTTGGGGGCCAGACAATGGAGTAGGTGTAAGAAGTGCAGTAGGTATGGGTTCTCTTCCTGGAAATATTCCAGTGGAAATTGAGGCCATGTTTGAACTTAATTAATAAAAGTATTTTTTATGCAGTGGTATGAAATAGATTCAATAGAAAAAATAGATTCGCCCTCTTTAATTGTATATGCTTCCAGGGCTAAAGAAAATATCAATAAGCTCATTGAGATGGTAGGTGGCAATGTAGATCAATTAAGACCGCATGTTAAAACGAATAAGATTGCAGAAGTCTGTCAGATGATGATGGCTAAAGGTATTCGTAATTACAAGTGCGCCACTATTGCTGAAGCAGAAATGTTAGGCATATTAAAAACACCGAATGTTTTAATTGCGCATCAGTTAATGGGTCCTAAATTGAATAGATTAGTTTCACTTATCAAAAAATTCCCTGCCACAAAATTTTCTTGCTTAGTTGATAATATAGAAACCGCCACAGCTGTTTCAAAAATAATGGTTCAAGAAGGCTTCACTATTGACGCATACATAGATGTCAATATTGGTATGAACCGCTCAGGTATTATGACAGACAAGGCCACTACATTATACAATGCATGCCTACCACTTCCTGCTATTGCCATTATTGGACTACATTGTTATGATGGGCATATTAGAGAAACCGATATTAATGTTAGAAACGCGCAGGCCGATGCTGTCTTTGAAAACGCCGATACACTTAGAAAAAAATTAGAAGCTATTTCTTCTTCCACTTTAGAAGTGATAATGGCGGGCTCTTGTTCATTCTCTGGACACATTAAAAGAAAAGATATTCAAGTAAGCCCGGGAACTTTTGTTTTTTGGGATTGGGGCTATAAAAATTTATTTCCCGATTTACCTTTTGAATTCGCCTGCTTGGTGGTAACAAGAATTATTTCCATTATTGATGAACATACTGTTTGTACCGATTTGGGTCATAAAGCAGTGGCTGCAGAAAACCCTATGCCTAGAGTGCATTTTTTAAATGCACCTAATGCAGAACCCATAGGACAAAGTGAAGAGCATTTGGTGGTAAAAGTACAAGACGCTTCAAAATATAAAGTAGGAGATGTTTGGTACGGAGTGCCTGTGCATATTTGCCCAACAGTGGCTTTGTATGATACTGCAATTGTTGCAAAAGACAATAAAGTAGTAGATCATTGGGAAGTAGTGGCAAGGAAAAGAAAAATTACTATTTAATATATAATAGTATTCCAAGATGTTTATAATAGATGCTCATTTAGATTTAGCCATGAATGCCGTGGAATGGGATCGCGATTTAAGAAAATCGGTTCTTGCATTAAGACAATTAGAAAAAGGTATGACGGATAAGCCCGACAGAACCCATGGTACTGTTTCACTTCCACAACTTAGACAAGGAAATATTGGATTAGTAGTAGCTACTCAAATTGCAAGGGTAGAAACACCTGGCACTGGTATTAAAGGCTGGCAAACAGCAGAACAAGCTTGGGCACATACACAAGTTCAATTAGCATGGTACCAGGCAATGGAAGCCGAGGGCGAAATGATTCAAATAAAAAATAAGCAAGCCTTAGAGGCGCATTTATTATTATGGAATAATGGTTTACCTAATGAAAAAAAACCAATTGGTTTTATTCTTAGTTTAGAAGGTGCCGATTCTTTAGTAAATATAGACTACTTGCATACAGCTTATAATTACGGACTACGTGCAGTAGGACCTGCGCATTATGGTCCTGGCAGGTATGCTCATGGCACCAATGCAACAAGTAAATTGAATGAACAGGGCAGGGCATTAATTAAAGAGATGGACTCTTTGAATATGATTTTAGATGTTACACATTTATGTGATGAAGCTTTTTGGGAAGCTATTGAAATATTTAATGGTACTATTTGGGCAAGTCATCACAATTGTAGGTCCTTGGTAAATCATAATAGACAACTAAGCGATGATATGATTAAGGCCCTTATTGAAAAAAAGGCAGTTATTGGTGCCGCTTTCGATGCTTGGATGATAGTGCCCAATTGGGAAAGAGGCATCTCTACTCCAATCAATACAAATTGTAATCTTGAAAAAATAATTAATCATATAGATCATATATGCCAAATAGCAGGCAACACAAACCATATTGGAATTGGATCTGATTTAGATGGGGGCTTTGGTAAAGAGCAGTGCCCTTATGATATTGAAACCATTTCAGATTTGCAAAAGCTACCCAAGATGCTTTTGAAGCGTGGTTATGCGCAGCAGGATTGTGAAAAAATCATGCACGGCAATTGGTTAGGTCTATTGAATAATACTTGGAAATAATTTGAAATAATAATAATCATTAGCATTGGAATTAATTGAAATAAAAAAAATAGATAGTGCATCGGTAGAAGCTTTAAGTAGTTTGGCTAAAAACATTTATGTGCATCATTATGCGCATTTATGGAAACCAGGTGGTATGGATTGGTATATGAATGAATTTGCTTATCCTATTTCAAAAATTACCAGTGAATTAGAAAATAAAAACTGCTTACATTATATAGCTTATATAAATAATACCGCAGTAGGCTACTTGAAAATTAATATTGACGCAGCCATAGAAGCAGGAGATATAAAAGAAGGTATTGAACTAGAAAGAATTTATATTCATAGCACTGCTGTTAATAAAGGACTAGGAACTTATTTAATGAATTTTGTTTTTGATATTGCTAAGTCTTATCAAAAAAAGTATATTTTTTTAAAAGCCATGGATACAGCTACCCTGGCTATGCAATTTTACACTAAAATGGGCTATGCATTAGTGGGCTCCTTTAGGTTATCAGATACTACTTTTCATTTAATGAAGGAGGAGTACAGAGGCATGTTTATTCTGAAAAAGCCAGTCTAGTGCATTTGATTTTAGTATATTTTATATAAATAAATTATTATGTGTAACTTATTTATATATAATATTTTAATTTAACAAATGAACGTTTGTTTACATTTTCTTAAAGATTTCTTAACTATTCCTTAACATTGGTAGAAATTTTTCGTAGCTTTCTTGCTAAGAAAATTAAAATTTAAGCAAATGAAGAAAATTCTATCCTCGCTCTTCTTAGCTGTGTTATGCAGTTTGATAACAGCAAATGCTCAAGTTCGTTCAGTAACCGGTTCGGTGAAAGATGATAAAGGCGTAGTTGTTTCTTATGCAACAGTTAAAGTAAAGGGCCAAGCCTCAGCTGTAGTGGCTGATGAACAAGGCAACTTCAAAATTAATGCCGCTGCAAACGCAACTTTGCAAGTAAGTGCTACTGGTTTCGCTTCTACAGAAGTGAGAGCAAGTTCTACTTCGCTAAGCATTACTTTGAATCGTCAAGCAGATGAACTAGAAGACGTAGTTGTTACCGCACAAGGTATCCGTAAGAAATCAAAAGAAATCGGATACTCTTATGCTAAAGTTTCAAGTGATGAAATTACAGTAGGTCGCTCACCTCAGTTAACACAAGCCCTTGCGGGTAAGGTTTCTGGTTTGGCTGTCTATACTGTGAATAACAGCGTTGACCCTTCAGTGAAAGTGGTTTTACGTGGTTATCGTTCATTAACTGGAAACAACGAAGCCTTAGTAGTTATTGACGGTATGCAAACTACCGCAACTGCTTTAGCACTTATCAATCCTAATGATGTTGAAAACGTGTCTGTCCTTAAGGGCGGACAAGCGGCAACATTGTATGGTTCTGCGGGTGTGAACGGTGCTTTAGTTATTACCACTAAACAAGGTGCTAAAGGAAAATTAAAAGTTTCTTACACTAATACTACCAACTTTGAACAAGTAAGTTTCTTACCTGCTTTTCAAAATAAATATGGCTCTGGTTCTCAATACTATCCTCTTTCTTATGGTCAAGCTGGTTATGATCCTAGTGCATTAAGCCGTGCGAAGCAAAACTGGCGTTCTTATGAGAACCAACAATATGGTGATGCTTATGATGGAAGTAGACGTATTGCGGGTCGTATGTTAGAAGATGGATCTGCTTTGATCATCCCTTATGCAGACGTTCCAAACGTTCGTAGAAATAGCTTTGATATGGGTATCTCTCAAAATCACCAAGCTAGTTTCCAAGGTGGTGACGAAACATCTAGTTATTACTTATCAGTGGAGAATAATAAAATCAATGGAATTATTCCTGGTGATTTAAGTGATAGAACGGGTGTTCGTGTTAAGTCTTCTAAGGAGTATGGTAAAATATCTACTACTTTCAACGCTGCTTTAACGCAAGCCTATTATGATAGAACTACTTCAGATTTTCAAAATGATATCATAAACACCGCTTCTTGGGTAGATTTAACTACGATGAGAAACTGGAGAACAAATCCTTTTGCGAATCCGAATGGTTACTATAATGACTATTATAATAACCCTTATTTTAATAAAGACATCAGCCGTGCAAAATATAAAGATGCTAACATCTCTGGAAACTTCGATATCACTTATCGCGCGCTTCCTTGGTTACAAATTTATAACAGATTAGGTATTATGAATAACTCTCGTACTGGTAAAAACACTACTGAGAAGTTTAACTATACTGACTGGGCTAAGTATGATGCAGATATACCTGCCCCATGGCAGAGTTATGATGACTATCCTGGTATCTACCGTGCTATCGGTGATATCTTAGGTGCTGTCAACGATTATTCTTCTACTGAAAATGTAGTAAACAATGAATTTCAAGTGCGTATCCAAAAAGATATTGCTAATGTTCAAAACAAATTGACTTTAGGTTATAGCTTATACCAACGCTATACGAAAGCAATATCTGTTTCTTCAAGTTCAATTGTGGTACCTGATGTTTATAACGTATCTAACAGACAAGGTAACTTAGGGGGTGGTGAATCAAACACAACAGAGCGTAAGTTTGGTTACTATGCCGATTTAAACACGAATTTGAAAAATATGGAGTGGTTAAATTTAAACATGACTGCTCGTTATGATGCAACATCACGTTTTTTCAAACAAACAAGAGCTGCCAATCAATATTCTTATTTGTATTATGGAGCTGCCTTAGCTTTTGTTGTAACAGACGCCTTCCCTGGTTTAAAGAGCAATACTTTGAGCTATGCTAAATTGCGTACTTCTTATAACAAGAATGGTAATGACAATATTCCATTATATGGTTTAGATCTTTCTTACAATAACGGATCGAATTTCCCTTATGGAAATAACGTAGGTTTATCTGTAGGAAATACTTTACCTGATGCTAATTTAACACCAGAGTTTGTTACCGCTATGGAAATAGGTGCTGAGGTAAGTATGTTTAAAAACAGAGTGAACTTAGACGTTTCTTTGTACAAACAAAATTCAATTGGTCAAGTATTAACAGTAAAAGTACCTAACACAACAGGTTTCTCTAATTTGTTAATTAACGTAGGTCAAGTGGATAACTGGGGTTATGAAGCAGACTTAAAAGTGCAATTATTACGTGATACTAAAATCAAATGGGATGTGAATTTGAAATATTCATACAACGACAACAAAGTGGTTGATTTATTCCCAGGTATAACTCAGTTCGCTTATGGTGGATACTCTTACGCTACTTCAAACGTTATCTTAGGAGAACGTTTCCCAATACTTAAAACCAACGGTTATTATTATTCAACGGATGGTTCTGGTATGAGAAGAGTAAGTCCTACAACTGGTTACCCAGTTCAAAATACTGCTCTTACAGCTCGTGGTGGTACATTACCTCGCGATATGGTGGGATTAGGTTCTACTTTCACTTACAACGATTTCCGTTTAGCATTTAACTTTGAATACCGTGGCGGCAACGTAATGTATGCTGACCTTGGTCGTCAAATGACCTTCACAGGTTCTGGTGCTTGGACTTCTGATAGAACAGACCAAATCTTCCCTAACTCTTATTATATAGATGCAGCATCTGGAAAAGAAGTTCCCAATACAACGATTAAAGTTCGTGAACCAGAGTATGCACTTTGGGTAAACAACTACCGTTTGATTTCTGAGAACTTCGTTACACCAGCCTGGTTTATTAAATTAAGAGATGTAAATTTATCGTATACATTACCTAGCGCAATGGTTAAGAAAACAAAAGTTTTCAGTGCAGCTAACGTAGCATTATACGGTAGAAACTTATTCACCATTATTGACAGCAAAAACCAATTTACTGACCCAGAGTTCAGTTATACAGCAGGAAACGGTTCAGGTATTTCTAATACCTTGCAAACGCCTCCAGTTCGTCAATTTGGTGTTAATATAAATTTTGTTTTTTAATAACCACACACTAAAACATTAGATATGAAACTAAATAAATTATATATCGCCGCGTTTTTGGTACTTGTGGGAACAGGTTGTAAAAAAGACTATCTCGATGTCAATACCAACCCCAACTCACTTCCAACCGCAACACCTGCATACGTATTAGCGAATGCATTGAACACTTCTGCTGCAAGCATGGTGTCTCCTAATGAAGTAGGTATGTTCTGGTCTGGTCATTGGTCACAATCCAATGGTTATATCATTTCTACTACTTTATTCTCTTATGCCTTTACCAATGGTGATTTTAACTATTGGGATGGAACTTATGATAATCTTTACGATTATCAGTATGTAATTGACAATGCTGCTAAGTATAGTCAAGAATATTTAAAAGGTCCGGCTAAAGTAATGAAGGCTTATAACTACCAAAAATTGGTAGACTTATATGGTAACATTCCTTTTTCGGAAGCTTTAAAAGGGGTGAGCAACTTAGCGCCTAAATTTGATGATCAAAAAGCGGTTTACGAAGGCTTGATTGTTTTATTAGATGATGCTATTAAGGACTTAAAAGCAAATGCTTTTGCAAGCACTTACTCAGGTTCTGATATCGTTTTCAAAGGAAGCAATTCAAGTTGGATCAAATTTGCGAACTCTATGAAATTGCGTATTTTAATGCGTCAAGCAAGAGTAAGCGGAAGAGATGCTTATATTACTGCTGAGATTAACAAAATCGTCGCTGAAGGTTCTGGTTTTATTACTGGAGCTGAAGTAGGTTCAAACCCTGGTTATGTTGCTTCTTCTGGTCAAATCAACCCAATCTATAATAACTACGGTTATACAGAAACAGGTGCTAGAGTAGGTAATAATAACTGGCCAAGAATTACCGATTTCATG
>Ga0209500_10003236_pt1 | contig 11233 bp, 5 predicted proteins | sample S_140212_EF_Meta_FD_187323 | JGI IMG/M metagenome (GOLD analysis project Ga0209500, IMG submission 187323) | Freshwater microbial communities from Lake Simoncouche, Canada to study carbon cycling - S_140212_EF_MetaG (SPAdes) (version 2) | ecosystem: Environmental > Aquatic > Freshwater > Lake ...
GATGAGCCAATTTTTAGAAATTGACCTCTAGAATCACGCAAGTGACGCATATGAATAGAAGAACGAAGTGCTCCAGTTCTAACTCCAACTTGAGCCTTAGCAGCAGCCTGAACTATTCTTCCCTTCTTTGCTAGATATCTTCCGACATCTCCCGAAGGGTTATTGAGCATAAAATCTAACTCTGTTTTTCTAATAACTACTGTTGCCATTTTACGGAACCGCCGCAGTCAGGGTCAAAGTTACAGTTTGAAAGCCACCTTCGGGAGCCTGAACCTCAACAGTTGCGATAACTCCAAGACCAAAACCAGAAGTCTCCCAAGTGTCCAACTGAGAAGCGCTATCTAGTAAAATGTATGCATCATAGGCAGCAATTTCTGAAGCACTCTCTATTGTCTCAGCTGAAGGTGGTCTACCGTTTTGACCAACTACTGGCACTGCCCTTGATACAGAAACATTAATTGTCGCACTCCTTGGGTCACTACATCTGCGAGGCTGAGTCGCTTCATCACCTGGAGCACCGACATACATCTGTACAAAAGAAACAACTACTTGTTCGCAATCAACTACAGGTTGACCTAATGTGTAGTATCTACGCAGAGGAAGTGGCATAGTGTAAGAAGCGTAAGAAGTGACAACTTGAGTAAGAACTGCATCTAAAAATACAGCAAGATTTTTGGCACTGCTACTAACAGTTGCCTTATTTATTGCTGTCGACATTTGTCTCTCCTACTTGTTGTATATATCCTACTTGTTGTATATATCCTACAGTGTATAAATTGGCTCTACTCTTGTGTAAAGTTCAAATGATACGTTTGCTGTAAGTAGGTTAATTACTTCATCAACAGCAGGGTTTGCCAAACTAGGTCGAGTGCAATAGATGTCATAAACACCAGGCTCTCTTGGACCAATAATATCTAATATTTGACTATAAGTTGGAGAAATAGTTATGATTCCGTTAACACGGCTGAGGCTAATAGAGTTTTCTAAATCCTCTGACTTTGTGTAAGAGTGGTCGGATACAGTCAAAGATACTTCCCATGATGGGTCATCTTCTAAGAAAGTTCCATTTATTTCATTTAAATAAAGAACTAGCGATGAACCAGATGTAAGAACTTTTAAATCATAAGGAGTTTCTGTTAGCTGATATGGCTTAGGAATAGGACGACGTGCTCTAGGAGTATCAGGACTAAATACTTTTGCTTTTGCTCTGGCCCTGTCTGGATTAGTTGTTTTTAAAAATAGGTCTACAGCATATAAACCAGTTCTAAGTTCATCAATAAAATCTTGATTGTCAAGGATTGTATATGAAACACCTTGGCGAGCAACAGAGGTTACACGCTGAGGTAGGGCGCAGGTGTCGTCATTTTCATATAGTTTAACAAGTTCGATGGCAAGTAGTCGAGCAGCAGCTTTTCCTGCTATTGGTGGAGGTGTTCCATATGAATAAGTGACTTCAACATTAGAAGATGTCCAGCCAGCCCCTGGAGTAGCAAGAATTGTAGAGTGCTCTACTAAATAGTAATCTTTTGGGTCTATTACAACGCCATTTCTATCTCTTAGAGTGTGAACTCTTATTACTTTACGACCACGAAGGCGTACACGAGTACTTGCAGATGTTCCATCGCCTGTAAAATCATCTTGTTGATAAGGTCCTGAACCATTTAATCTAATATTTTCAACATTTCCCCTAATTAAAGTAGGAGAGTATGTAAGGATAGAAGCCCCCGTGCGGATGTGAGGGTCATAAGAAGATATGTATCGCTCAGTAACAGTTGTTATGCCAGAGTATTTTCTTCCAGACATGCCCCAAAGTAGGTACGATGCTGTTTGTACAGCATCATATGCGTACTGAGACTCTGCATAAGTAGAACCAAGTTCGTTAACATCTACCCAAAGACTGCTCATTATCTACACCAATCCTAAAAAGTAAGGGCGAACAACGGCTAGTTGTATCAATGATACGACCGACACGTCGTCCGCCCTTCTTCTTATTTATATTAAGCTACTGGATCCTCTGATGAAGCAATGATGAAGTCAACAGTGTTATCAGCATTGTATGAACTGCTACCAGGTACGTTGTACGAAGTAGTAGATCCTTGAGAGGTGAAGTCTGTAACTGCCCAGTAACCATAAGCAACAACTGCACTACCAGTGTCAGAAGCAGAGGCGATAGTTCCGCTTGTTGTAGTGGTAAATGTAAAGGTTGTTGTTGTTGGTACTGCAGTAATTGTTCTAACACCATTAAGTGCTGTTGCGGTTGTAGCAGCGACTGTCACACTATCTCCTACACGGAATCCGTGAGCAGTAGATGTTGTTACAGTTCCAGTAGTTCCAGTACGAGAAGTGTTACTAATAGTCTTAGTAATTTCAGGATGCCACTCGTAGAAGCCCTTTAGACCAGTTGGTGCCCATGAATCGCGAGCGTATGAGTATGGACGCTCTGCTGCAACTGGGAACTCCCAGCGGCCGTCTGGACCGTCATCAAAGAACTCATTTCCAAGACCGTAGCCTTCAAAAGTGTTTGCAAGTAATCCATTTTCAATTACACGATCACCTGATTGACGCAACTTAACATATGGGAAAACCCAGTGGAAGTATGGACGAGTCGTTGCACGCTTTCCATCCTTCACAGCAAATGACCAAACTTCAAGAGCAACGCCGTTTCCAGCAGGGTCATCTCCAACGGCTGGTGCGGCCCAACCAATTGATGTGCGATCTGGTGAAGCATATGTTCCTAGATTCTTACGAAGTAGTAATCCGCCTGCTAACAAAGCAGTAAGCTCTGTGTCTGGCTCACAAATTGCCAGTTCCATAGTAATTCTTTTAAGAGTGTCAGGGGCTTTGTAGGAAACGCAAACTGTACCGTTTGCTGATTTCTCTACGATTTCATCGCCCTCTTCATACTCGGGTGTAAATGATGTGCGAAGGAACGCCGAGGTTGTGTAGCTATCACCTGGGTTGGTGAGTAGGTTACCTGAGGCGTCCAGTCTAGTGACTCGGATCGCCACACCTTGGACGCTTGCCGCGTAGTCCTGAGTGGCCATACTAGTATTCTCCTTTAGTTGTTTTTACTTGTTCCTATTTTACGCTGTTAAATCAACTCTGACTGCCAGATATATTGATTTATCGAAGTAGACTGACGCTGCTCTGGTTGCCTTGATTTTCATGTTATTAGCATTTGCAGAAACATCATAGCCTTGAGCCAGATTGTCGTTTACAACCTCTGATTCTCCGAGTAATACTCGAACAACTCCAGTTGCATACATCCATTTATTAGTATCTGAAGCAGTTGCACCAGTTGCATTAATAGGTCCGTTACCTGAATAACCAGAACCAACCACGACGGGGGTACCACCTAGTGTTTGTAGATGCTCCTTATTTTTGTCATGAAAAAGCATATTGCTGGTAGAGCTCAAAAGTGTTGCAGTATCACGAGTCATGTGAATAACACCTTGTTCTCCAGCGGCTGAGGTTTGCCCAATTTTATGCTCCAAAAGTGCTAAAGCACGACGTGGAGAGAGGGCAGTTCCACTATTAAGAATTGTTGCACCAGAAGTTCTTGTTAAGTATGGGTTACTTAGTGATTCACCAACTGCAATGGCTCCATCCCATAGTTCGAGCTCGCAAGCATGCTGGCTAATCCCATCTAACTGACGAATAGCACTTGCAAATCTGTCTTCTCCAGCAAGGTCAAATGTAGATCTTTGATCTTCAACTTCAATAAAAAATGGTTTGTGTTCTGTAAAACGTGGTGATGCAGGGTCAGAAAAAAGTACTTCACTAGTATTGCTAGTCTCATCCCAATTACGACCATAGTTTGGACGTGTTTCCCACTCTTGGGAAAAGCCACGAACCCATTTATCTTCACTTTCAGGAGATTCTGGCTTAGCTACTACGAAAAGACCAAATGCAGAAGGTACTATTTTCGGAGCTTTAAATATTCCACTGAAAGCCATATTATTTATCCCTAACTTTAAAAATCAGTTTTTGTTTTGCATTGGGAGCGCCCATTTCTGAGCGCTCCCTCTACAAGATTTACTTCTTGGCTTAGTACTCGATTGTTGCTGCAGTCAATCCACCAAGTGTATCGCGAAGAGCAGCTGCTACTCCGTTTACATTGATAGTTGATGTTACCTGTAGAGATTCGACGCCAACAAGGGCAACGTTCTCGAAGGTTTCAACGAACATCTTGTAGTCGTTAGTGCCAACAAGTGTTGAGTCACGGATAACTCCGAGATCCAATGTGCCACCATCAAGGAACAAGAATGATCCTTCAGCAAATAAGTACCAGACGAATGTGTCTGGGAACTCATTCATTGCACCAGAACTCTGTGCAGCGAAGTAAGAAGCTCCGCTTGAAGAATCTAGAGCGAATGTAGCGTTGATTCCGCGAGCTGCAATATAAGCATCAATCTCAGAATATGCATTGAGAGTTGAGTCTCCAGGCATGTTAAGAGTTAGATCTGCTGCCATCGCATCTTTAATCCATGCTGGAATAATTGCGCGAAGTGGAGCATCTGCATCTAGACGGTGACGTGAACGGTAAGCAGCAGCAGCGCGACCTAGTTGTACTAGGAAGTCACGACCCATTCCAATTACGGAAGTTGAAGTAACTGCTGTTGATGCTGCACCAATTTTTGCCATAAGGTTTCCTTCAGCCTCACGAGCATGCTGAATTAGACCAAGCTCGTTGTGACGAGCGATTAGTTCAGGATATGCACGGCTTAGAAGGTTACCGAACTGTAGTTGCAAAGTAACAGCATCAGTTGAGACAGTTGTCTCAGCTGCTGCAGCTACAGTCAAGCTTAGCTTTGAAGCTGGGCTTGGTGTTTCTGCTGAATCGTTAGCAGCAGTCCACACACCAACAGCGCTAGCGTATGAGCTAAGTACTGGTGGAGTGATGTAGCGGATACCGCCACGGTCTGCCTGGAAACGAGGTAGTGAATCGCGGACTGGGCGCACTGCTGAGCCAAGACCAAAGATGTCGTACTTAACCTCGAAAGGTGCCTGATGTCCACCAGAAGCAACAAGTGCCTCAGGTCCGACTACAGCTTGAACCTTGTCCCAGTTAGCTTGTGCATCCTGATTAAGGGTGCGCTCTTCTGGGAACTGAGTAGAGATAGAAGCAACAATGTGTTGTTCTCCATCTCCACCATTTACACGGCGTAGGCCATGTAGACGCTTGGCCATTGCTTCTGCAACTTCTGCCATGCTTGAAATTGAGCTGCCTGCTGTATATCCAGGAATGTCAGCGCCCGCGGTGATTGCCACAGGTGCTGCACTAATCCGAGATGTTGGGCGGCGGTCAGCTGGTACCTCAATGTTGAGGTTGTCTGCGTTGTCTGCAGCGGCGGTCACGGGTGCCTCCATAATTTCTTGTGCCATTGGCACAGTTTCTGTTTGTGTTGGTGTTTCAATAGTTGCTGCTTCAGCACCTTCAGTAACAACAACTGCTGCTTCAGCTGCAGGAGCATCTTGCGATACTGCTACCTCTTCTACAACTGCTGCTTCTGCTACTACTGGCACTTCTGCTGTTGTTGTTGCTGGTGCTTCTTCAGCAGCTGCAACAACTGTTTCTTCCACAGCTACTGCTGCTTCAGTTGTTTCTTTAATTTCAGTTGAGAACTCGGAGTTCTTATCTGCTTCGGTTGACGCTTCAGTCATGGTTTCATCCTTTTCTTTTTCCTTTTTGTCTTCTTCCATGTCAGCAGGAGATTTTTCATCTTCTACTTCTGGAGTTGCTGGCATTGCTGCTGCTTCCTCCATTTTTTTCTCCTCTTCCATGGTTGGGTCAGGAGTTTCAGAAACGGGTGCTTCTTCAGTTACTGGTGCTTCTTCAGCAGGATCGGCAGGTGCCTCTTCATGCATTGCAGCATCTTTAACTTCATTAGTTTTCATGTCTTTATCTTCGTCTTCTTTTCCGTATACGCGAGTAGTTGCTTCTGCTGCCTTTTGAGCAAGCTCTGCATTTGCTGTTTCGCGACGCTTGATTTCGCTTCTAACTCCATCAAGCATGTCGGCAAGCGACGTCATAGCATCAACTATCTGCGGAGTAGGATCCTCTTTCTCGACCGATTCAAATTCGCTGAGAATAGATGTCTGCAATTCACTAACTTGTTCGTCAGTTATGTCAGACAACTGATCCATCATTTGTTTGATTTGGTCCACTACTGTCCCTCCTTAGGGTCAGTTAGGATAGGGCTTTTCCCCATCTCGCTGATCAGTCGAGGCTGAGGGACTCGCGTACGCAATAAATGCGTGGAGGCACTCCACCTAATACTGAATACTACATTAGTTCTTATAGTGTGATTTTCTTTTTTACACTGTTTTTATGCATCAGGTAAGTAGCCTAAGTAACTTAGACATTTGACTAGATATCTCACTCTGGCTATATACCTCTTGGCCCGACATAAAATCCTTCATCCCCTGAGTGGCAACGTCTGCGTCCTTTTTGCCAATTTTGTCCTCGACCCGAGTAATCATCTTTTCCATGAGGCTCTGTAGGGCAGGGGGTACATCGCTAAATCGAATCTTCTGGGCGTCCTCACCGAAGGCGAAAGGCAGGTTAGCAATAACCTTACCTAACTCTCCAGCACTGTCTCTAACATTGCTTATAGCCTCAGGGTTAAGGGCGCCTGTATCTAATCTATCTACAATATCTAGCAAATCGCCAGCAGCCTTGGCTGCTTCAGCATAGTCACCAGTGTTATCTAGATTGTCAACTTCTTCAATCTTCTTTAATACAGCGTCTGATCCAGCATCACCTAAGTTCAATTTCAACCGAGCAAGCACTTGTCGAAACTTCCCCGTGGCATCACGAGGTTGGGTTTTAGGTGTGTATTTAGCTCTATCTTTTTCTGCGTCCTGCTTACTCTTAACTTCTTTTTTTAGTATATCTGTTTCTTCATCTGTAAGACCTTCTAGGTCTTCTTTTGTCAAATCAGGTGTAGCAATAGCGTCATCTTTAACGTCAGAGGCCATACCTGCAGCAGCAACAACTGATTCAACAATAGAGATTCTTGCTCTTAAACTAGCAGCAATACTGTCTACATCGTTGATAGATGCTTCTTTCCAGTTCTCTGGGATTAAGTCTTTACGGTCCAGTTGACGAGCCATCTTGACGATGTGACGGCGAACTCGGCCACGATTTCCTGGCTTAGCACGACCATAGGCATATACAGCATTTTTTAAATCAGAGACATTTCTAATAGGAAATGAGCCGTCTGGAAGTGCTTTTTTATCTTTTGCTAATTCCATACGTTTTTTACGAGTAATGACTGCTAACTCTGCATCTAAATCGTCAATACTTTGAAGCATATAAGAAGAAGATTCTTGTCTCATCGTATTTACTTTGTTAGATAGTTCAGTTGCTTTAATGGCAGCAGTCATTGCTTTCATTCTATCTTTAGCACTGTTACTAGCAGCAATTAGTGGTGCTTCTAGTTTATCAATTCGAGTATGTAGTTCTGCTAGAGGGTCATTCTTGAGTTGAGCAAGAACGCTTGCACCAGCAGCAACAAGTGCCATAACTTGACCTGATGCAACGCGAGCACGAGCAATTGGGAAGCCAGGAACATTTACCTGACAGATTGCTACAAGCTCTAGAGCACCCTTAATTGGTCTCCAATCTCCTGACGGAGCAGAGGCACGTAAAGCACGAATTTGTTCTGGAGTTGTGCCAGGACGAAGTGCTCCTGATACCCAGATGCCGTAAGCATCTTCTCCAGCATGTACATCTGCTACTGCAGACGCTGTGTCATCGTAATGACGAACTGCTTCTGAAGCACTGGCTTCAAGAGAAGCATGTCCTCCAGCTAAAGTTAATTGTCCGACTGGAACATCTGTTCCATCTTCAGCACGTACAGCACCAGTGTGGAAGTATGCATAGCTACTCTTGCTCCGTGGAGGACGAGTTCCATAAGACATTCCAATATGGTCTACATGCCATGCAGCGATGTGACCATACACTTGACCGTCATCAGTTACAGTTAGCGCGGTTGGTTTTTTTAATTTTGGATTATCAAACCAATCCTTTGGTGGAGTAACTGGAATCATTCCAGCCACAATTCCACAGGCTACTAACGCTGATGCGTCGAGAGGATTTAATCCTTCGACATAGACTCCATCAGAGATCACTTCTTCCTCCTGCTCTCCTCCGCTTTGGTCTGCGAGTTCTACTCGACATTCTTGAAAAGCGGGTTTAGGGACAAGAGTTACAGCCATAACTCTTGCCTTAGTTATCTTCATTTTACCTGCTCCAACTTTTTTGTTAGAGTCATTTTCAGCATTTTCATCTTCTTCATCTGCTTCAAACATGTCCATATCAGCAGAAACTCCGCGAATGAAGCCTCCACGAACTAGTCTTTCCGCTTCTTTTCCATACTCTCCAGTATCAAAATACCCTCTGGCATTTCCAATACCTTGGTCTACTCTTTCCATTGAAAGAATTGTTCCAATTACAACTGATCCAGAATGACCTTCTCCAGTCTTAATTTGCCATAAAAATGGGAGAGGAAGTTCACGCATAGTGATGGCGCCCTTTTCAAATTTACGACCGTCTCCAGACTCGGTATCTTCTGGGATTACTAGAGGAATAACAAACTCTGCTCCTCTAACCTCTTCTACCTCTGCTCCTGCTAAGACAACTCTACTTCTTGCATTTGCTGCTCTTGTTTTGAGAGAGGTTGCTTCGAGTACGGCCTCAGAAGGAAGTATAAAATCTGTACTAAAAGCGTCTGCTCTAACTCCTTTTTTACCATAAAGTTGACGGTGCTCCTTATCTCCAGTCCACATGCCAGTTGCTTCTTTATGACGCAACGCGCAGTAGCCTTTTGCTCGAGGACCCATGTATTTAGAGAGTTGGCGAACGCAGCGAGTCCAGTCACCTGCAGTATTCCAACGAATCTTTGCTGCGCCTTTTCCATATACCCAGTAGCGACGAAGTTTCTCGGCGTTACCACGGTTTCTATCAACACCACCTGCTGCCATCAAAGCAACTATTTTTGAATCAATATTGCTGATAGAAGCAGTTGTTGGTTTTGTAGAATCAATTTGGTCTAATACCAAAGCAAGGTTGTCATCATCTAAAACAATAACTGGTGGAGGGGTAGGACTATTTAAGTCGTTGAAAATTTGCTGATCTTTTTCCCATACGCCTGGCTTGCGCTTGTAAGTTATTGGATTAGTTGTTTTATCAGTAGCAGGTACCAATGAAACTAAATCCATAACAGCCTGAGGGTCATCTGGAGAAACAATTGCCATGTAGATTGGCGGAACATCTGATGTCTCTGGGGTAAGTTCTACTTCAGCTTCTGCTGCTGCAATAAATCCTGAAGCCTGAATACTTGGCTTTTTAATTCTTGCCAAAGCACCATCTTCTTGCATTGCAAATCCTGGAGCAACAATCGTATTCTTTTCTCCATACCAACTTGTTTTTCCATCACTGTATTTTGTGCGAACCCTGTTAGTAACATTGTCTGTAAATGTTTTTACAACCTTACCCGCTTGACCATCAGGTCCAGTCTTTGAGCTGTCGTATGAACCCTTAGGAGGATTTTTAGGGTCGTTGGGCCCTATAGAGCCATCTTCATAAAGTTTAAATCCTTTAGGGACAACTGTTCCTTTTTGCCCAAACCATTTAGAACCATCAGCGCCTTTATATTCTGTAATTTCTTTTCCAGCATTGTCTTTAAACTTCTGTACAACAGAACCAACTTCTCCCTTATCGCTAATTGAATCAACAGATTCCCCAGGATAAATTGTTGTAGGTGTGCTTCCTCCAGTTGAGTATCCTGTGGGAGGTACATTGACATACTTGCCCTTTGTGGGGGCTGCTGTACCAGAAGATGTACTTTTTGCGGGTGCAGTAGTACTAGTTGGTGAAGTCTTTGCAGGTCCACTAATTCCTGGAGCAGGCTGTTGTAGCCAAGGTGCTGGGGATAATCCTGGAGATGGCTTTAAATCTTTTGTTGGTTTATATGCTTCTATATCGTCTACGCCTGCTGGTGTTTTAGAAATGTCTGGTCTATACCAAATAGCATTTGGATTAGAACTTTTTCCATCTTTTATCACTGTCTTTTCTAAAAATGCACGCAGAGATGGGTCGTTATACGCATTAGGAGTTTTACGTGGCTCGTTAGGTGCTGATGGAGATGACGCTGGGGCTACAGGTTCTGATTGTCTAGTATCTGCTACCCAAGGAGAAAAATCATTAATAATTGTTTGAACTTGATTTACCCGCAACTGTGGAAGATTTCCAGGAAGAGTTGCTGTTGGTCTATCAATAGGAGTGCGAGGGTCTCCAAGAATATTTTTAGTTAACTGCTTAGTTGAAACATCAGATTTAACCTGAGGAATTGGCTTAAAAGTGTCTGCCGACTCTGTTGTGTTTGCAGGTACATCTACAAAGTTTCCATTATCTAATTTAACCTTTACGCTTTGATTAGCAGGGTTAATAGATTGAATTGTTCCTGAGTACTCTTGCTTTTTTCCGATAACAACTCTTCCACCAGACTTAGCAAACTTTCCTGTCGCATCTCGTACCTGAGAGCTTGCTTTTTGTGAGCGCTCTTCTGGAGTGTAGTCTCCATCTTGATTTGTTACAGGTACTCCAGAGGGAGCCTCTCCTGCTGCAGTTATAGAAGAGTCAGAGAACTCCTCATACTCCCCGTAAACATCCTCGTCATAGGAAATTTCATTAATTAACTGCCAATCAATTCCATCCATCTCATCTACAAATATTTCAGACTCTTCTTGATTTACTTGAGATATAGAAATTGGTTTCATAGGATTAGAATCTAAGTTTCCTGAAACAATAATTGCAGTTTCTGTGTCTACAGGAACATGTATTTTCTCAACCATGTCATAAGGGTCGTCAAGACTTCTGTCGTAAGTGTGGAAATCATTGTTAATATTTCCAAGGTCTTCCCACATTGCATCGTCCCAGACAAAAACTGACCCATCTATATTTACTTTATACAAGCGGTCAATCCCAGTGCCATCTAAACGAATACGAATAAAGAATTGAGGAGCCATCTCTTCTGGCAACATCTCTGACTCTATAAAAGAATTAAGTTCTACCTTTTCTGGTGACTCGTAATCGGACATGACAAATTTATATGAAGCAGTAATTGAGTTAGCCTGAGCCTTTTTATTTTCACGAGCAACTATTGCACTGGCCCAGCGCTCTCCAGCATCTCCACCCCAGAGCGCCCAAGCGATACGTCCATTTGAA
>Ga0209500_10003238_pt1 | contig 11229 bp, 21 predicted proteins | sample S_140212_EF_Meta_FD_187323 | JGI IMG/M metagenome (GOLD analysis project Ga0209500, IMG submission 187323) | Freshwater microbial communities from Lake Simoncouche, Canada to study carbon cycling - S_140212_EF_MetaG (SPAdes) (version 2) | ecosystem: Environmental > Aquatic > Freshwater > Lake ...
ATTGTCATCATATATATAATCAAGTAGTTCATGAATTGTATATGGTTTGTATGTTGTTTTGCTCATTCGTTAGGTTCGTCTCTAACTTCTGTTAGTTCCCAACGTCCTGTCTCTGCTTTCTTTGCACGTTCTTCTGCTATTTCTAGTGAAGAAGCACGGATAACTTTTACTTTATACTGCGAGTATGTGACTCTATACTTAGGCATCAGTTGATTCCTCTATTTCTTTTAGTGTATCCCATAAGATAGGCTCTAATGCTTTTGCTGCTTCATCTAATTTATCTTGTAATGTTTTACTCATACTATCATCTCCTGTTGTCTGTAGTCTGTGAGTATATCTTCTAGGTACATAGCACCAGGCTCAAAGGACAAAGAGATATACTTCTGTCCTGTGTGGTCTGCTCTACCATACCTATTCTTAACTGGTGCAACACATAAGTATAAGTCATTACCTTGTTGCATCTGTCCTACTGTTAATACCATTGCTGGTACCTGACTGACCATACCCTGTAATGCTGAGCGTGGTTGACATGGGTATCCGAATGCACCTTCTTTAGTATGATGAAGAACTAATACGCATGCATTGGTATCTCTTGCAAGATACTTTAACTCTTTCATAACTGCACGCATGCCTGCAAATTCCTCATGTCCATCAATGGCTATGTCCATAAGGTTATCTACTACTATAAGTGTGGGGCTTCTGCCCCATATAGTTTCAAATGCAGCAACCTCTTCATCTAAATCTTTGAGTGTAGGTGTAGGTTCAAATGACCAGTAAAGATTACCAAACTCTTGCAACATTTCTTCTGCTTTAACTGGGTTAGTAGTAAGCATATGTTCTGCTGCTGTTTGATTTATCTTTGCTTTCATTGCGAGTAATCGCATAGCCATTGTATGTGCATTAGTATCGGCAGAGAAATATAGTGTTGGTTGCTTGAGTCTTGCTGCGATATGTAATGCAATGGATGACTTACCTGCACCTGGAGTACCAGCAATTACTGTTACTTCAGCACGGCGAAGGATGATTCCTTCCCGTTGAAAAGCCTGAAAGGTAGGCGGTAATGGTTCACCGCCCACCTCTGGCTTGCCTATACTACGGCGTAATGTTTTCAAGTAGTATCACAATCTCTTTCTGATATTTCACCACATTCCATGCACGATGATGCATTGCATGATGGGTAGTGTTCTTCTTTATCGCAGTTATCCATTACGGATTCTGCATTACAACATGGTGTACCTGTTGCCATGTTAAGCCTTTGTCTGGTCTGCTTGGAATGTATTCCATTCAGGCTGACCTTGCTTAACATACTGAGTAGTACACTTAGTCATATCACCTTGTTTTGCTGGACAGAAGTATCCTTTGTATGGACCAAACTTGCCAGTTAATCCATGTATACGTGTCATAGTTCCATGTACACACATACGTGAACCCATACTTGGTGCTGCTTGTTGAGGCTGTACAAACTCAACGTTACCTAATTGCGTAGCAATTGTTGCTATCTGTGGGTTAGGTGGTACTGCTGTGTTGGCTGGTCTAAGTGCTGCTTCTAACTCTTGCACTGCTGATGTTAATGATGCAAGTGTTAGTGCAATCACTTGGTCTAGTTCTTCGGCATTAGATGCACGTATAGTAACTAGTGTTAATGCTGGTGTCTTAGCGGTGATACTGATTGGTGCTTCGGTATGTGTCATTTGTTCTCCTTGATAGATGTGACTAGTGTCTTCTTAGAATCTCGGAAGGCACGGACTTTCATTGCTAACTCTATACCTTTCCAACCTTGTTTAATATCAACAAAGTGAAGTTCACATTTGCCACCGCCTGCTGGTAGGTGGACAATGATTCCTCTGTCTTGGTTGACACTTCCCCAAGTCGAACGGGTTGCCGTAGCAGGGTCGTACGGCAAGCCGTGCGCATATACTGCCAATTGCATAGCAATTTTATTAGGGTAGGAAATACTACCAGTCTTTAGGTCAGAAATAAACAACTCGCCTTTATATCTAACGATACGGTCAGGTGTACCTGCTATTTTATACTTGTCTAGCACGCAGAACTGTTCAATGAATACATTCTCAAAGTCTTTAGTTGCATCTGCATATGCTTGTATATCTGCAATGTAATCTTCTGGTATAACACCAAGGTCTTCACCTCTATCATGCTTTTCTGTTAGTGCATGCAGTGCTGTACCAATAGTAGCCTGTGTTGTTGCACCTGCTGCTTCCATTGCATCTTCAACTAACTTATCCATCTCTAACTTATTATCTCTGTATGCTGATGCTGCTAATAATAAATCAGGGCGTAGTGTTAATCCTGCTGCAGCCATGCGTAACTTCCATGCTACTAATCCAGTGCCATCATCTAGTGAACCTGCAACTGTAGTGGTACGTGTATATGGTACTGGTTTGCCACCTTTTGGTGGCACTACCATTGGTCTACCGTATCTATCTCTAGGTATTTCTACTTCTGCCATGTTTCTCCTTTGATTAAACCAGTGAGAGTAGGACAAGGAGAGAGCCAAAACCTACCGCTCACTGGTTGTCCCATCATAGCATAGATGACGGTCTATGCATTGATGTCGTTGCCGCAATGCGGACAGGGTTTAGGTTTCCTGCCATGCAATTCCGCAACTACATTTGCTGCGTTATCAGGGTGATAGTAAACTTTGCATCTGTTACGTACTACATTACTACGTATGATTGCTCCCTTTTTATGGAGCACTGATAGTACTCCACTTGCACTGCCATGATGTATCTTAGCCAACTCTGCTAACTCTCTCCATGTTAGCCCTTGTCTGTATACTTTTAGCATTTCTAATGTGTTCTCTTGATTAGTTTGTTCGTTACCAGAGTGCAGGTTATTTAATGCTCTAGCCTTAGATGTATCAGTGCCTGACCAGCCTGCTGTGCCTGCGTATGGTACATATGCTGTGCTCATTAGTCCTCTAATCTTATCTCTGATACTTCAATTAAGTCTACTACTAGGTCAGATGTTGCATAACAATCAACTGATAAATTATCTGCAATTATAGATTCAATATCATCTTCATCTTCTACTTCAATAGTAAAGGTACCTGTAACTGTAAAGTTTCCAGAGTATCTGCTTGTAAGTTTGTCGCATCCGATGTTAACGAGTAACGTGTTGACATCATCTTTGTTGATTGTTTGCTCACCGTCTGACCATTCACCTTCACCGAAGAAGTCACGTACTTGATAACGTAAGTCTTTAAGATTTTGGTTGAGTCTGTCAACTTGCCCTGCTTTCTCTATGTAACGTACAATTTCAGCCTCAGTATAATTTATTGGACCAACTACTGTTGTAACTTGGATTGTGTTCATGTTTCCCTCTCGTTGTTTGTGTGTACCGTGTTCGCTACTGGCGGTACCACCCAGTAAAACGTCCCTTATATTGAAAGGAATGAAAACAATATAAGTTCTGCGAGTATTCCTGTATACCTCCAGGTGTAGGTGTATAGGAAATCTATACTGTCAATAGAGACAGTGCTTTGTTCTTAAGTCTATCATTCTTACCACTGATGGTGGCAAGGGCACGTTTGTCCGCGCCACCAGAAGCATAGTAATCTGCATACTCAATCACTGATTGCCATACACCAAAGGCTGTGCCTTTAATGTTCTCTTGTGTTGGCGATGTGTTGTAGATAGCCCATGCTCTATCACGTGCAGCGTATGCAATTGTTTGTTGACGTTGCTGTCCCTGACTAAGCAGATGTGTAGGTGCACCTTCAACTTCAGATGGTAGTGACCATACTGTACGGAAGATACGTAATGCTTTCTCTTGGTCTACCTTACGGCTAAGCAATTCTTTTGCTGTCAACTCATACTCTTCAATAGCCTTGTATGTAATTGTAGTTATGTTACGGATGTCAGACACTGACAACTCAGCGTTGGTAGTATGTTTCATCTTGTATTGTAATGGCTTAGCATGCTTGCTTGTAAGTAACTTACCTATCTGATTAGCGCAGAACAAACGCTCGATGATAGGTCGTATGATTACTGAGCATGAACCATCATGTGATGTACGTGCTAGTAAGTAAGCAGCATGTGGGTCACCCTCTACTGTTACACCAGTAGGTAGTTCCATAAGCATCCATACATTAGCACCACCATTGTACTCACCTGCTGCACTGTATCGTGCATCACCTGATTCAATGAGTGTATCTAGTGCACCAAATACTTCCATGTTCTGCACTACCTTGTACTTGGTACCTACTACACCGATGGCTGTGTCACCATTAGATGTATGCTTGATGACTGCTTGTTTTTTAGGTACTATTAATTTAGTAGTTATAGAATCATATGGTGATACAGGAACGCTGTGTTCAGCATACAATTCTGTTAATGATACAGTCCAGTTGAGACCAGCCTGTTGTGCTACACCTACTGCTGTAGTTGCATTTACTTCTGTACCGCCTTGCTTCCAAGCATTACGCCTGTTGTTTACTAGTACTTGTGTCATTGTATCCCCTTACCAACTTGCTCGATATTCAAATGTTACATCATCAGCCGATTGGTCAATGATACTTGTTAATTTTTCTGCTGTTTCTTTTATATTTTCCCAATACCAATCATCAACACCACCACCGAAAAAGAAACCTGCCATAGGTGGCAAGAACTCTTCGGCTGCATCTTGTGTGTTTGCTTCTATGACTTTAATACATGTATCACGTAGGTCAATGATGTCTTGTTTGTATAGATTGATAGGGGTACAATCATCAATCGCATTGGTGCGATTAATAATCCAACCATGAATAGCATTAGCCTTACGCCAGTATGCTATCTCATGTGTTTCTTTCTCATATAGGTACATATCTAGTCCCATTATCTTTTCTCTCTCTTAGTAGTAGCCGTGCTTACGGTGGAACGCCCATGCAACTGAGGGTTTGTTATATCTATGTACTATATACGACAGCCCCAGCGCAACTTGTTGCGGGGCTGTCGTATCTTTTGTTGTACCTAGAACTTGTGCTATGCCATATGCTGTTGACTGTGGGTTGTCCGCTTTATGATTCCAATGTGATTCTACTGTCCACAATTTAACCAATGCTCGCCACTCACTGCGATTCCAATTAGGATAATATAGTTTTATATATCCATATGCATATGTCTTAGCCTTAGTTGGTGTCCAACTGTTTGGATGGTACGTTACATCTATACATTTGAATTGAGTATGCATTTGTTTTACGTATGCTTTGATAGGTATGCCTATCATGGTAGCAAGGGCTAGTAATGATGCTGTTGCTATTGCAATGTATCGCTTCATGTTACTCCTATGTTAGCGGTCTATACCTGCATCCTCAGGGTCACCTGGTTCTGGTATTGTATCATTAAGTTCTACTGTTACTTCGTTGACATGTGATTTAGTTTCCATCATCCACTCGTCACCATACATATCACTTAATCTTTTCCATGCTAATGCTTCTGCATCACGTATATCATATAGTTTTATCTGTGATTCTACTGTTGTTACCATTATAAAATGGTCAGCCATAAACAATACATCATAGGTTAGCATTATGCTACCTCCACCCATTGTGTTGCTACTCGTAAGAGATTGTCATAGTCACCTGACATAGACTCATTCATGTACTGGTCTTGTTCTTCTTTAGTAGCACCTGCTGTTTTAAGTGCACGTGATACCTTGCCCATAATACTATAGGCATTGCCATCTTCTCCTGTTAACTGTACTTCTATATTATATTTAGGCATTGCTTTCCTCTCCAAAGATATTTAATACTACCATTGGGTGTAGTTCATTACGCATTTTAATAAATGATTCTGCTCCCCATCCTGCTGTAATTACACGATGAAGTAACTTTGCTAATGTATAATCTTCTTGTGCATTACTTAATGTAAGCAATGCTTCTTCTGTATTACCCATCTCATAGTATAATGTTGCAAGCAATGTTGCTGGTGCACTGATATAGATTGTATCAGTTGGTGCTACAGCAAGTAAGTATCCAAGTGCAGGTATAAGTGTCTCTGCTTCATTAGGATTCATAAGACCTAATGCATAGTCACGTACTTGTATATCTGTTAAATAATATAAATGGTTTGCTATTTGTTCTGCATCCATTAGATGATAGTCTTTAAACTCATTAAAGAATTTTTCTATTAGTCGTGCACCTACACGTTGGACTTCTTTTGATTTATTATCTACTAGCGTGCCTAACTCTACGAGTTGGTCATTGATTGTCATTGTTGTTGTCATTAGAATGGTACCTCCGTATGGTTTTGACATGACTTACGCCATGCTTGTAGTCTACGTTTAAGGAATCTATTTTCTTTTAGTAATGTAAAGTTAGCAAAGAACAGCATGATAAGAACGAACAGTGTTACACCTGTACATGCTGTCATAACTACTAACTCTTGGTATGACATATACATAATTGTACTCTCTCTCTATGTTATAATTATACATGGACTTGCAGTTGTCCGCTTAGGCTACGAGCGAAGGGATTAAAAAGATTAGGCAGGTGAGTGCTGTCTTAGCCACCCACCTGCTATCTTTCAATCGTTGTTTATATCTATGCTATACACTTCAATCTGTGTGATGAAGGTATCTTTCTGTGTCTTATCTTTGCTGTTGATAATGTAACTAGTAAGTCTGCCTTGCACTGTGATTGTTTGGGACTCGGCATTGCCTTGTCTTGCTTGGTCTAGTGCAATCAGTTCTTCTACTATCACTGGGTCTGTAGCCTTGATGTTCATTCCAACTACATATTTAGTACGGTCAGCATCTCCGTTGCTCATGCGTGATGTCTCACGCACATTCATCCAGCCTACTACCATCGTGCCGTAGTCATTCTTCTTGATGCTCTTCTCGCCGAATGCCTTCAGCGTACCTGTCAGTGTTACCTCATTGTGCATTGTCATTTCTTTTTCTCTCTCTTGTTTGGGTCGGCTGACCCCTGTCGCAGACGACAGGGTCAGCCGTTGGATAGATTCTCTATCCAATTTTAGTTGGTTGCGCTTACCAGTATTGGCTTGTCGCATATTGTGCATACCTTGAACTGTTTGGGTGTAACGAGATGGCACCACGCACATACTACCTCTCGTAATCTTTGTGTGTAATCTTCTAATGATGGTAAGTCTCCTAGTCCTAATGCTAAGTCTTCATCCATTCCGTCTTGTAGTTTAACGGTTGGGTCTGTGAACTCACCGTCTCTTTCTGTCCAGTCGTGAGCACTGGGTTCTTTTTTTAGGTATGTAGGTATTATTTTGTACTGCATACTGCCGTCATCTACTAGTTCCCACGCTATGCTTGCGTCTCTTGCTTCCTTCTGTTCCAGGCATGTATCGCATATGTCATCTAGTCGCATACAGTCGTAGCATTGATTGGTTATGCTGATGCCTAGTGATTGTGGATATTCGGACATGTTGCTCTCTCTTTTCTGTGTGAACTCCCCTGTCACCCTGACAGGGAGTGAACCTTATCCCTCACAAACGTCATATGTTGGGAAGATTTTGTCCCAACATGTTCCGCATGTTCCACTTATGAAACGCTCTCTTACTTCTGCTGTCTCATTTGGTAGCACCTCTTGCGCATGTGCTCCGTTGTTGATGTCCCATAGTTGAGGTGCTGTTATCTCTATGGTTGTTGTTTTTTTACAGTGTATACATGCTACAGACTCTATGTTATAGCGTCCTTCTTCTATCTTTTTTACTGATGTTATGTTCATTGTTTTACCTCATACTTTTCTATGATACGGATTATGATGTTGTTTAGTTCTTGTGTTGTTATCAGTCCTTCTATGTGTAGTTTAACTATTTGTCCTGTTTTGTCTGTCATTGTGTCTGCTGGTGTTATGTTCATATTATTTCCTCCCATACTGGCATCATTTCTAACAGCACATCACCATGACATGCCAATGGTGCGCAGAAGCACACCAAATCTTTACCTTCTAATCTGTGTAGCCAGTGAGGGTTTTCTGTAAGCATTTTTTTAGCATACTTTCTATATGCTTCTATTACTTCTGCTCTATCTCCATGCCTACCTATCACAAACGGGTTTCCCCACGCACTACCTCTCCCAATATATACAGCATCATCAGGAGCGTTACCTTTCTTATATACTTTCATCATGCTTTCTCCTTTCAAGAGAATCAAAGACCAGAACAGCATGCTCTGAAAGAGCATGCCATCCTGATAGTCTTTAGTTGGATATAACTGCGGTAGGGATACCAGCCTTGGTGGCTAGGTGGGCTGTGTGCTGAGCACCTTGGGAATCATCTTTCACGAATGCTAGGCAAGCATCGGCACCTAACAGCACCATGAGTTCGTTACGCTGGAACCCTGCTCTCTTGTTGTAGGAACCATCTGGTTGGGAATCCCAATCTGCTTTATGTACTTCGATTGCCCAACCTAACTTGATAGCGATACTTTCGCATAGGCTATCCGCACCTCTAGCACCTCCACTTACGAGGGTAACTTCCTTGCCGTAAACTCTAGCGAAGTTCGCTAGTTCTGACACGATAACTGCTTTATCGTTCCAAGTTCTGGAACCAGTAATCAACAATCTGAACATGATAACCAACTTTCTTTTCTTTATCTTGTATCTGATTTAGATACAAATTTCAGGACAGCATGCCCCCGCTTTTGGGGCATGCCATCTTTAGACAATAGAATAGATATTAACTGGGGCACACAGTATCTTTATTTAGGAGTCAGGCAGACTAGACTCCTTTACATAGCCTCCAGTCTATAGAGAACTGCGAAGCAATTAACATACATGGCGGTCGCGATAGCGACCCCAGGTATGTTAATCAGTAGTAGAGTGCTATATAGTATCTCTGTCTACAATTTTCTGGGGGTATAGTTACAGTTATTTAACTGTTTCTATTAAGTAATAAAATACTTTTGCTAATAGTGTTCGTTTTACCTGTTTGAACGGATTAAGTATATATAGAGAACTAAATAGTTCAGAACTCTTTTTAGGAGTTCTTCACTCTGTACTATAGTCTGTACAATATATCTGTTGTAGACTGGGTAAGTTCTATCTATCGTTGGGACTGCAATGGCAAAAGCAATAAAGGGTGGGTTCCAAAAAGGGGCTGAGCACTTTGGTGTAAAGGAAGTAACCCAGGCTAAGGCTAAAGTTCTTGAACTAGTCAAGGCTGGCAATACCCTACAATCGGCTATGGTGGCATCAGGGAAGAAACCTGATACTGCTCGCATCTGGATGATGAGAGACCCAGCCTTTGCTCGCTCATTGGAAGAAGCAAAGGAAGAAGGCTCCAAGCAGTCCTTTGATGCCTTGGGGCTAAAAAAGGAATCTATCCCCTTTGCTGACTTTAGTAAGATGTTTTTTGACCAGACGGTCTTTCCCCATCAGCAAGACTGGGTAGACCTACTAGAGGGTAGGCAACCCTCTTGGCTCCATGAGAGCATGAGATATGAACCTGGAGAGTCCAACCGCTTGTTGGTAAACGTGCCTCCAGAGCATGCTAAGTCTACAGTTATCACGATTAACTATTCAACGTACCGCATCGCTCTTGACCCCAATGTTCGTATCATTGTCGTATCCAAGACCTTAGTCAAGGCGCGAGAGTTTGTCTACGCAATCAAGCAACGACTGTCTCATCCTCGCTGGCTCAAGTTACAGACTGCATATGGTCCTGAGGGCGGGTGGAAACAAGATGCAGAGACTTGGCGTACAGACACCGTTTACCTCGGCGGCGATGCGCGTAATTCCTCAGAGAAAGACCCAACTATCCAAGCCCTTGGCATGGGTGGTCAAATCTATGGTGCCCGTGCTGACCTTATCATCCTTGATGACGTTATCACTACTGCCAATGCCCATGAGTGGGAGAAGCAATTAGACTGGCTACAGAAGGAAGTTATTACCCGTCTGGGTAAGAATGGCAAGTTGCTTATAGTAGGGACACGGATAGCAGCAAATGATTTATACAAAGAACTTAGGAGTCCAAAGCATTGGAGTGGTGGCAAAACTCCTTTTACTTATATGGGCATGCCTGCTGTTCTGGAGTACAAAGAGAAACCCGAAGACTGGACTACCTTATGGTCTGAGTCCGATGTCCCTTGGGACGGAGACAATGACACCCCTAAGGAAAATGGACGGTTCCCCAAATGGGATGGGCAAACCCTTTTCAAGCGAAGAAGTGAAGTTACCCCGTCTACGTGGGCTTTAGTTTATCAGCAAGAAGATATACAAGAAGATTCAGTTTTTCCACCAGCCCTTGTTATGGGTTCCACTAATGGAGCCAGACGCAAAGGGGTATTAAACCCTGGTGCTGTAGGACATCCTCCTAAGGTTGAAGGCTATACCATTATTGGATTCGACCCTGCAATGGTAGGCAATGCTGCTTTTGTTGTTGTGAATTATAACCGTATGGATAGTCGTATATATGTTTTAGATTGTATCAATATGGAAGAACCAACACCACAAAAAATTAGGGCACAGATTGAAGAACTTACTCTTAAGTATAAGCCGCAGGAATTTAGAGTTGAAATTAATGCACACCAAAAAGCCTACTCCCTCGACCAAGAGTTACGAGACTGGCTCGCTACTTACGGCGTTAGACTTGATGCTCACTTTACAGGCAAGAACAAATGGGATACCAACTTCGGGGTCGCGTCAATGTCTACGCTCTTTGGCACTGTCCGTGATGAGAAGTTTCAAAAAAATAACATATTAGAACTGCCATCATCTGAGGCATCAGAAGGTATCAAGGCGTTAACACAACAGTTATTAACATGGCGACCAGATACTAAAGGTAAGACCGACTGTGTTATGGCGTTATGGTTTGCAGTTATTAGAGCACGCGAGATGATGCAGAAGTCAAGTAATAAAACAATGTATGCAAGTAATAGATGGGCAACAAAAGCACAAACAAATAAACGGCACGCCATTAATTTAGATGAAGCATTCTCTGAGCAGTGGCAGGAAAACTACGGATAGGAAATCATATGGCTACAGCAGAACCTAGAACAAAAGCCATGCTTGCCATCCGTAGAAATATGCGTAAAAAGGCTGCAGGTCAATATTCAAAAATGTCTGCAGAAGAGCGTCAAAGACTTAATAGTGGATTAAATAATAAAGTTAACGTAGCAAGAAAAGTACCTAAGTTAAGTGGTGCAAAGCCTTCGATAACTACATCTAGAGTAAAAGATTCAACTGGCAGAGAAACTATTAAAGTTGGACCTGATAAAAGAGTAACAGGTAAACGAGGTAGCACTGTTCTTAATAAAAAACCTA
>Ga0209500_10003239_pt1 | contig 11229 bp, 27 predicted proteins | sample S_140212_EF_Meta_FD_187323 | JGI IMG/M metagenome (GOLD analysis project Ga0209500, IMG submission 187323) | Freshwater microbial communities from Lake Simoncouche, Canada to study carbon cycling - S_140212_EF_MetaG (SPAdes) (version 2) | ecosystem: Environmental > Aquatic > Freshwater > Lake ...
TGACAAGTATATGTCTATCAATGATAAAACTAACTATAAACAACAGGCCTATGAGTTAGGATTTAATAACTTTGCACCAGGAATATTAAAAGAAAAATACTCAGAACTTATTTCTCAAATTTAGTTTTTTTATCAAACTTAATCTTAAGTATTTTATTAAATATACTATTAAATGAACTATCTGCACTAGACAAATAAGTGTGATTATCTATGTTTAAATTATAAGACTTAAGAACTAATGGTCCAGAATTATAAACCTTAACGTCCTCCATCTGTGTGCCACCCACATTAAATTTATTTCCGTATATTGATCTCCATAAAAATTGATCTAAAAGTTCTAATACTATCTTTAATTTTTCTTTTTCCATAATCATGGGAACGTGGAGTTCATAGTCTAAGGGGTTCTCAAATCCTAATGCTTTAAGTTTTTTATATGTGCCTGAGAGTTTTCTGGTGTACTGAGAGTTACCATTGAGTTTTTGATATAGGTTTATCTTATCTAACAGAAAGCCACTATGAAAATTTTCTATCTTGTTTATTTTTTTAATAATATAAAAGTCATCATTCATTAAAATAAACGATTCTGATATTTCTTGTGAAGAACAAATTGTTTGTAAATTTTTTACAGCATTTTTATACTTTGATTCTTTTTGTTCTACTTCTATGTAATTTCCTATATACCAGTCAGGCTTACCACCAACAAGCCATATGTTTGCCTCTGGAAAACTTTCAACGACAGATCTAATTGAATACTTTAGTTCTTCGTTTACTCCCTCTTTACATATATATACAAAATCCATTAGTCCCCATTATAAAAAAATAAAGAGGGCAAGGTTTAAGTTTGCCCCCTTTATAGAATAAACTACTTTTTCTTAGCAGTTTTCTTTTTTGGTGCACTTTTAACAGGCACAATCTTGCCAAGAGCATCTGAAATAATACCAGTATCTGGTAGTACGCCAAACGCCTTATCATTAGGATTGAGCGCTCTCAATGCGACGGGCGCTAAAGCAGCAACTAGTGCAGCCCATAGATCTTTTGGATCTGTTACGCCAGCCATGTAAAGTGCAATCACTGCACCAAGAACAGATCGTCCGTATGATGCTACCATTGCCTTTGTCTTATCGTTTAATAAGTTATTCATTATTCCTCCTAGGATATAATTTGTGTTAGTGTTTTATAGCCAATCCATAGACCAATAATTCCTGCGACTCCCGCAAAAACTGGTGGTGCTGGTACTGGCAATTTGAATGCTGCGAACACGACACCGCATCCAAAACCTGTTAATATTGAAAGAATAATTTCTTTCATTAGTTGTACTCTTTCTTTGACCAAAAAAGTTTTTTATAACCTCCACCAAAAAGTCTATTTACAGAATATCTCATACTTTTTACATATTTTTCATCATATTCTAAAGCATCAGAGTCCCAGGCTTCTCTTTTAATAAAAATCATTTGATATATTGGTGTTCCAGCAGGAATTATTCCAGAAAAACCTTTTTTAATAACAAATGGAATAGGACCAACCATTGACCATTTGTCTGTATCAATAATACCATTATGTGTTATAAATGGTAAATCAAACCGATTTGCTGGATGAAAATATAAAGTACTATAACCAGTTGGAGTTTTTGGTTCCCAAAAAGTATTCCAATGAAACTCTGTTTTGTAATATCCAGGAAAATGAGGCATGGAGTTTGAAGACTTAAACTCCTCTAATCTAGTTGAAATTGGTCTAATCTGACCCTTCCAGTTGTAAGTAATAACTGGATCATCTTCATCAGTATTACATTGAATATTTAGGTCACATGTAAGTTCTTGCGTATATCCAGAAGTTAAAGAATCTATAAATGGCATACATTTCTTAGCAGTATCACTGAATCCTACACCATCTATTGTTGTAACACTTGATGGCATATTTTTAAACCATTGTGGGACATAGCCTTTACTTGGTTTTGGTCTGGACACTAAAATTTCTGATTCTTTATCACTTGGCACAAATAAAACTTTTTTATTATTTTTCATGCGTTTTATAATTTTCTTGTGGTAAAAGATCAATTAACTTTTTTGAATAACCTTCTAATCCGTTATTATTTAGTTCATCTGAAACCTCTTTAATGGTTTGCTGTGATCTTTCAATATACTCAAAAGCCCAATCTCTTGAGTCAGATAGAAATTTTATAAAGTTTTCTTTGTGTACTGTATCGTCAGACATATTGATGCCATTATTTATTTGAGAGTTTAATTCTTCTAGTGCCCTGGTTTTTATAAAAAGTTCAGCCAATAACAAGTTAGACTTTTTTAGTTTATCAAACGTAGCCCAATAGGATAATCCAAAGGAAAAAGACAGGGTAGCAAAAAATATCAGCAACATCATTTCCATAATATCTATTGTACTCTATCCCTAATAGCGTGAGTTGTCCAATAGTATAAACACTTATCGCAACAAGGTTTATTGTATTCGCTCTGAGTATCTTTATAAAACTCTGCATAATAAATATGATCTTTACGATAAAGATTAGCCCTATGGGTAATATTGACACGATTTATATGAGATGCCTTACTCCAGACGGGCTTATCAGTACCCCACAGATGCCCAGAAACGACCTCCAAGGCCTCTATGTTGGCCTCATTTTTGTCTGTCTTAATACCTCTAAGGCTAGCCTCTTTAACCATGGCTTTTGTGTATATACGTAATGATTTTTCAGCATTTCTCCACATCAGTACTGCTGGATGATTGCGCCACGCAACTGAAGGAGATTGACCAGACAATACCTTGAGTATCTGATAGGACTCTAATATCTGTTTATTTAAACGTTTATTGTCAAGAGTCTCAGCACATTGATCAAAGTCTTTGTATGGTAAAAATGTCTGCATTAATTATCTTCTTCAATGTCAAATAAATCTAAGTCTGATAACTGACTAAGCCTTGAAGCAAAAAATAAATTAACTGCAATAAAGATAGATATTACTGATAATATTAATATAATTATTTTCTTTTTCATTTTGTTTTAGTTCCTCCACATCTTAGGCAGGCTACATAGTTTTTACCAGTGAATGGACAAGCACCAGCATCAACAAGGTCATGGGATTTAAATTTACAAATAAAAAACAATGCAATTTGTTTTATCATTTTATTGCCTCTCTAGTTACTAAAACTATAGCACCACATTCCTCTAAAGCCTTTTTTAGTTTTACCACATATTGAAGCGCTGATATTTTATCATCATGCCCCATATGCAAAAACTTTCTTTCATCTAATTTTACCGTAAGAAAGTGCTCATTGTCAATAATCTCAACACCAAACCCTTTAGGTGGTGTAATTGAATGTACAGCCTTACGCATAATATCTGTATACATTTTTACTCCATTGTTAAGGCTTGCCAAGTGATTGACCAGTCTTGTTTAGTTTTGTGTTTATTAAATTCTCTTGAAACTTCTCCACCTTCTAAGTATACCCCGCCCCAAACGCCCCACTCTTTTCCAGATATACCGTTTGCAAAGCATATTTTTTTTACTGGACATTGTTTACAAAGTGCGTCAATATCTCTTCTAGAACCTTCGTGATCTTCATATTTATCAAAAAATGCATTGTTGTCCATTCCTAAACACAAGGCTTCGTCTTTCCACAAATGCTGTTTCAAGATTAATCCTTATACTTATTTGGTATGTCCCAACCATTACGACCAGGTTTATAGATTCTATGCAAATACCACTTATCTTTTACTCTGATACCCATAGGAGATGTTTTTGCAGTATCTGATTCTTTTAAATCAACTACATCCCATCCACGCCACAGTAGATTTTTATTCTTATTTATAATTTTTTCCATTGTATTTAAACTTCTAATAATCATTTTATTCTCCTAATACCTAAAAAGACCAACATCAATGTTATTGGCTTCTGCAACTAAAACTAATTTTGATTTTGATTCTTTTGGACGACTTAAAAAAGCAAAATAATTAATTTGATTTATATTTTCACTTAACCATACTGGTGCAGCATTATAAAACTTAATTTTTTTGCCTCTTGCCTTCATTCCTCGTTCTGATAGATTAGAAAACTCTGAAACAAAGTGATTTATTCTTGATGGACCAGCAGAGTAAATAATAAAATCATTATCTCCATCTTTCATTCCAGACAAAGCAACACTCATGGCACGTAGAAACACGTTGTAGTCGTTAAATTCCTTTGTTCCCTGCACCGCTACTATCATTTGGTCCTACCCCTTGTTTTAAGTCATCAAGTATTGATAACATTTTATCTAATTCTTTTGTTGGCATATTTTCAATATCTAATGGTTTTATTGTTTCTTCATCTACTCTGCCATTTATAGCATTTGCAGTATAAAAAACATTATTTAATATCCAGTATGCACTTCCGTCTGCTATTACGACCCTTAGCATATTTTTTTGAATATGTCTTTGAGACTGCGTTATAACTTTAGGTTTGTCAAACTTTTGTTTTGGAACAACATCTTTAACCATTTCATAAATAGAACTCTGTCTATATTTATTTTTGCTTAAAAATATCATCCTTCTTTTGTTTGATATTTTAATTATAGACCAATAAGACAACAATGTCAAGCCTATAATTAATAAATATTCCATTTTATTTATTTTTTTTGACTGGTTCTTTGCTTAAACTTAAAACTATAGAGTTAAGTTTATTAACCTCAAGTTGTAGTTTTAATGACTCTAGTTCTACATCAGATAGTTTTTGCTTATAAAATGTTATTAGTTGAAGTAGTTCATTTTTTTCTAAATTTTCCATTACCCCCTACTTTCTTAGATCAAAGGCAGTTCCCTGCCAAACCTTCTCTAGTTTTTTCTTTTCTCTTTGTGTAATTGCACGGCTCCAAGAGAAGCCTGCATCGCCACCCCAAGCATCCCACATAATTCTTCCATTTGACGGAAACTCTGGACCATCATAAAATCCCTTACCTTTTTTATCTACCTCGTGACGTGAGAAAAAAGAATACATTCTTTTAACAGTACTAAGAGACATTGCTGATCCATTTACAATATCAGTTGCACGTCCCCAACCTACTGGAGTTCCTGCCCCCTTAGCCTTGCCATCTGCTTTCCATTTTAAAGCACGACGAGCAGCAGCCTTCATACCAGATGTAGGAGTGTATGTATCAGCCATGTTCCTCTACCTTGTTTTTTTCATAAGACTTGCCCATAAAAAATGAACCAATCATTAATAAGCCTATTGCTAATGAATGTAGGAAATAAAATGTATTCATTTTGATTTCTTTTTTTCTTGTTTAGCAGTACGCTTTTCTTTAAGAGTCATCTTTGGCTCTTTCTTTTTGTTAGCATTACCTTTTTGTTCTTTATTTGCCATTACTTGCCCCCTTTTTTTCTTTTGGATACTTTCCAAGATCCGCTTTAATGCTACCGTCTTTTCTTAAACGAACGATTCTTCCATTTTTTATTTGCAATGGATTGAATGCATGGTTTTTAAAGAAAGATGCTGAAGATTTTTTAGACATTATTTTTCCAATGTCAAAGGATCAAATGCTCCACCCCAAATGCTTTTGGTTGTAGATTTTGATTCTAACTTATATGTACCGCCACGGCGCTTATACTCTTGAACTACCCAAGAATTTGCTACAGCAGATGGATAAACATCAAATTTATCTTTTGCTGCTTGCACAACTCTTGCATAAAGTTTTGGATTAGATGGTTCACTACCACCACGTCTTGGTTTAATAAAATCTTCGTAGTTAGGTTTTTCTGCTTTAGACATTTCTTCTGGAATACTGAGTTCTACACTGGTTGTTCCATTGTTTGATGAAGAGATTTCTACTAATGAGTCTTTCCATACTTTAATAGATTCTATTTTTACAACTTCAGAAGATCTAACACCGACACTATATGGTTGTTCCTCCCATACTCCATCTTCATTTTCATAACATCTAACTGAAAGAACTGGATCTTCTGATGTTGCTTTAATTGAATATTCAGAATCAGATAAACCAAAAATACCTTCAGTCATAACATACTCAACACGACCTACTTCAATTTCATCTTCATCATTAGGAAATATAACAAAATCACCTTCTGTAATCATTGCTTTTTCTAATGATGGTAAAGATTTACGAGCAGTGCTTGCCCAGATAGCACGGGCCTGTGCTGCTGCTTTAGCCCTAGTTGGATGACATCCATGAACGGTTCCATCTGCGCTTACTGTTGGATAGCCTTCGCATCCATAACTACCTTTTTTCCCAGGACGATAACCTCCTGCTGGTTTTCCTTTTCCGCCTACTGGCATGTCAAACCTCCTAGTTTGTATATTGATTATATCAGAGTTATTTTTTACGAGTTAGGCGTTTAAGTTCTTCTATGGCCCAGACATCCTGCTTGCGTAGTTTTGACATTTCTACAGGATCAAAAGACTTATTTGTAATTGTCACTATTGGTTCTTTTGCCAAAAAGTCTATGTCTACATAGCCTCTTTCCCATAAAGAAAGTATTTCAGCATTAGTTCTGTTAAGATGATCATGATAAAGTTCTGGCATTACCTGTTGTATTTTAGGGGTAAATGAGTATAACAATTCTCCATTTTCAGCGTCAACTCCAGCAACTTCCATTGCCCCTTCAAGAATTAATTTTTCAATCATTTCATTTTCATCTGAACTCATACTTTTCCCATCTGGATTAAATATTCTTTTGAATAGTTTTTTCATAATTAATAAAGTCCTCTAACTCTCCCCTTGTTTTTGCCCCAGTCATACGATCAAGTTCTTTACCATTTTCTAATAAAATAAATGTAGGAATTGATTTAACCTGAAATTGTTTAACTAAAAGTTGTTCATAATCAGCATCTATTCTTTGAAACTCAAAACCTTCTTTTTTCATTTCTTCAACAATTGGTTTTACTTTTTGACAAGGCTGGCACCAGTCCGCTGTAAAATAAAAAACGTTTTTCATTTACCAGACTTTGATCTAGCCTTTTTTAATACTTCAAAATCTTTAACCTTAGTTTCTCCAAGGTATCCCCAAGCGTATCCATCATTAATCATTTTATTGTTAACCGATTCAGACTCTCCGTTAACATATACCCAACCAAGAATACGGCCATACTTTTCAGATGAATTCATTTTCTCTGTACGAATAACTACAGACTTTGCATCCTTGAGTTGTTTCTTTAAATATTCTTTAGCCTCAAGACCAAGAGCCTTTTCTGCTTTATCTGTTGTGCGTGACTCTGGAGTGTCAATGCCAGCCAAACGAACACGGGATGCAAATAAAATATCAAACCCTAAATCAATAACTACATCAATAGTGTCTCCATCAACAACATTTTTTACTTCTTCTACAAAGTATTCATACATCATATTCCTCCTATTGGTTTGTTTTCCGTAATCTTTGCACGTTCATCAAGAAACTCTATTCCAAATTGCATCATTTTTTGATAAGACAGGGGGTTATTCATTATTTTTTCGTAATGATGATTGCAAAATGTAAGTTCTCCTTTAACCCCTTTAACCTTAATAAGCGCTTCAGCAGTGCACTGATCACAACGATCATTAGAATTTAATATATATTTTTTTGAAACTACGCTTGGATGTTCTTGAACAATGTTAGTCATAGTATTATTATACATCTACTTTCTGTTGTCGGTTGAATAAAATCCGCTACCGTTAAAAATTGCAGCAGGTGCACTCCAAAGCCTTTGCATAGACTCATTACAACATACTGGATATATGTCATCACCAATTGATTTTTCAAGTTCAATTTGTGAAGAACAAATAGAGCACTTGTAATCGTATCTAGGCATAAACTCTCCCTTAAGTTCTATTACAAGTATATCAAATAATGGGCAGTTTTGCAACATACCCAGGTTGTTATTTTTATTTGATTTTAATTATTTTAGGTTTTTTGTCTTCAGGAATAACACGAACAATATTAATTGTCAGCATTCCGTCTTTTAGTTCTGCACTAGACACTTCCATATATTCACCAAGAGCAAAGGATCGTACAAATTTACGACCAGCAATTCCCTTGTGAACTACTTCAGCATCTGTAACATCAACAATTTCACCTTTAATTACAAGTGTTCCATTATCTACTGAAACATTAATATCTTCTTTAGTGAATCCTGCGATAGCAACGGATAAACGGTATGTATCTTCGTCTAGTTTTAGAAGATCATATGGAGGATATGATTGTGAATTTACTTTATGTGCTGTATTTAAACGGCCTAACTCTCTGTTAAAGCCAATAAAAAAAGGATCATTGAATAGATCCATTGCGAATTGTGTTACCATTTTATTCCTCCTTCAAGCGAATAAATTAATGTACCCCCTTTTGGCAGGTACAATACAATTATACCATACATTAATCTAATAGATTTTGCTTAATTTTTTCTAAAATGTATTTTTTACCTTTAAACCTTTTATACCATAGATCAATTGAAATAGGTTTTTTACTTTTACTAAATAAATTTGCTTGCCTATTTGATTGCATCATATATAACAATTCGCTATCCATTTTAAATTGTTTAAAATTAATTTTTTTATCTGTATTAAATTTTAAATAATATAAAACATCGTTTTCATTAACTATAAATTCATTAAAGTCATTTTTTAAAATAAAAGGAAACTCTAAATTTCTAAAATATTTCCCTATATCAAATTGACCAGGAAGAAGCATACATCTTTCTGTTATTTTATTATTTTCAAAAATTGGATATTGATAAGCCATCATTTCTAAACTATCTTCTTCTGTAAAAAATATGTATCTTTGGTAAAAACTAAAAAATTTTTTTTCAATATTCCTAATATTAACATGTTCATTAAAAAAATCTTGATTATAATCTTCTGTAAAACAATTATTATTTTCAATTTTAAATTTATAATCATATATTGATTTTATTGCATAAGTATTTTTTAAATATGAATTAAAAACTGGACAATAGTTAATTGCATCTGGTGAATTTTTATCATTACTTGTAATTCCAATTTCATAAAACTTTTTACTAATATTTTCTGGCTGACTTGCTTTTACCCATTCATTTTCTAAGCATGACCAATAAACTGTTATTGACACTATTCTCCTTTAAATATATTATACACCTTAGTACCCCCAAGGGGAATTGAACCCCTGTTACCACCGTGAAAGGGTGATGTCATAACCACTAGACCATGAGGGCGTGGAGCGGAAGACGAGATTTGAACTCGCAACATCTACCTTGGCAAGGTAGTACTCTACCATTGAGTTACTTCCGCAACACCTTAACTAATTAACCATTTTTCTAACATTGAGAAGATACGGTCAATTTGTTCTCTTACTTTATTTTTTGCCTCAACAATTACTTTTTCTAAAACTTGATTACTTGTTGATCTTTCGCTAAATGAAACTGAGTTATCAACGATTGTTTGAGAACTAATATTTAGCATGCGACTACACAGCATTTCTCTATCATTACAGAAATATTGCTTTGTAGTTGCCCTAATCTGAGCGCTTGTGTTTTGAGCAGGAGCAACCTCCGTCATTTGAAACGCTCCATTTGTATTTGTGAGGTCTTGAACTCCGAACTCATAATTTCTTACTGAGCGTGATACTGAAACCTCAGTTTCAATCGCAGATGTGTTGGAAGCAGATTCAGCAACTGTTTGGCTTTGAGTTGTATTTGATTCGGCAACTTGGAAGACATTGCGGTTATCGTTATATGTCACATTTGGCCCATGAATACCTGCAACATTGCCATTTTGATCTGAAGTAGATTGCTGAACAATTTGACAACCTGCAGCGCATCCCATGTACTCAGATCCCATGGTTCTATCGTTGCCACTAAAGTATGCAATACTGCCAGTAATTACACCCTGCACAACGCCTGTTTCAGGATTTACTACCGCAAAACCACCAACTGCAGATTGCGCTGGTGTTGGAGGTGTTGTACCAGAGGTTCCATCACCATAATGATAAATTGTTTCACTAGCAATAGCAGTTGAATTGGACGCTATTGGAAACATTAAAGCAATTGCCAAAACACTTAATATTTTTTTCATTTTACCCCTTAGTTATTTGTTATATTTTTACTACTATATAAATTATACTCTTAAATACTTACTACGTCAACTGGACCCATGCAAGTAGGGCTAAATTTTATTGCTGAATTTACTGCTCCAACAACACGATTACGAGGATTTTTAGATTTTTCTGTAGCCGATAGGTATCCATAGGCATACTCTGCTCCTGAACCCATTGCTAAATAATCTAAATTGTATTTTGACAGGGACATGTCAATAGCATTGTGTTCATATATTTGACCTTTAATACAAATAATAAGACCTAAATCACCTTCTTTAGTAGTGTCTACCCACCAGTCTTCATAAAAATTTCTAAGTTGTTTAATAAACTTAGTTTGCATAAATTTATCTAAATCTTTTATATCTGGAACATATGGATTAAAATTATATCTAATACGTTCTCCATCTAATGCTCCTGCATATCCAAGCAAATATGGACCAAGTTTCCAAACCTTTGGAGATGTTAATGGAAGAATTGTATTATCATCTGAGGCACCACGATCACCAGCCATATATATTTTATTAGTTAATTGATCACGCACAACAGCAAGTACGGTCATGCATTCCCCCTCAGAGTATAACTTTAATTATATCAAAGCATTATTGCTTAGTCAAACACCTTTATTTAATATTTTGACCACATGCTGAGCATGTTTTTGTTTTAGTTGAAGATTTTTTTGCTGCATTTGCAGGAGCAGAACCAAACTTGGGTCTACCAAACCCTACAATTGAAACCATAATTCCTTTTTTGTTTTTCTTAAAGGCACGAAGTTTTTTACAAACCTCTCCACCATTACGTTGGCTACCCTTTGGATCTCCTGAAGTATTTCCTTCAACACACCAGACTGTTCCATCTCCATTGTCTGCTACTACTATTGCTACGTGGCTAATTCTGTCTACCCCGTCAGATGGAAAATCAAAGTATGCAATATCGCCTGGTTCTGGATCTGCTAAATCACAATCAATCCATGAGTTTGCCTTTTTAAATGCTTGTGCACCACCAGGAGTGTAAACGGTATTTGGAATTTTTACCCCAGCCTCATTGCCACACCAGTTAACGAATGATCCACACCATGGTTGAAAATCTGCTTTAGTAAATTTACCATACTTGGTTTCGTTATCTTTAGGACCTTCAACAGTTCCTACTTCTGCAGTAGCAACTTCAATAAGACGTGCTGCTGTACCTTGCTC
>Ga0209500_10003244_pt1 | contig 11209 bp, 7 predicted proteins | sample S_140212_EF_Meta_FD_187323 | JGI IMG/M metagenome (GOLD analysis project Ga0209500, IMG submission 187323) | Freshwater microbial communities from Lake Simoncouche, Canada to study carbon cycling - S_140212_EF_MetaG (SPAdes) (version 2) | ecosystem: Environmental > Aquatic > Freshwater > Lake ...
GCATCCTCAATTTTCTGCATTTTGAGTCTGGCTATGTATAGTTTTGTTTCATTCTCGCTATAGCCCATCCACTTGTTTAGAATGTCATAGTCTGACATAAGATTGCCAGACTTCAATGCACCAGCATTTTGAATTCTTGCGCTTGTGATTTCGGCTCTGCTTAATTCTCTCCACTCTGATGGAGGAGTCATTTTTACTACCAAGTCTGAATAAAGTTCCTCTGGATAACCAAGAAGTTTTAGATGTCTATCGGCTACTTCCCACATGGCATCTTCGTAAGGAGCTTGAAGTCTTTCAATAAGTCTTGCAACTCTAATATCTTGGGCAGATAGTGTGATTTTGGTTACGGAAGCATCTTCGACATTGAAGTAATTCTTTGGAAATTGCATGGCTGTGAACAATCTGTTTCTAAAATAAACAGCATCATCAATTTCTCCAAGATTTTGTGCTCCGGGAAGGGTTTCTATTTTGGTATTGGAATTTGGTCTTGTAGGTATCCAGTAATCTTCATCTACAGCAGGGGCGTGATATCTTTCCTCAACAGAGTTAGGGCCTTGCATTCCGGGTCGGTTGCTGGATATTTTCTTTTTCCTGAACTGATCCTTCATTTTTTCCATAAAGGCTTCGGCTTTGAATGGAGGAAGTTGTCCAACATCGATGTAGAAAACCCTTCTTTCGGGGGCACGGCTGTTGTGAACTGGTATGCCATTAGCTATAAAATTTTGTACATTTCCATCAACGCTAATATCATATACAAAATCTTCACCAACTTTTGCAATTGAAATTACATTTTCATATTTTTCCAAAGGCAATTGCGTCAATGTAATCTGATACCCTGTGTTTTCTCCTACTTTGTGATCTACAATAACTCTTTCACATTTTCTCGTTCTTGATGACAGCTTGCCAGATGACAATCCTATAGACTGCCAGAGTTCTTTTACATCTTCTATAAGATTTTTGTTACAAAGTTCCAAGGTGCAGAACCATGTTCCTTTATTGGTGTGTCTAATTGTTCCATCTGCATCACACAGGCCAAGAACAAACTCTTTTCTTATTTCTGTGCTGGCATTAAAAACCCATGATGGAATTCTGATGTTTTTGTGAGTGCCAATGTAACCAAGAGATTTAAAGATTTTAGCAACCGTGGTTGAACTTACTTCGTATTTGCCAACACCAATCTTGGATCTTTTATCCGGGGAAAATCGAGTTTTTCCAAAGAATTTAACCAATAGATTTTTATAAAATTCATTTGTTGCGCTGTCTGTTCCAGATGTAAAGTTTATGCCATTTTTATGGACATTTCCATCACCATATATAAAACCAAATAATCTGGCAAATTCCGGTGTAACATATTCTGGCAAGTTTAATCTTTCAGAATTGATTTCACCCTTGTTCAAAATAACCAATTTTTCTGAAGTAAGATTGAATTCAACAATGATTTCTTGTGCCAAATCAAGAGGCAAAGATTTTCCTTCTGTGTATAAAAATTGTTTTACACGCTCTGGATTTTTGAACTTCCTAAGTTTCTCGCTAATATTTGTATAATTTGTCTGTCTGAACAAAACTCTTTGTTGCATAGACAATTTAGCCCAAGGCTGGCCAAAAACCGTCTCTATTTTTTGGGGAACATTTGATTCGTGCAATGCTGAAATAAATTTATCTGATTTTGTTTTTAGGTCTTTAATTTCAACATATTGTTCAATTCCGTTTCTTAAAACCAATATCCTATGGTCGGGAGTTCCTTTGATAGAAAAATGTTTAGATTTTGCTTCCCAAATTTCTTTAGGTTGGTGACGCATAGTAGCAGTAACGATATTTTCAAAAATAGCGCCATGACTGTAACTAAAAACTTTATCTCCAGTTTTGATTTCAGAAATATATTTATAACCATTATTTGTTCTAATTCTTGTCGATCCATCCAAGCATAGCCTATAAACCAACATAGCATCTTCCATCAATCTGAGTTGGTGTGCTGGCCCCCTAGCTGCTTCAACCATGGAAACGCCATAGGGATAAAAGGTTTTTCTATCGTCTCCGATCTTTGCATGAATTATTTGTTCAGGAGCAAAACGAATGGCAGTTGCCATCATGATTTCTTGGTCTGTTGCTTGTACGATTGGAGCCCTTGTCAAGCTTTGATAATCTGGGCCTTCTTTACTTTGTTGGAATTCAACTACTTTGCCTTTTGTTGTCTCAATGCGATACATGGAGTCAGCTGGTAAGCGTACAAGTTTGAGAACGCCATCTTTTGGATTATCTAAGTTGACTACTATTTCATAAAATAAATCACCATAAAGAAGAAGACTTTTGAAATCAGCCCAAACACGACGATTTACATTTACCATGGATCTATGGAAAAATAAGAATTCAAGCTCATCTCTTACATCATCGTTTTTGCATGAAATAGTTAAAGCATTACCTTTAGAATCCTTTTGGCAATTGTGTACAACTGTGCTGCTAGTGCAGAAGTTTTCGTGTTTTTCAACAGTAAGGTCATAAACTGGCTGTTCTTTTCCTTCTATTTTGCCGATAACTATTCGTGTGGTTGTGAAATTATAAGCTAGCCAGCGTACTTCACGAATTGAAAAACCTTCTGTTTTCATTCTGTTTTTAAGTGTTCTCCAATCGCAATCGATTAGTTTAAGTATCTGGGACATTGATAGGTCTTGAGCTAAATAACGACAATACTGATTAACTAGATCAAGTTTTGGGAAAACCTTATTTGTTCTCCATTCGTCAACAAACTGTCGTTCGTGCATCCATCCTTTGGAGAATGTGAAAACTCTTGGATATTGTTTTACTGGATGTTTGGTGAGCCTTTGATTAGCTGGAACTCTATGGAAGGGCATTAGCTCTTCATCTTCTTCAATTTCTCCAGCTTGTTTCCATTCACCATTTTTGAGAAGAATACGATGATCTGGTGTTGTTTCAATTCTGCTGCCATCATCTAAAATCAAAATTTGTGTTTTAGCTATTTTGGTTTGTCTTGGGCTATGTGCCCATCCAAGAGTGTAATCATTATTTTGAAAATCCCAGCAATAAACCAAGAACTTTTCAGTTGCATGAGTTTTGGCCAGTTCCTCGATTGGTATTAATCCAAAAGGTGTTGCAACAGGGGTATCACCGGAAAGGCAAGCTTCATCTGCAAAAACATTCAGAGCCATTTCAATTTCAGGAACGCTTCTCAGTCTTTCATATTCTTTATATCTTGATTGTCTATTGCTTACAGTTGATAGATCGATAAAATCATTTGTTTCACGGAGTCGGACGAATCTAGAGTCTGCTCCTCCCCAAAAGCTTCCATCTGGGCTCATGGAAGGGATAGAATCTGGTGATGTAATACCAGCGCCTACAACATCTTTCGTGTTGACTGTTCTTTCGATAGGATCAGGAGTGAAGGCAAAACTAAATGTCTTGAAAAAGTCAGCCCATAATGGCGTTGGCATATTTTCTATTCAACCTTTCGTGCATTATATTGTAGTTATGTATTCTAGCTGTGTTTTTAACCATTTAATAATTTTGAATCTTGTTGTTGGTTTTCGGCAGCTTTCAAATTGTTTTGTTCGGATGCCAACATATCATCTAAAATTTTGAGAGCATTTTGAGCGTCAGATAGAGAAGCAAAGCCTATTTGCATTTTTGATTGTTCTAATTGCTGTTCTTTTCTTTTGCTTCTTTTGTTTTCAACTAGATCAATTGATGACAAAGCTTTCTTAAGATAATATTTTGTTTCATCCAAAGCAAACTGTTGAGGGAGGATTGAAAGAATATTGCCTATTTTTTGCTTTATTTCAGTAAGAATTTTTTCATTTCTATTCATTTTATCTCCTGAATATGCAATACATTTATTCTATCTCCAAGCAAAGTAAATCCTACACCATCTCGATTTACAGTTTGGCTTGCATTTGTTGTTATTTTATATTTTGCGTTATCACTATTGCAATATGCAAAGTTAGTTGGAATTGATACTTCTTTAAAATTGAGAAGTCTGCGTTTGATATTTTTGTAGTCTGTCTCTGAAACTATTTTGTAGTTAATAAAAAGTTTTTTTAGAAGTTTTTTATTTTTTCTTTCTATGAAATAATCGGAAAAAGAACTTTCTTGATTTTCAAAATGTAATGTATTTTTATCAATAGATAAAACATGGTTTTCTAATTTAAATCTTTTAATTGGTTTCCATGTATCTGATATATTTTCTGGATATGGTTGCAAAGTGGTTTCAAAAAAAGTTCTAGTGTTCATTGAATATTCGTTAATAAGGTCTTTTATTCTTTCTGCATAATATAAAGTGCTAGAAAATATTTCGTTTATTAAAATCATAGTTTGTTCTGGTTTGCCAGCTTCGAAATACAGATTGGAAATAGATTCTGGCAAGGTTAGATTATTTTTTGTTTCCAGCAGGTAACGAATATCTCTGGTTTCTGCAAATCTAACAGCGTTTTTGATAGGACAATTTTTACCAACTTTTTCAAAAAGTCTGAAAATGTTTTCTTTATCAGTATAAAGGTTGTTTATCCATTGTTCATCATACATTGATTTTTTTAGTGCATCTGCGTATTCTTCTATCTTTAATTCAATCATATTTGTTTTAGCTATCATGTCTTTTACGGTTTTCATAGTTTGCCTTTATTGTTGTAAAAAGCCAAGACCAAAACTAATCCAAGCTATTATCCATCCGAACTCTTTTAATATTCTATCATTTTTCCTATACATTTGAGCAATAAGTTCTTGTTCATATTCTTCTGGTGTCTTTTCCTTTTTTACAACATAGTCTTTGATATAGTTATCTAATGCAGACTTCAATTCATTTCGTATATCATATAGCCCAGATACTTTACTATCTTTTGAATTGCCATCTATGGCTATGGGTGCTTCCCTGACAAGTTCTGTTCTAGCGTGTACAGCCAAAGCCATCGCCATGACTGCATCATCGTGTTTGCCTTTTGCTGCTTGAGCTTTTCTTGTTTGCGTGTTGTATTCAAAAGTATTCAATTCCTTTATAAGACGAATACTTTTAATTTTTAGAGATTTGTTTATGACTCTTGATTGAAATTCTTGTAGAATGATTGGTCTATTGGCAGTAGTAATTTTAATTCCGGGTTTTGGGGTTTTTGAGTTTTTAGATGAATAGTAAATATTTTCGTAATAAAGATCGTTTTGCAGTATGTTTAAAATAATGCCACCTGTTGCCATATCTTCAACGATAATGAGTGCAGTATTGTATAAATTTGCAAGTTCATGTACCACATTGGCCAAATCATGAGGCGCAATTAAATTGCTATAGAATTCAGCGCATTGCTCTAATGAGTTTACATTCAACACTTGGACACAAGAGTTATCTCCTTCTTCTCCTACACCTTCTGCTGAGTCCACAGAAAGGATGTACTCCTGTCCGTCAATTGGTTGTTTCCATATCCAAAGTGCTCCTTTTTCAATTTCTTGATTGTTGTCTTCTGAGTAATTTTTGTTTGCATACCTTGGAAATAGTTTTTTAGTCGGTCTTATTTTCCTGACTTCATCTTGCAACTCAACCAAAACCTTGGAGGGAACATAGGTTTCACCGGAACCAAGAAATGATCTTAAAACTTCTTGAGCAAAACCTTTTTCTCCTAGCTGTGATAATTGTTCATCAACCCATTGTGGGTTACTCTTTTTGCTATAGTCTGGATGTTCCCAATAATCAAGATCAATAATGTGAAACATATTTTTACCATCTTTTGCTTTGGTATATGTTTCCTCGTACCAGTTTCCCAAACCATTAACAGTTGATACAAGGACACAACTACCACCTGTTGACAAGACAGGCCACATGGCCTTCCAATGCTTGTCCATGTCTGGAATAAATGCAGCCTCATCGATAATAAGGAATGTTACTGATTTACCACGGGCAGCTTCCGGGGAGTAGAATTGCAAAGCCCCGCCTGTATCAGGGAATTGTTTTAAGTGGTCATTCCATTTCCCGTCCTTTTTAGGTTTCATCCATATTGGCATGTGCTCTATGGCTCTGTCTACCATGTATCCGATGACTGTTGCTTCACGGTCTGTCTTTGAAAGGGCCATGATTTGTTGATCTAATTGAAACATGCATTTCCAAAGACCATAGAAAATACTGACAGTAGTCAAACCACCCTGACGGAATTTTGATATAATATTGAATCTATGGTTTTCGTAGTCTTTTATTGTTCTATCTTGATACTTAAACAGTATAAAAGGTATCAAACCTTTGGTTGGATGAAGAATTTTGATATATTTTTGGCAAAAGTATGCGAAACTGTCGGCGCATTTTACGATTTCTTCTTCTTGCTTTTCTATTGGATACTTTTCGACATCATCAAGAGCTTCTTCAGGATCGATGCTTAGCTGATACGCATCAAAATGATAAAATTCTTGATCGAAATTTTTTAGATAATATTCCTTGAGACTTTTGTACTTGGTTTTCCAGAGATTTTTTGTTGTCATTGGTTTTTCCGAAAGGTAGACTAACATATATATGAGGGAAAGAGAGGCAAAAATGTTGCTAAATCCAGATCATGCTTATTTTGCTCAAAAGATGTTGAGTGATTTGCGAAATGAAAAAAAGCATATGTTGTTTTATTTGACTGCTGCTTCTACAGTAAGTGGAATGCATAGAGAAGAGTACAGGGAACACTTCACAAAGGAAGCTTCATCGGAAATGCAACATGTGATAGAATTTCAAAATGCATTGTTGGGGTTAGGCGTGGATTTAACAGAAACTAATGATGCTATTGAATTTAATCACTATATATTGAGTTATTCTCCGATAGAGTTATTGGACTATGCTTTGAAGATGGAATCAGAAGTTGTTGCAAACTATGCTCATAGAATTAAGGAAGATATGAAACTGTTAAGTGAGCCAGATCAAACATGGATGGAAAATTTCTATGAAGAACAACTAGTTAAAAGCAGGAAAGATGTTGATAATTTGAAAATGTTGTTAAGAACTGTATAGCACTTTGATAGTTAGATACATAAATAATATAATATATTTGAGGTAATAAGCCATGTCATTTTTCCAAAATGTTTTTGATTTTGAGTTCAGACCATCCCTACTAGGTGCTGATAGGCAGTATCAAATGGGGTGGAAACTGCCAGCAAATACTAATCGCAGCGACTATATGTTGAGTGGAAATGCTGGTCCTTTTAATCTTTCAAATGGCAACATTCTTACAATAAACTATGCATATGATGTCAACTTTATTAATTACTCTGCATTAGAAATTGCTATTTCTGGAATAACACCTTCTGCAACTACCGCTCAGGAAGTTATTTCTGCTTTAAATTCTGATGCGACATTTGCAAGCATGTTTGTAGCAATTCTGTATCCTAGTAGCATAATTCCACAAAGTCCAAACAAGATTCTTATTAAAGCTTCAAATAATCGTGGTATTTTCAGAGCCTACATTTCAAACAAAGGTGCTGAAAAAGTTATTCAGTTTAATAAAAAAGCGCCAATTCGTGAATTGCCAAGCTATTTTTCAAGGTACACAATTGAAAAAAGATTTCAATACTCAACCCTTGGTCCAGATCGGATATTAGAGCTTGATTCAAACTGCCCATATGAGGCAAGTTTAATTTCTGCTGCTGGCTTAGACCCTGCCAATCCAAAAGCTGATTGGGAATTGCTACAAGGACAGAATGAAGCATATTGGACCTACAATAGGACTTATGCTGATAGCCTACTAGTTTCCGAAATTAAGTATCAATCTGGAGCACGACCCGGAGATTTGGCCAAGAAGATTTTCTACACATATTCTGGCAATGATCTAATTGGCCAACAAGATGTTCCTTATGTTTTGCAAGAAGCTGATATACTAACACCACCAAATGACCCAACTTATTTGTGGTTAACTGGAAATAATAACGATGGACAGCTTGGAACAAATAACACAACAGATGTATCATCTCCGGTTCAAACTGTTACTGGTGGCAGTAACTGGAAGCAAGTATCTGGAGGATATGAGCATAGTGCTGGAGTGAAATATGATGGAACTCTTTGGTGTTGGGGGCTCAACTCGGACGGACAACTTGGAACAAATGATACAACAGATGTATCATCTCCGGTTCAAACGATTTCTAATGCAGAAACTTGGGAATCTGTTTCTTGTGGTGGATTTCATACTGCTGCTATAAAGGATGATGGAACTCTCTGGTCATGGGGGAGTAACTACAATGGACAGCTTGGAACAAATAATACAACAAGTGTATCATCTCCAGTTCAAACTGTAGCAGGTGGCAACAATTGGAAGGCAGCAGCTTGCGGTTATGCATGTACAGCAGGTATTAAGGATGATGGAACGCTTTGGATGTGGGGGCTCAACTCGGACGGACAACTTGGAGATAATACAGTTGTTAAAAAAAGTTCTCCCGTTCAGACAGTAGCTGGAGGCAATAATTGGTTCCAAGTAGCCTGTGGATATTCCTATACTGCTGCTGTAAAGACAGATGGAACTCTGTATTTATGGGGAAGTAATTATGATGGACAGCTTGGAACAAATAACACAACAGCTGTATCATCTCCAGTTCAAACTGTAGCAGGTGGCAACAATTGGAAGGCAGCAGATTGTGGAGACAATCACATAATTGCTCTTGACTGCGATGGAAATATCTGGTCGTGGGGAAATAACAACAACGGACAGCTAGGAGATTCTACCACCAACTATTATTCCTCACCTGTTCAAATTGAAACTGCAAATTCTGAATGGGCCCAAGTGTTTGCAGGTGGTGAAGGATCAGGATCAATTAGAGAAGATATGACTTTGTGGGTCTGGGGTGACAATGACGAAGGTCAGCTTGGTACGGGCAACACAGCAGATGTATCATCTCCGGTTCAAACAGTTATGGCTGGAAATAATTGGAAATCAGCAGCATTTGGATATTCCCACAATCTGCTTTTGAAAAATTAAACTATATCTCCCCATTTATCTCTAATCCTTTGCAGTTCACGGTTCTTTAAAGCTGCAAAGGATTTTTTATCGATCTGATTTTTTTCCTTGATCATTTTTTCAATTTTTGTTTCTGCTATTGAAAATAGATTGTCAATTACTTTTTCCCATTCTTCATGTGGAATATACGATTGCAAAACTCCAGCTGTTTCAGAATAAACAAGATTGCCTTTATACCAAATCTTTATTGTATTTTCATATTCCATGAATGTAATATTAATGTGATAACCATAGCCTAATCCATCAAATGAGTGTCCTATTGGATAAGAATAAGAATCTTCTGCAAATGTTGGCATGGAATCTTCGTCTGATTCTGCATATATTTCATAGAAATCAAGTACTTCAGAACCTTCAGATTCTTTTACAAGTTCATGGCCAAGAATTTTAGAAACTAAAAATATTTTGCCTTCATAACCCATTAGGTTTTTTTTTATAGCTTCTGTAGTTCTTTGTTCAACAATTCTGTTCTCTAGGTCCATATTATAGAATATGGGGGTGATAATGAATTTTTTTAATAAAATAGCGCTTTGCGGTAAAAATATTTTTACAATGATTTTCTACAAGAGACCAGCCAGTCCAACAAAAAAATTCCCGCCAAGACCAAAAAAACCAGTTGATAACAAGAAAAATGTTATGAAGTATTATTTGAATGATCCTGTTTATCCTAATCTTATTGCTGAAGTTACTGATCCAAAACCCAATGGATTGTCTATTAATATTACAAACCTACAACCGGGAAATTTCGATTTTTCTAGTCCGCAAGGTATTGCAAACAATGCATATGCAATCTTGTGCCATGGCATTAATGTGTTCAATCAAAAGTTTAATTTAAACAAATGGGCAATGGTAAGCAATTTGCAAGTCAATACCATGGCTGGATTTGATGCAAACGCTTATTACGATAGAAGCAGTTTGAAATTCTTTTATTTCACAGGCAAAGATAACAAACAAGTGTACACAGCGCTAAGTTCTGATATCATAAGCCATGAATTAGGCCATGCCTTATTAGACGCTTTGAGACCCGATTTTTTCAGCGCAGCTGCGATGGAAGTATGGGCGTTCCATGAATCTTTTGGAGATGTAAACTCAATACTATGTGCTCTTTATCATGACGAGCTTGTTAATTATGTGTTGAATGAAACAAATTTTGATTTGCGTAAGTCAAACATAGTTTCTAAGGTTGCCGAACAATTTGGCATGAATCTTGGAAAATCTTTGTCTCTTAGAGAAGCTGCCAACAATTTGAAATATGTCAATCCAGCCAGTTTGCCAACCAAGTCAAATGATCCAGAAGCTATAGTAAGAGAACCACATAGCTTTTCGAAAATTATGACAGGCACAGTTTACGAGGTGCTCTGTCGAGTTTATGAGAAGTATGGGAAAAACAAAGAAGCCTTACTTAAGGCCAGAGATTATATAAGAGACACTTATTACAAAGCATGTACTCTGGCTCCTTCTACAACCAATTTTTACGAAGCATTTGGCCAAGCTTGGATGAAACAAGATGAAAGTATTGGAGCTTTAAACAAGGATATCATTAACGCAGTCTTTTCTGACCGTGGAATATTCAAAGTTCGCATGATGGATTTCCAAGATTCTGAAGCTGGATTAAAAGAAAAACTAGAGTCTGTCAAAACTCCGAACCTACATCTTCAGATATGTAAATTGGCATGCTCTGTTTCCGATCTTTTCAAAGACGAGGTTGGAGGATTATCTACTCATGATTACATTTCTGATATGAAAGTTCAACTAGCTGTTGATAACTTATATGTTAAAGAAATGAATGATGATGATGCTACTGTAAACTGGCAAAATGTTAGCGATACTGTAGAACAAGCTAAAAATGCTGCTAAAAGTTTAATTGAATATATTTTTGACAACAAACTTATAGGTGATACTGATTCTGATGTTTGGTTCAAGGACGAGGATGGATATTTAAAACGCAGATTGTTTCAATGTGATTGTTATAAACCTAACTATTTGTTTCCGGGTAATCCAGAATATAACAAGCCATATAAGCCTAAAAACAATTCAGGCTGTTGCACTTATGGTAGCTGCGCCAATCTAACGCCCGACCCTAAGCAAGCGGTTAAGCAAACATGCAATATCCGTTATGGTTCTTCATGCAAATCTGTTTCCTATAGCGGTAAGAAATGTTAATTACAATTTTCTTTTAAATTGAAAAATATTTATTAGGAAATTTTATAAATAAAAACTATATTGCTATTGATCCGTCTGGGAAATAG
>Ga0209500_10003245_pt1 | contig 11206 bp, 4 predicted proteins | sample S_140212_EF_Meta_FD_187323 | JGI IMG/M metagenome (GOLD analysis project Ga0209500, IMG submission 187323) | Freshwater microbial communities from Lake Simoncouche, Canada to study carbon cycling - S_140212_EF_MetaG (SPAdes) (version 2) | ecosystem: Environmental > Aquatic > Freshwater > Lake ...
CGGCACGATCGCCGACCTGGTCCCACTTCGTACCGAGAACCGTATCCTCGCCGCCCATGGACTCAAGGCCCTCGGTGAAGCCCGTCGCCAAGGCGTCCGCGCACTCATCGCCGTCAGCGGCATGGAGCCGGGCGGGGTACTCACCTCGGTCGACGTGTCTTATCGCATCGGTCCACGGATCAACGCCAGCGGCCGTCTCGCCGACGCCTCGCTGCCGTTGCGTCTGCTGCTTTCCGATGATCCGGCTGACTGTCTGCGTGACGCCGCGCAGCTGGATGCCATCAATCGCGAACGCCAGGAGATCGACAAGAAGGTCACCGAAGAAGCCATGGCCCAGGCCAAGGCGATGGGTGACCTCGCCGGCTATGTCGTCCATGGCGACTGGCATCCCGGAGTCGTCGGTATCGCCGCCGGCAAGATCTGCCGCGCGCTTGACCGCCCCGTCATCGTCCTCGGCAAGGAAGGGGAGAGCGCCAAGGGCTCCGGACGCAGCGTCCCGGGTACCAATCTCGTCGAAGCCCTCGGTGCCTGCGCCGACCTGCTCAAGACTTACGGCGGCCACCCGATGGCCGTCGGCGTCTCGCTCAATGTCACCGACGTCGAAGCCTTCCGTGCACGCTTCGCCGCCGCCGTCGAAAGCCAGCGTCTCGCCGGCGTCGTCCAGGCCGATGGCCGTGACATCGATATTGCCCACTGGATCAAGCCTTCCGAGGTGACCGACCAGCTGCTCGACGACCTCGATCTCCTGCAGCCGTTCGGCGAAGGGAATAGCGAGCCGGTCTTTGGCTTCAAAGGATTCGTCTTCGACCGTCCGCCCACGCCGTTCGGCGAAGGTAATTTCCGGCACCAGCTTCCGCTCAGCGGCGGCCGCCGCCTGAACTTCGTCGCCTGGCGTATGGCCGACCGCATGCCGGAACCCGGCAAGGCGATCGAGATGGCCGTCAAACTGCAGTGGAACCGCTGGCAGGGCCGCCGGATCCCGCAGGCCGAAATCCTCGACTGGCGCTACGCCTCCTGATTACTTCGCGCCCGCGGCTTCCGCCGGACGTCGGTCTTCAATGGTCTTGCTGCGGATCGCATGCGGCTCGTCGGGAATCGGGAGGAGAAAGACGAGCGAGCGTAGGTTCGGTTGCTGCAGCGAGCGGTAGACGTGGCCGAGGTCATAGCCATCGTCGGCCTTAGTGTGGATTTCGGCCAAGGCGTATTGATGGTCCGACGCCGGATTTTTGACGACGTTACGCGCGTTCGCGCGCAGCGTGACCTTGCGTTCTGGGTAGCGTAACTCGACGTCCTTGCCGGTGAGGTTGATGAATTGAAGGGAGCCGTAAGGGAAGGTGCCCTCGGTGTCGTCCAAGGCGAGGATTTGGTGTCCGTTGCCGCCCGACGAGAAGAGCAGTAGGTAGCTGCCGTCCTTTTGGAACGTGTATTCAGCTGTAGGCGTAGACGTCGGCCTAGGCGCCTTGCCGCCTTTCTTCTTGGGCTCTTTCAGGGGCTCTTTGGGCGTGGATTCCAAGCGCAGGATTAGGAGATTGGCTTCTTCGGTCTCCTTTGATGCTGAGGTAAGGATAACTGAAAGTTCTTTGAGCCTTTCGTTAAGGGCATCGAGCTGAGCCTTGTCTCCGGGCGACGGTTTCCGGACGCTCTCGGTGGTCTGCAAATTGAGCGTGTTCAGTAAGTGAGTGATCTGGGCGAACTCGTCCGACGCCTGCAAGGTGACCGCTTGGGCGCGGCGCAGGCGCTGGATGGCCGCCGTCATGTCGGGTGAGAGCGGTCGAGGGTTCAGCGTCTCTTCGTCGATGGTGATGAAGCGTAGCGTATGAGCACCTTTGTAGGTAATCTCCGCGGTGAAGGCGTTGTTCGGGATGCTGAGCCGTCGTAACGTCTCGCCCTCAAGGTAGCTGGCGCCGGGAATCGCCTCATCAAAGGCGAGCGCGCGGAAACGGATGCTCACTCCGGGCTTGTCGGCGGTCTGGGCGAAGAGGGACGCCGCGAGGATCGGCAGCAGGAGGGCGGTGCGGGCGATCATAGGTCCTTCTGCGTGAGCGTGCGGGTGGAGAGGATCACGAAGCGCCGGCCAAGGGTCCGGTTGATCTGGTTGAGTAATGGGTTGTGGAGCTGACCGTCGGTGGACTTGCAGACCTCGGTCTCCGGCGGCTGGCTGGGGTCGCAGAACTCCGGGATGCGCTGCACGACGGCTTCGATCCAGCAGCCAGACAGGGTGCGGGTCTGGTCGAGCGGGTCCGTCGCTTCCCCGTAGCAGCGGATGACAAAGGTGTCCGAGCGGGTGCTGAGGGAGGAGCCGACGGCCTCTAGGATGTCTGACTGTAGCAGTGAGGTCGGGGCGGCGCGGAGCGAGTGGCCCTTGCTGGAGTTCGTCCGAGGGTCGGTCGCGACGACGTTGGTCCGCATATAAGTGTAAGGCACCAAGCCGGCAACGGCCGGAGTCGTGTCAGGATTGCTGGTGGTGATGGGCACGAGCTGCGCGTCCGTGTAGGCCGGCGCCGAGGTCATCGGAGAGTTACGGTTCGAAAGATTGGCTCCGTCGACGTCGGCTCGCAGGATGGCATTCTGGAGGCAGCCCTGCCACGCGACCTGGTTGGGATACGCGCCGCAGTTGAATCGGTTCACGAACTGAGCCAGGCCGATGTAAGGAAGAGGGACCTCGACGCCGCGGTTCTTGATCACGTAATGGACATCCGAAATTCCGACCTTGATGCCGTATTGGTAGCGATGGTTGTAGCGGATGCGCATGCGGGTCTCCTCGACGATGGATTTCGCCAGCAGTTTGATCTGCGCATCGTCCAGGGTGGCCAAGCCGGTCCACGCCTTCTTGTCGTTGAGGGCGGTCTTATAGTTGTAGTCGGCGGACTCGGCCCGGACGGCCCGAGGGAAGCGCGCGTTCTTGTCGGCGCCGGGCAAGAGTTCGGTCGCCGACCCCATCGCGTTACGTTTGGCGCTGGCCAGTAAGGCGGCCCAGGCATCGACCGAGGTGCTGTTCACGTTGAACGTGCCGTCCGACAAGATGGTTCCCGCGATGCGCCGATGGTCGGCGAGCATCGCCCGGACGGTGAGCGGGTCGCGGGTGGCGTAGAGTTTCGTGCGCGGATTGGCGAGCCGGCCGGTGCCGGCGGCGAATTCGTCCAGCACCGTGGCCAATGGCTTGGCTTCCTTGACGACCTTACCCCGGGTGATGGCCGGTGCGGCGCCCGAAAGGAAGAAGCGGTCGTAGATGGCCGAATTGGCCATCCAGGCATGGTCATGGTTTGCGACCGAGCAGGCAGAGTCGGTCACATAGGTCATGCTGTTGTAGGTATTCAGCGGCGCGAAGCTGTTGCCGATCTGGAAGAGCGGCTCCTGGTCGCGCAGGCCGAAGTTGGCATGCGCGTATTGTGCCAGCGAGAGGGGCGGCGAGAACGGTACGCCGGTGTAGACGGCGGAGGTCATGCCGCCGAGACCTGAGGTCACGCTGAGACCGCCGTAGGCCTGCCAGCCAGCGATGGCGGGGGTCTCGATGACCTCGTTCCAATTGTTGGCCGGTCGCAGCATCATCTTGTAGCTCGGCGGGGTGAAGGCGTAGCCTTTCGGCGTGGAGGCGCTCGGCATGCCGTTGGCGTCGACCCGCGTCACGGCCGCCATGGGGTTCGAATGCGAGAAGACTGGGAAAGGCAGGGTGTCCTTCGGCCAGCGTAGGCCGTAGTCGTGGATACCCAGGATCCGCGGCTCCGACTTATCGTCGGGCAGTGTGATACCTGATCCTCCGAGCGCGAGGGAGGTCGCGGCGCCGCTCCGGCTAAGGTCGGTCGCCGTCAGCGCGTTCAGTTCGCTGCAGTCATTGAAGGCGCCGCTAAGCGACCCGTTCGAAGTGCCGGTGATCCGGTCGCCGGGCCAGGAGGTGAGCAGCACGCGGGCCTCATAGGAGCCGGTGTTCAGCAAGGAGACCGTCACGTTCTCCGCGTTGCCGCCGGCGGCCACCATCACCGGATTGCCGTCGGGGTCGGTGCAGGGCATCCAGAAGCCGCCGCGGGTGTCGAGGCCGACGATCGCGTTGCCGGGCGTGCGCGTGAACGGCCTGGTGCTGTCATAGGTGGGTGCCACGCCGACTGCCGGGTAGGAGTAGACGCGGAACTCGCCCGGGAGGAGCACGTTGTCGACGCCGATGTTCATGCGGAAGTTCTCCACCGCGTTCGAAGTCAGGTCGACGGCCTTGGCGAGTTCGCCGATGGTCTTCGTCCAGGTCTTGGCGGGAGTCTGGAACTGCAAGGTCAGGCTATCCCAGTTGCGGAACGAGAGCCGCATGGCGGTGAGTTCCAGTGAAGAACTATCGCGGGCCAGCCGTAGCGAGACGTTGTAAGGATTATGGAGCACGACGATCGGGGAGACCGTCAGGCGCAGTGCGCCTCCGCCGCCGTCCTGGAGGCCCCAGACGACGAGTTGTCGGCAGACGTAGGGGGAGACCGCCACCTTGGTCGGCTTGGGCGGATAAAGCCCGTTGATCGTCGTGGCGTTGAGGAAATCGCCGGTCGACTCGGCCCGGTTATAGAAACGGCCGTAATGGCTCCGGTCGCCGTAAGCCGAGGCTGAAAGCGCGGCCGCGTTGGGGAAGTGCGCCCGGGCGTTGAGTTCGGGCGCGACCGGATTGAACCAGTTGAGTTCTTTGTAGAGGCGATGGTAGCTGCGCAGGGATTCCCAGGTCGGGCCGCGCGTGGTGCCGCTGTTCGAGAAGGAATAGAGCGGCGCGATATTGCGGGACGCGCCGTCATGCCTGATTGTCACCTTAGCGTCGGCGTAGGCGCTGCGTACGGTACTACCGTTAGGATGGAAGGTGTACGTCACCCCGGATAGCTGCGCGCCGGCGGAATCCTTCGGGGCGGCGCCTTCGCTGAATTCGGAGAGCTTCCATTCAGCGTCCGTCTTCTCGAAGGCCAGCGAGAGGTCGACCTTGAGCCCGCCCCAGAGCGCGTCGCTGTTTACCCCGCGAGACCAGAGGGTGGCTTCGGTGAAGAGGCGCTTGGCGCGCGTCGGCGGGGAGGTCTCCGTCAGCCCGAGCCCGGTGTTCGTCAGGAAGGGCAGCTCCCTCATCTGCGTGATGCGTGGGTCGATGCCGCTGAGGGGCATGTTCTCGAGCCCGGCCAGGATTCCGGTCCCCGAGCGGGCCGTACCGCGCAGCGCTTCCTGCTGCAATTGGGGTGTCGTCGTGCCCGTGGGCGGGGTGAGCCGCGGATCGGTGAGGTTGATGCGCGCTTTGACGCCCTCGTCGCCGATCCAGTAGCAGTAGGAGCCGTTCGCATCGGTATCTGGGAGGGCGATACGCGGTAGGCTGATGCGACCGTCAGGCTTCCCCGGGCTGGTCGCGGTCGCGAGCTCGGGTCCGCTGGCGCAGGTGTCGCCGACCAGCGGTACGAGCAGGTTGGCGGGGATGGTGAAATCGTTCTGCCAAGGCACCCATTGGTCGACGTAGAAGTCAGCCTGTCCATGGAGGTTCGCCGACTGCGTGCCGGGCTGCTGGTCGTGGCGTCCGCTGATCAGCCACGAAGGCGGCTGCAACTGCTGGTCGCTGCGCCAGACGCCGGTCCAGAGCGGGTTGCGGATGGTGTTCCAGGTCCAGCCTGGTTGCGTGGTGTTGGCCAAGATGTCGGCCCGCGCGGTCATGCGCCGGTCTGGGCCCGCTTCCTGCTGCAGGTGCGCGAGGGCGAGCCGGAGCGCGACGGCGGCGTTGAGCTTGGCCCGCAGGTAGTTCTGGTGCTGCGCCGAGAGGCGCGACTCGATGGTCACGAACGAAGCCACCGTGATGACCGTCATCAGCACGATGGACATCACTACGAGCGACAGCACAAGGCTGAAGCCGGAGCGGCGGCGCGGCGTCACGGAGTCGGTGGGCACATTATTATCCTGCGGCCATCCCCGGGGCCCTCAAGTCCGGACGGCTCCTGTTATATGAAAGTTATGTGACGTCCCGCGGCTTACTTTTCGCCCTTCGGTGCCGGCGGCTTCTGGGCTAGGCTGCGCGCGGGCGGGGGGCGGTCTTCGATCACCTTGAGCACGATGCGGCCGAGATCACCGGGACCGGGTGAGAGCATGTAAAGTTTGCGGGTGCTCTCCATGTGGAAGACCCGGCCGGAATAAGCGGGGATCTCGGTCTCGTTGATGCGGCTGGCAATCTGCAGGTCGTAGTAGTCGTTATCCTTGCTGCCTGGTCGGGCTACCTTGGAGCTGCCGGCAGGAATACGCTGGTCGCCCGAGGGGAGTTTGACCGTCAGCGGGAAACTGCAGAGGTTGAAGTAGCGGTTGCTGCCAGGGGGGAAGGAACCTGGGATATCCTGAATGGCGGTGATCCCGTTATCCTTGCCGGGGTTCACCATCAGGATGAGGTGGAGCTGCCCTTGTTTTGCCGGCAGGTCGATCCAGGCAATCGGGGGTTTTCCGGCCGAAGTCAAAGCGTGCGTCGGGGTGGCCGCCTTGATGCCGCGGATCGGTCGCTTGACGACTTCGGTCTTCTCGCCGGTTTTGGGTACAGGCTCCGCAGGAATCTCGGTGGCGGCCAATTCGATCAATTCCATCCGGGCTGGGCCGCGATAATAGAACGCGTCGGTGAGCATGTCTGTGGGGATGACGAGTCCGTTGACCTTCTTGTCCTGCATGATGCCGATTCCCGACAGAGGCTTGTTGGCCGAGATGAACTTGATATAGGCTTCGACGATGGGACCGTCCGCGCCCTGGGCAGAGCCGCAGGTGAGGAAAAGGGTCGCGAGCAGGGCTTTTCCTAGGTCAGATCTCATCGGCTTTGAGCCAGCGCATTGAGACGATCTTGAAGCGGCGGCCGAGCACATTATTCACGGGGGTGAGCGCGGTGCTCAAGGTCGGGTCGGTCGCCGCCGACGGGGCGATCTTCAGCGGCTTCGGGGCGCTGTTACCCGTTTCGGCCGCATTGGTGGGATCGACGAACTCGGGGATACGCTGGACGACGACCTCCATCCAGGCCGAACCAATCTCACCGTTGTCGAGGCCGGCTTCGCCGTAGCATCGAAGGGTAAAGGTGTCGGAACGGGTGGCTAAGGCGGAGCCGAGGCTTTGCAGTAGGTCAGATTGGAGGAGGTTGCCGGGGGCGCCCATGGCGGTGTGCGTGCGACTGGTGCCGGTCTGTGCGGTCGTCTCGATGTTCTCGGGATTGGGGAACCAGCTGGAGGTCGCCGTCTTAAGAGAATTTTGGGTGAGTTTGCGGTCTACGGCGTTCGCGAAAAGGCGGTCGCTCAGTCCGGCGTTATAGGTCTGGTCGGCGCGGAAGATCGCCGCCTGCAGGGCGCCGCAACGGCTCGCCCAGGTCTCGGGGGAGAGGAAGCGGTTGATGAACTCGGAGAGGCCGAGGTAAGGCGTGGTGGCCTTGGCGAGCCCGCCGAAGAGTCGGCTGCCTGGAGCCTTCGCGAGGTCGCGCTCGCTGCGCGCGATGAGGGCGAAGCGGGCCTTGTTCTCCGCGACGACCGCGTTGGCAAGGTTGGCGATCTGAGTGTCGCTGAGGTTGGCGAAACCGGCCCAGTTGCTGGGGTCGTCGGTATTGCCGGCGGCGATCGCGGCGTTGTCCTTGGTGAGCACGCGAGGGAAGCGGGCGTTGTTAGTCGAGGACGGGCTGGAACTCGTCTTGTCCGCCACCGCGAGGTTCTTGGCGCTGCCGAGGAACGCCGTCCAGGCGGTCACGGAGGTGGAGTTGACGTTGAAGGCGCCCTTGTTGAGGAGCACGGCGGCGGAGCGTCGGTAGTCGGCGAGGGCGGCCGCGGTGGCCATGGCGTCGCGGCCGCTTTCCAAGGAGAAGCGCGGGTTGTCCAGCGGCAACCCATTGTTCACGAAATCGCTGATGACCTGGGTCATCGACTTCTTCTCGTTGGGGTCCGTCGGCGGGGTGGAGGTCTTGCTGGCAATAGTGACGGGGTCGGTCGGCGTGGGTGTCGCGGGGGTGACCACGCCGGCGGTGCCGGATTTCATCCAAGGCGCGAGGCTCGAGAGGAAATAGCCGTCCCAGAGGGTGGCGTTGAGGAGGTAGCTTTGGTCGAACTCGGACCAGTTTGATCCGTTATCCTGGAGTGCTTTCTTGGCGTCGACCAGCGGCGAGGCGAAGCTGTTGCCGATGCTGAGGAAAGGCTGTTGGTCGCGGACGCCGAAGTTCGCGTGGGCGTATTGGGCCAGGGAGACAGGCTGGACGAGGGGGATTTCGGCGAGGATGACGCGCGAGTCTCCGGTCGCGGCGGTAGAGGAATTACCGCCGAAGGCGAGCTTACCGGCACCAGTGTTCTCCAGTACGTTTTCCCAAGCTCCGGTCCGGACGCTGAGCTGGTAGCTGGGCGACGACCCACGGGCGCCGGTCGAGCCGACGCGGCCGCCGGCGCTGGGCTTCTGGACCGCCGCCATGGGGTTCGAATGTGTGTAAGTGGCGTAGGGTGCGGCGGCATGGTCCGACGTCTTGGCGGACACATCGATGACCGTGACGATATCCGCGGGGAGGGGCGGGGAGGTGGGCGTAGGGTAAGGGTTGCGACCGTCCCACTCCGGGATGTTCGGACGAGGGAATTTATTCTGCACGTGACGCCAGCTGAGGAAGAATTTCTCGCCGGGGCTCGGATACTTCGTCTGGCCGATGTCGTTGAAGGCGATCTCGCTGGTCTCGCTCGATTTCGCCAGGAAGTCGTTCTTGTCGGCGGCGGCGCTGCTGCTCGCAGAGGTGTTGAGTTCCAGCTGGTCGCCGGGCCAGCAGCTCAGCGCATGGCGTACGCGCAGGTTGCCTCCGGGGATGATCTCAAGCGCGATGGGGTTATCGATGTTGAAGGTTAGCGTGGCGGCATCGCCGAAGTTCCAATCCCAGACGTTGTCGCGATAGCCGCCCTGGATATTGTACGTATTGTCGAGGACGATTGACTTGGCCCATTCACCCATCTTGGGTTCGCAGGAGAAGACGCGCATCTCGCCAGGCTCCAGTGTGATACTGGCGCTGGCGTCCTTGGTCAGGTAGAAGCGGAAGGTGTCTTCGTTGTCGCTATCCGGGGCTTGGCGGGTGAAGAAGTCGGTGATTTTGGTCTCGTAGACGTAGGGATTGGCCAGTGTGCCGGTCTTGTACTGTTTGAAGCGGAATTTCCAGTCGGCCATGTCCGCGAAACCGATGGCCGCGGCGTAAGGAGTTTTGTTTGCGCCGCCGCTCGCGGTACCCGGGGTCCAGGTCATGCGGACGTTGAACGGATTATGGATGACGACGATGGGGGTGATGTTGAGGCGGATGTCGACCCACTCGTCCCAGCTCCAATAGGCGAGCTTGCCGCGGCGGATCAGTGTCCAGTCCCAGTACTGCATCTTGTTCACTGTGAAGGCGAGGGTGACGCGCTGCAGGTAAGGCGTGGCGGCGACGTTCAGCGGGCGCGTGACGATGTTATTCGTGTCGCCGTTGCGGTAGTCGTTCGCGTTGGGGTTATTACTGCTCGAGGCCGGCAGGTCGCCGTCGTAGACGTCCGAGTAGCCGTAGAGCCGATTACGCAGGCTGTTGTTCGGCAGGCCGCTGCTGGCGGGCGTGCCGCTCGGATGGGCAGCGGCGACGTTGGGCCAGAGGGTGCGGGCTCGCAGGGTCGGGGTTCCGGTGGAGCGGGCGCTGGAGGTGGCGCTGCCGGTCCAGCCGAGCTGCTTGTAGAGGCGGTGATAGTCGCGGAGCGCCCACCAGGCCGGACCACGGACCTGTCCGTCGCTGACGGTGCGGCTGAAGACCGGCGCAGCGCTGGTTGTCTTCGAGCCTTGCATCAGCACCGGCATCGCCGCGGCTTCGACACCTTTCTCGGTCGTCGTGGCGGCGGCGCCGGTGACGCCTTGGCCGAATTCGGTGCCGGCGAACTGGGCATCGCTGAGTTCAAAGGCGACGGAGAGATCGCGCTTGAGGCCTCCGTTGAGCGAGTCGGCGAGCACTCCGGCGGAAGTCACGCTTAAGTCATGGAAGAGCAGGCGGGCATTGGGCGTGGAGCTGCCACCGGTGGTCTTGGAATACCCGCTGAGGAGCGGCAGCTGGCGCACGGAGTCGAGGCTGGTCAGCTGCGTGGGGTTAGTCAGCAGGCTGAGCCCGTCGACCAAGGAGTAGCCGGGCGTCAGTGGGCTACGCAGTGAAATCATCTGGTCTGCGTTGTTCGTATCATCCGGAGTGCGACCATCGCGCAGGTTGATGCGGGCCTTGATGCCTTCGTCGCCGATCCAGTAGGCGTAGTTGCCTTTGATGCGGTCGTCCGGGAGCGCAACCTTGGGGAGGGCGACGAGTCCGCTGGGGCGGCTGCCTTCCGCCGCCGCGGCGCTGCCGGTGCCGACGAGGTTCACCATCGACGTGACATCGGGATTGTAGCCGGTCTGCCACGGAGCCCAGTAGCCCGCATGGTAGTCGGGCGTGGAGCCGGTCTGGTAAAGCGAAAGGGACTGCGTGCCGGCCGGTTGGTCGGCGCGTCCGGAAATGAGCCAAGAGGGCGGAAGGTCGGGAAGATCGGTGCGCCAGATGCCGGTCCACATCGGATTACGGACCGTGCTGGCGGTCGCGTCGGGTTGCGTGATGTCGGCCCGTGCGGTGGAGCGGCGGTCCGGTCCGGCCTCCTGCTGGAGGTGCGCGAGGGCGAGGCGCATCGCGACGATCGAGTTGAGTTTGGCGCGCGTCGCCAGTTGCTGGTTCATGACCGCGCGAGATTCGACCGTGATAAAGGCGGAAACGGTGACCAGCAGCATGAAGATTCCCGCCATCACCGTCAGGGACAGGATGAGGCTGAAACCGGGGCTTCGCTTGCTGTGTTTCATGCCGTGCCACCTTGAGGGTGGTATGAGTATTATTACTCATTTTAAACCTCAGGCAAGAGCCACCTTTGCCCCCTGTCCGCAAAGTCGGCCCACAAGCTGACATGCTTACCTTAGATAAGTGATATAAAATAAGTGTTTTCAGGCCACGGATACGGGCATAGTGTACCTTTGTCATGAAAACCCCGCTTCTGGCCGCAGTGCTCCTTTTCGCCTCAGTTTCTCTTTTCGGTGCCGCCGCCGGCGGTGGTGGTGTTCCGCCCACGACTCCGACGACTCCGACCACCACGCCGACGGTGAAGCCGCCGTGCACCAAGCCGACCACCACTGGTACCACGACCAAAGCTCCCGAGAAGAAGGAAGCTCCGAAGGCTCCCGAGAAGAAGGAAGTCGAGAAGAAGTCCAACGACGACAA
>Ga0209500_10003253_pt1 | contig 11188 bp, 2 predicted proteins | sample S_140212_EF_Meta_FD_187323 | JGI IMG/M metagenome (GOLD analysis project Ga0209500, IMG submission 187323) | Freshwater microbial communities from Lake Simoncouche, Canada to study carbon cycling - S_140212_EF_MetaG (SPAdes) (version 2) | ecosystem: Environmental > Aquatic > Freshwater > Lake ...
ATTATTATTATTATTATTATTATTATTATTATTATTATTATTATTATTATTATTATTATAATTATTATTATTATTATTATTATTATTATTATTATTATTATTATTATTATTATTATTATTATTATTATTATAATTGTTGTTATTATTATTATTATTATTATTATTATAGTAATTATTATTATTATTGTTATTATTATTATTGTTGTTATTATTGTTATTATTATTGTTATAATTATTATTATTATTATAATTATTATTACTATTATTATTATTATTATTATTATTGTTATTATAATAATAATTATTATTATTATTGTTATTATTATTATTATTATTCGCATAGAGATTTGGGTTTATCTGATAGCCATATCCGTTATTGTTGTTGTAATTCACGCCATTCCCATTGTGGTTGAGACCGTTATTGTAATAATTCTTGTCGTCCTGGACAGACTGATTATTATTGTCCTGAGCCAACTGGATGTCGAGATTGTGGTGCAGGGCGTGGCCTTGCATGCTACTGCTGTTGCCATTGACTGGATAAATGCCATTGTTGCCACCATTATTGCCATTGAAAGCCCTATTGTCGAAATCGCCATCCCACTGACCATGAGCATAATTCCCAGTAGATTGCTGCCGCGCTGCATGGGGCGTGGCCTCAGGAGAGAGATCTGGCCCATTATTCACGCCATTGAACTCCTTTAGAGCCAGATGAGATTGTGCAGATGCACTATTTGATGCAAAACTGCTGCTGCTGCTGCTTGAAGAGCTCTTGAAGCCAGATTTAATCCCCTCGGCAGCATTCGCGGAAACATTGTCGTCCTCGTTTGCAGCAGAGAAAGCATCAGTCGATTCCTTTCCAGGCGAGCCCTCCTTTATTTTGCCATTATTATTGAAATTGCCCTCTTTTTTTGCATTTTGAGCGACGTCGCCGCCCGCCGCCGGAGCGGGCCCGTCAGCGGACTCTATAACTGGTGTTGTGATGGTGTATTTTGCGGTAAACTGGTTTTCAAGACTTGCCAAGTGTGCCGCATTGCTCGCACTCTGCACCATGCACTGTTCAAATGCCGACGCACTGACTTTCAGCGTGTTGCTCACGACGGACAGGTCGAACTCCAAGGTGTCCACACGTGGCTGCTGCTGTTGTGCTTCTTTGAGAGCGTCCATTTCTGACCGCGCGGAGCCATACTGCAACGAGAGTGTATCCGCCATGGCCTCCAGCTGAGACGTGCGCAGCACCAGGGCTCTGAGCTCATTCTGCGTAGCCTGGATTCCCGCGCCCGACTCTCTTTTCACATTGGCGAATTGCCTCTGCAGATCTGATACCGCCTTAGAAGAATCTTTTTTGATGTCCTCGCTGCCCGACTTGGTGTTCCCGTCTGCTACCTGCCTGTCGAGGGACTGCAGCCTGCTATCGGCGTCGTTCGCGAAGGCCGACAGTGCCTCGGTCTGTGTGCACAGTTTGGCCACTTGGTCGGTTAGGGTTAGGATTTTGGTCACATGAGCTTGCACCGTCCCCGCAGTCCTGGCTGCCACAACCACTGCCTCTTTCTCCTCTTTGGTCATTGTGGTCAGCCTGCCTTTTAACCTGGCCTCTTGTTCCAGCGCAGTTTTTGCCGTGTCGGACCTTATCTCGGAGATGACCTTGTTATTCTTCTCGGCATGTGACACCTGGGCCATTGCGATAGGTCGTATGGTTCTGTCGATGGCCGTTTGAAGGCCCGCCGCCGTAACCAGTTCACCAGCCGGGATGCGATCCTCGATAGCGTCCAGACCCTCCTGCACTCTTGTAACGGCCGTTGAGACATGCCCATATTGCACCCGTTGCATATCGGTGCTGGCGATAATGGCTTCGAGCGTCTTTTGCTGCCTTTCCCATTGGATCTTCGACTCGGCTGCTTGTGCGGCTGCCAGGGCCCTTGCTTCGGCAAGATCGACCTTCGACTCGGCTGCTTGTGCGGCTGCCAGGACCCTTGCTTCGGCAAGATCGGCACTTAGTCTTTCTAGCATTGCGCGCAGCGCTTCGTCCCCCAGGGAGATGGGCGAGGCCGGAGAAGCTGGGGACTGTGAGAAAAGAAGAGGGGAAGGGGTTTTCTGCCCCATGGTGATAAAAGTGACGCTTTTCTCTCCTGTCGAGGACTCCCGGCTGTTGACCGATTCCGGGGGTGAATTCGGAACGGTGGAGATCTCGGCTTCCGAGAGCGTGCCTGCCGAATTGTTTGAGCCTTGACTGGAGGCGTCCTCGGAGCTCGGAGACTTGGCGCCCTCCGGGATCGGAACTCTGTCGAACTCAGCCATGTCGGGCTGACCGACCTCGAAACCGGACGACTTGTGTGTGTTACCCTCGTCTTGAATTTTCTCGGCCGAATTCCTCTCCAACTGAAAAGGAACGAGCGCAGAGACCTCCTTGTCGGCTCCATCCTGGTGCACTCTACTGCCATCTGGCAGAGAGGCAGGCATACCGGCTTTTCCAGAGTCCTTGGAGGGCGATGAAATGTGGAGCGAGGTAGTTGAAGATGACGATGAAGATGACGATAACTTCTCTGTTGAAGATGAATCTAGAGCGGGGTTTACAAGCATAATCTTGTTAGGAACCGTTGTAGGATCACTCATTGGTGAGGGATATTTTGTTTTATTTTGTAAATGAAAATTTTTATATATATATATATGTAGCGCTGTTTAAGTAAAAGGACCGCAGTATAGGAAACTGTAGTGAGCCTAACTAATAATATTATTATTGGGAGATCCCCACTTGAATGTTTCCCTGAAGTGCGGGAGACTTTCTGAAACACTATGCTACCTGAATAAAACTGTTCCTACTAATATAAATCCTGATTGGTAAATAGAGTGAAATGTGTTTGATTGCTGTAGTGTGATTAAAAAGTAATTACAAGTTGAAGAAGAAAAGATATCTATAATCCCGTTGGAATATATATAATCTCTCCTAAAACATAGTAAAAAGGCGTGCCGTGTGACACTACCCACCTCCCCCTCTCCCGCACAAAATATATTGATTTAGTTTATATATAATATCTAAATATATCTACGATAACATATATATGCATAGAGAAGAGAGAGCGGAATAGTAGGCAGGGTTTAAAGGAAATTAATTAAAAGCAAATTTTATTTTTCTAAGTTATCTATTTTTAATTCTAGTGTATCTATTTGTTGTGAATAATTCAGTCAGTAGTCCTCATAAGTTCAGGACATAATATCGGGGTACTGGAGTATCATTGCTTCGTCCACGAGAATGAAAGAGTCGAGAAGGTTTCTGTGCTGATGCCCCCAAAAAGTAACGAAGACGTTGTCGACCGGCCAGAATTCGTTGGCTGCTGGAGAGGATAGCCTGATAGAGTTTCTGGGGAAACGATCCGATCCGGACAGGGGTCCATATTCGCATTTCAGAACGTAGGTCTTGGTGTGGGAGTCAGGAAGGTTGAGTTCGTCGAACCAGCCGTGCTCACTCCAGGCGCGTAGATCTACATATCGGACATCTCCCGGCGAAACCAAGTCGATAGGTTGGCGCCTGATGAGAGAAAGACGAGCCTTTGCGTCCCTAGCAGTGACCAGGAGGATTGAAAGCTCCGGCCTGGCGTTGCAGAACTGCTCGAACTGGATGGTCTCGGAGAGGTCGGTATCGAAGTCCTTCCAGATTTCATCCCCATCGATAAAGCGGACGAGGAATTTCATTGTCGTGCGGAGAACTGGCTCGCCCGTGTAAGAAAGAAGCTTGTCAATCAGTACCTGGTCTGTGTCCATCCTGGCGGCAACTATAGCGTCCTCGTCAGAGCCGATGAAGCGCTTCAGTTTCACACAATGCTCCCGGGTGTGCTTGCCTGAGACCAGATCTTCCAAGGAGACATCGTTGCCCGTTTGGGAGAGGACCTTGAAAGGGCCGGCCCACCGGTGTAGGAGTTTGTGGGGGCGGTCGTTCAGCTCGATGAGTACATAATCTCCCGGTTGGCAGATGTTCTGGGCGACTGGGTCCTCCCGAGCTCTGAAAGCCGAATTTTTCACCTTGACCAGCTTGGTGATTTGAATCAGCGCGTCAAGATCGGCGTCCAGCGTCTTGATGAAAGCTGCGCTGCGCTCTGTGACATTTCCGTTGCGGGGAAGTTTCGCATACAGCTCGGCCAGGGTGCCGAACGTGTTGCGAAAGGGGGTGACCTCCGTCTCACTGTTGGGGTCGGAATTGACCATGTACTCCGTCAGCGAGAGGATCAGTGGCGAGGACCAGCGATCTCGGAAGCGGAGGTCGGAGGTGATGGCCCTCATATAGTAGAGAAGCTTCCCGTTGGTGCGCTCGACGCCATTAGCTTGGGGCCGGTTGACGTGCGTGACGACGTGGTGTTGGCCTAGATACTCGTTAAGCTGCGCGACGACCGAAGAGGTGAAATCAGAGCCGGGATCGCTCCGGAATTCGTCGAAAAACCCGAAAGTGCAGGCGTACTGGAGCATGCAGAGGGCGAGAGACTCGGCAGACTTGTCCTTGCAAGCATAAAATTTGGTGTGCTTCGTCAAGAGGTTGACGAAGACCATCAAATAGCGGTTGCCGAACTCGTCAGGGCCTATCTCGAGGCCGTCCGCAGCGACGCATGAATGGGAGTGCGCGGGGTTGAAGGCCTTGGTCATGGGCTTGAGGGCCGAGGAGCCGTGCAGGCGCCACTTCTGACAATAAGTGCAGGAAGCGATCCAGTCTGCGACGACGCTGGAGGGAATCCCGTGCCCAGGGAATTTCTTGTCGAGGGAGGCCATTGTTCTAGCCAGACCCTTGTGAAAATTGCGGCCCCCATGTACAGAGTCGAATATCTGTTTGTTCGAAAGCTGGAAGAGACGATACTCCTCTTGGTTGAGGGATACCGCCGAGCAGACGTCCTTGACATCATAATATGAGACCTCATGGTGGCCCGCGGAGTTCGAGGCGAGCTTGGGGGAGCCGCGGGTGTGGATGCGCCAATTGCAGGATTGGCCCGCGAGATCCAGCATGGTCGAGACCGGGAGCCCGTAAGAAGGGCAGTCCAGATTGGCCAGAGCAATGTTGTTCATAGCGTATGACTGCTCCAGGAGCCGCGCGTGAGGAGGGCGAAGCAGGTGGCATAGGGCGGACAAGGAGTCCTCCGCCGGCGTTGCTGTGGGGCCGTTGCTCATGTGGCGTGACAGGTAGTCTGCAAACGAATTGGTCTTGCCCGGGATGTGGAACAATTTCATTTGGAAGGATTGTAAGAAAATCCGCCATCTGATGATCTTGGGGACCACTGAAGCCTCCATGTATTGGAGGTTGGCGCAGTCGGTCTCGAGAGAGAATTCCTTGCCGCGGAGGAAGTAGTCGTGGTCCTTGACCGCGCGATAGATAGCGTATCCTTCTTTCTCAATCGTCGTCCAATTTGCCGCATGTTTGGAGAACTTGCCGCTAATGAGAGAGATCAGCTGCATTTTGCCCTCGGGGGTTGTCTGCAGGAGGGCGGAGCCCCAGCCAGACTGAGACGCATCCGTGCGGACGGTCCAAGGGAGGGCGGGATCCGGCATGTTCAGGTAGAGGGAGTGAGACAGCTGGTCCTTCAACTTCTCAAAACAGAGCCGGTAATCCTTGATCCAACTCGTTTCGGCCCAATTGAAATTTTTGACCGTCATTTCGTGGAGGGGAGCCGTGAAGTCTGAATAGGAGGGGATGAAGTCCCGGAAGAAGAGGGAAGCGCCGAGGAACTTCTGCATCTGGAGCGTGGAGGTTGGGAAAGGAATAGCGCGGACAGAGTCGGAGCGCTCCTTAGTCAGACCAAACTTTCCCCCTTCGATTCGGTAGCCAAAGAAGTTCGCATGCTCGAAGCCCATGAAGGACTTCTTCATCTTCATAACTATGTTGAACTCCAGGCAGATGCCGATGACCATCTTCAGCTTCTCAAAGAGATCCTCGTAGGTATCGGCTCCGACGAGAAAGTTGTCAAATATAGCGACCGAGTCCGGGACCTTGGAGAAGTACTTGATGACCATCTCTTGAAGGACACAAGAGGCGTTGGAGACGCCTTCGGGTAGGAAGCGCGGGCGGAACTGGCCAAACTCACAGACGACTGAAAGGCGCTCGGAGGTAGCCCTCGAGATTGGCACCTGGTGAAACGAGTTCGTCAGGTCGAGATCCAAGAAGTACTTGAACCCGGCCATCTTTTGGATGGCGTTCTTGACGTCCGGGATGGGGTAGTGGGCCTTGGGGATCCACTTGTTAACGGCCACGTAGTCTCCGCAGATTCGGATATACGGGGGGCCGTCCTTGGAGGCCATGACCATGGCGGATGCCCATGGGCCATCAGATGGGATGAGCATGTACGTGCAGAGTCGGTCCACCTCCTGGCGCGCCTGTGGCTTCAGCTTGATGGGGATTTTCTTCCACATCGGCTTGGTCGTGGAGGGAGCGCCGTCCATAAACTTGATGTCCACCGGCTCCATCCTGATGCCGGTCCAATCCTTGGGAACGAATACGCGCAGGGCAGTCGTCCGCAGGAACTCATTCACCGGACAGGCCGAGAGGAATCCTTCCGAAAGATTCGTCTTGATGTCCTTGTAAAATAACTCTTCTGCGTCCTCCACGGAGGTCTCCATGAAGCTAAGGAAATCGGGAAACATTCCGAGATCGCCCTCCGACTCCTCCTCAGGCGTTGGCTCTTGAGGGTTGGTATGCCAAGGAGGAAGCTCTGCCCCGGGACGTAGGCGAATGTCCCCGTTCGGATCGAGGTCGAGAAGTTGATCCACCGAAGTAACTGCATCGGACAAGACGATGGATGGGTCGCAAGGCTCGCATAATAGAGACTGAAGATTCCTCTCATCTATCAATGATGTGATGAGATCGAGGAAGTAGCTCCCCAGAGGACCCAGGAGGGTTGGGAGGCCGAGAATGAATTCCGTCTTGGTGTCGAAGACCAAGAAAGTGCCCGTGTAGTCGAATACCTTGCCAGAGTGTGACATCAATTTCATGGATAGGTCGACTTCATACTCGACCTTCTTGACAGTAAGGGAGTCGCCGAGCCTGACCGAGTGGCTGGAGGGTCGACAGAGATGCCCGATGGAATCCCAGTGGGTCTTGACCCATGCAAGAGAGACGTAGTTCTTGGCCTCCGCGCCCGTGTCGAGGAGAGCTACTGCTGAAACCGAGTTCGGCCAAGGGGGAACCGGGGGTGGACGGAACGAGGGGTTGGCCATTGGTGGCAGGGAGTGGAGGTCATCCGCGGCCTGGGGTGATGATGTCGGGCGACTGATGCCTGGGGACGCCGTCTCGAGCGGAGTGGTGAGTGACGCCAGAGAATCGGGGATCTCGGGGGAACCTGTGGCCAAGGGCTCAGAGGCCTCTGAAGGACCCTTAGAGGGGGATTGGATCCATCTGGTCGTGGCCCTCATTGGAATGCGAGACCAAAGCCTGCCGAGGGTGTCCGAGAAGCCCTGCAAGGGTTTGAAGGGGTTCCTGGCCACTAGGGAGGGTGTGTAGTTGTTTACATGGAAGGCTTCCAGCCATCCTGTGTCGCCGTCTCGCTCCGGAGGGGCCGGAGGGACGGGGTGAGGGGCTGGTGAAGTTGGTGCCTCGGCTGCCGCTGAGAGATTGGCAGCGCCGTGCGGCGGAGAAATAAATATTTTGTTGTCGCCCCCCGCAGGGGAAACGACTGGAGTGTCCGTTCTAGTACCATGTAAGTGTGGACCTGTCCCCTGGGGGGCCGGTCCGGTCGGCAGAGCTACGCTGACCACCACATGCATCGCTGTCCTTCTCTGGGCGGTGGCCAGCGTGAAGAGCTGGCCCGGGGAAGTATCCGGTGCGGTAGTGGCTAGAATAGGCTCTGCACATGTCTGCCTGAGACATGGGCTGCCGGGTCCCTACGTTTCCTGGGAATCGGATCGGTAGTAGTCCTGGACCTCCTTGTCCTCTAGCTCCCCGTCAGAGTCTTCGTCGACAATGCTGTTCATGCCGCCCCCAGGAGACCTCCTCATCTGGTGTTCCGCTTGATGGCTGCCTCCGGCTCCTCTCTGGTAGCTGTCTCCGCCTCTGGTGGGTGGGTATCGATCCCGTGGGGGGGATGTGCCGTGGGGGGGATGTGCCGTCTCGAACTGGACCCTTTGGGTAGAGTCATTTCCACCTCGGGAGTCCGGTTCGGCCGTGGAGCGCGGCGGAGCCGGGCTGTATCGTGGCTCCTGGCGATCGCGCCTGGCTTCGGTCCGAATGGCAGGGACGTTCGTCGGTGACTGCGCGTCTAGCCGTCCAGCCTGGCTGTCCCGAGAAGGCGGGGTATCGTTCCTGGCATAGCGTGGAGGTTCCGGTTGGGTGTTTCGATGCCTGCCCCTGTCGTCCCGGTACGTGTCCTGATGCGTGTCCCTACCTGGAGGTAGTCGCGGCTCCCGGCTGTCGCGAGTACGGCGATCCTCCCCCGATTGCGAGCGGGGCTCTGCGCGGTGGTCGCGAACGTCATCTCGACTCCGGTATGCCTCTCGCGCCGACTGGTCGGGGTGGCTACCGGACATGTCCGCCTTGTTGAGGCCATCGTTGAAACGCTCGTACACCCTCTTGACCGCGACCTTTGCTTCTTCGTCTTTCACGTTAAGTGCCGCCCCCAGCAGGATATTACTCGTTTCTCTGCAAGCCTCCTTGTAGCCTGGCTTGCCCGAATGGAGCATGCGGCAATTGTGGATGTGGCATTCCCCAGAAAAAAGTTCCGCGAAGCATATGTACCCCGATGGCTTATTTAGTTGAGGTCTGGCGGCGAGCATGAGAAGGTCATGGAGCTTCCCGGCCCCCTCTATCGGCTCTCCATTCACCTGGAGCGAAGCCAGAGTCTCGCAGATAAACTGGGCAGCCGATCTCTCAAAGCCGTTTTGCAATAGCGTGAGGGAGAGCTGCTGGTTCTGTGTCGTGGCCACTAGACTAGCCACCTGGTTGATCATATCCTCCTGGCGGCTAGCTAAGGCCTCCATCTGGGGGTCAGGAGTCGTGCCGAAATCCCCCTGTAGAGATGCTAGGGTGGGAACCCGTCTAGAGCCCTGTTCCGTGTCCATTCTAGCCTTCTTGCTTCCCCAGCACCTGAGCTGAGCCGCTTTCGCCTTGGCTGCCTCGGTCGCAGATAGTACATAGGGGGTCTTGGAAAGAGGAGGGGTTTGGGACACGTCCTTGCTGGGGTCCCGTACTCCCGCGTTCATCTTCGCGACATTGTTCTCTACGTGAGCCAACAATTTATCCCCAATCCTGGAGGCAGCCTCCAGAGGCCCGAGGTTGTCGTACTCCCCCTGCTCGCGAGCCTCCTCTATCTCCATGAAGGTCTGCTCGCAATGGCAGTACTCGTAGAGTTCCCCCGGCATCTGCGCTTCGAAGATGCACTTGATGGTGTAGGCCAGCGTTGCCTTTCGGTGTTGGTCGCTGTGCATGTGTGGAAACAAAACCCCGGCCCAGCGGGACTGGACCGCCTTGTCCAGGGTTTTGTTCAGCAGTTGGTACCAAAAGGTTAGAAGAGTTTCTAAACCCGAGAAGAAAGACTGTATGGCCGCATAGGGGGATGTGCCCTCCAGGTTCAGGATGCAAGTCTGCCACAGTGAGAGTTGTGACCCTCTCCTGTTCGTGGGGGCGGAGGAGGAAGTAAACAAGTGCATGAGAACGCCGTCCGACTGGGACGCTATAGTCTCCTTGGTGTAGGGAGTCCCCGGGAAGCTGGTTTTTTGCCCGGCTGCCATTACTTTGAGGAGCTCCGGGCGGCCATCGAAGAGATGAAAGATGACAGGGTTGCGGTTCATCCCATTGACCATCTCCTCCAGTTTCGACAACCCGAAACTTGCCGCGTAGTTCACCGCCTTGTTCCCGTTGACCGCCTGGGTCGCTGCTACCAAGTTCCTGAACTCTATGCATGCACCCGACGAGTCGGTGGTGGGGCTCGGGACCTTCAAGATATCCTTGTGAGGGTACCTATCCTGTATACCACTCGGCGCGATGAAGAGGCCCTGTTTGGAAGGGTCGCTGTTGTGTGAACATATTCTGAGCCCCGAGCCGATCAGGTCGCGAGAGGTCTCGAGAGATCCGCCGGGCTGAGGGGATAGTGGAGGAGGGGGATCCGGGTGTGCGTGAGCGGCAGGGATCGGGTGCCCCACATTGTTAGTACCGAAGACCCCTCCGGAGTTGTATGACCCACCCCTTGGACCCATGTCAGACGCGGACGGTGCCGGAGCGGTCGTCCTGGAGGGGTTGACGCCCGCGCATCCCGCTTGTACGTGCGCGTGGGTAGCAGAGGATGTGCCGCCCGACACGCTTGTGCGCGTCCCCGGTTGTTGATCCGCGGAGGGAGATGCCGTTGAGGCGGAGGAGGTGACTCCCGATGCGAATTGCTGGTGAATCTCGCTTGCCCTGAAGATAGCGTTTCTCAGGCTGAGGGTATCCGCTTCCTCTTGTCGAGGTGAGCGGACTGACCTGGCCTGGTTAAATTTAACGTTCGCACAGGTATACTCGAGCATGCTGATCAACAGCGAGGTGAGGAATTCTCCTCGAAAGATTACACTCCCTGGAAGCGCCATGTACTCGTGGAGAGGGATCCACGTGCCGGGCGCCTTGCCGTTGCGGGATGTGGGCTCCCATGAGCCCAGAGGGTATGCAACGCCCGCCACCCAGTCATCCCCGAAAGGTTGGACAGGAAAAACGGCAGGAGAGGCCCTGTTCCTCCCTGTGTACTCGCCATAGTGGCCGTCCGTGGCCTCCCTGAGATGGGCACCGAGGGATCTCTGTCCCGGAGGCAGGGGAGGGTCGGTATCATGTGGGTTTAGCTCCACGACGGCGAATGGAAGTGATAAACCCTGGGTGTTATCCTGGGACCCACTTTGGCCCGGGCTCGGCTTAATCAAGATGTTTCCCGTACTGTCCGCGAGTAGAAAGAAGATAAACAGTTGGCGACTCGTAGGGGGGTCGCATCCCGGCGCGAGCGTTCTGGGATCCACCGGAGACATGACCGGGCAGCTCAAAGGGCGGAGCTCGGCTGGGGGAGGTCCGCTAACACTGCTCCACTGCCCATTCTGGTTGTATTCGCGACCTGTGAACTGGGTTGTGTAAGGATCCAGATAAGCTGGGTTATGCCCTAGGCTCTTGCAAATAACTCCTTCCAATCCGGTGAAGAAACGGAACGCGTCACATATGCGATCTCCCAGCTGGTTCCGCATGGTATGTTGGAAGCGCCAGTGGAAGCTGGGC
>Ga0209500_10003254_pt1 | contig 11187 bp, 14 predicted proteins | sample S_140212_EF_Meta_FD_187323 | JGI IMG/M metagenome (GOLD analysis project Ga0209500, IMG submission 187323) | Freshwater microbial communities from Lake Simoncouche, Canada to study carbon cycling - S_140212_EF_MetaG (SPAdes) (version 2) | ecosystem: Environmental > Aquatic > Freshwater > Lake ...
TCCAGACACGCTGGGCACTTAACGACCTGACGGGGCGGGTTGTCAAAGACATGGTGATGAATGAGGAGGCTGACCAGTATGAGGTAGTGGAGTTTCCAGCCATTCTGGAGAAGGAGATTACGGACGAAGAAGGCAACATCGAGATAGTCCAGAAGTCCTTATGGCCTGACCAATGGCCTCTGGAAGACCTCCTTAAGACCAAAGCCTCCATGCCGGTCTACCAGTGGAACGCCCAGTATCAGCAGAACCCCACATCGGAAGAAGGTGCCATCGTCAAGCGGGAGTGGTGGCGGGTCTGGGACAGGGAGACTCCCCCGAAATGCAACTTTATTATCCAGACTTGGGATACCGCTTTTGAGAAACACAATCGTGCTGACTATAGCGCCTGTACGACATGGGGGGTCTGGTGGCCTGAGGGTGAGCCGGATAAGCCCCATCTGGGTGGGGCAAATATAATACTGTTAAACTCTTTCCGGGATAGGATGGAGTTTCCTGAGTTGAAGCGGGTTGCCTTTGACCATTACAACTTGTGGAAGCCGGATGCCTTTATCGTGGAGAAGAAGGCGTCTGGTGCGCCCCTTATATACGAACTTCGTGCGATGGGTATAATCGTGCAGGAATTTACCCCTAGTAAGGGTAACGACAAGATAAGCCGGTTGAACTCTGTTTCGGATATGTTTGCCTCACGGATTGTGTGGGCACCGCAGACACGCTGGGCTGAAGAGGTGGTGGATGAGGTTGCTTCGTTCCCTGCGGGGGATCATGACGACTTGGTAGATGCAACAACACTTGCTTTGATGCGATTCAGGCAGGGTGGGTTTCTGCGGTTGGACTCGGATGAAAAAGACCCGATCAAGTATTTTAAGTCCAAGCGTCATGCAGGATATTACTAAAGGATAGAACATGGCAACCAACGTGGACAAGTCGATATACGCAGCCCCGCAAGGGTTAGAGGCACTTACCCAGCAAGAAGACCCGCAGGGCATAGAGATTGAGATTGAGAACCCGGATGCTGTCCGTATTGGTATAGACGGGATGGAGATTGAGATTGAGCCGGGGCGGGAAATTAGCGATGATTTCAACGCTAACCTTGCGGAAGACATGGACGAGCGGGAGTTGCAATCACTTAGCTCTGAGTTGGTTGAGGATTACGAAGCGGACTCAATGAGCCGCAAGGATTGGATTGATACCTACATCAAGGGGCTTAAGCTTCTGGGTATTAAGTATGAGGCACGTACGGAGCCGTGGGCGGGGGCGTGTGGTGTGTTTCACCCCCTTCTAATGGAGAGCGCGGTTAAGTTTCAGTCCGAGACAATCATGGAGACCTTCCCTGCTGCGGGGCCGGTAAAGACGGCTGTGCTGGGCAAAGACACTAAAGAGAAAGCCGACGCAGCTATCCGTGTTTCTGAGGATATGAACTACGAGTTGACTGAGCGGATGATTGAGTATCGCCCGGAGCATGAGCGGCTCTTGTTCTCACTCTGTTTGGCGGGTAACGCATTCAAGAAGATTTACTTCGACCCTTCCCTGAATAGGCAGACAGCCGTGTTTATCCCGGCAGAAGACATCATTGTGCCCTATGGTGCAACGAATCTGGAGCAAGCCGAGCGGGTTACGCACCGGATGCGTAAGACCCCGAATGAAATTCTACGGTTGCAGGATGCAGGGTTTTATCGGGATATTGATCTGGGGGAACCTACCCAGATTATTGATGAGGTAGAGAAACAAAAAGCACAGGAGCAGGGGTTGTCGGCTACGGTTGATGACCGCTTCCAGTTGCTTGAGATGCACGTTGACTTGGACTTAACCGGGTACGAGGACGTAGATGAGGACGGGGAGCCTACGGGGATTGCCTTGCCGTTTGTGGTTACTCTGGAGAAGGGCACGGGGGAAGTTCTTGCCATCCGGCGTAACTGGAGGGAAGAGGACAAGCTCAAACTTAAACGCCAGCATTTTGTGCATTACTCCTATGTGCCGGGGTTTGGGTTCTACGCATTTGGGTTAATCCATATGGTTGGGGGTCACGCAACTTCCAGCACTTCACTATTGCGGCAGCTTGTGGATGCAGGGACGCTGGCTAACCTTCCGGGTGGACTGAAGACTCGCGGGCTACGCATCAAGGGTGATGACACCCCGATAACCCCCGGCGAGTTTAAGGACGTAGACATCCCCGGTGGTGTGCTTAAAGACAACATCATGCTGCTCCCCTATAAGGAGCCGAGCCAGACCTTGGTGATGCTGCTTAACCAGATCGTTGAAGACGGACGTAGGTTTGCTGCGGTAGCAGACTTGAAGACAAGCGATATGTCCTCACAGTCCCCGGTTGGGACTACATTAGCTATTTTGGAGCGGATGCTGAAGGTGATGTCCGCTGTTCAGGCACGGATTCACTACACGATGAAGCAGGAGTTCAAGCTTCTGCGGGACATTATTCGGGACAATACCCCCGAGGATTATGACTACGAGCCGGAAATTGGCAGTCGCAAGGCCAAGCAGTCTGACTACGATATGTGTTCCGTGCTGCCGGTATCCGACCCCAATGCATCTACGATGGCACAGAAGGTTGTGCAGTATCAGGCAGTCATGCAGTTGGCAAAAGATGCACCCCAGTTATATAACCTCCCCCTCCTGCATCGTCAGGTCATTGAGACGCTAGGTGTCAAGAATGCGGAAAAATTAGTGCCGATTGACGACGACCAGAAACCGGTTGACCCAGTGTCTGAGAACATGAACATCATGACGGGTAAACCGGTAAAGGCGTTTATCTACCAGAACCATGAGGCGCATATCGGTGTTCATATGGCAGCTATGAACGACCCCAAGATAGCGCAGTTGATGGGGCAAAACCCAATGGCACAGCAGATGCACGCTGCGGCGATGGCCCATATTTCGGAACACGTTGCGTTTCAATACCGTAAAGAGATTGAGAAGCAACTGGGTGCCGACATGCCGTCAACGGAAGAGAAGCTGTCTCCCGAAGTGGAAGTTCAGCTTTCGACCCTTGTTGCACAGGCTGCGGAACAACTGTTGAAGAAGAACTCTGCGGAAGCTGCACAACAGAAGATTCAACAAGCACAGCAAGACCCGTTGATCCAGATGCAACAGCAAGAGTTGCAGATAAAAGCTCAAGCTATGCAGCAAGGTTTTCAGATTGACCAGATGGAAGCGCAACGTAAGGCTAAGAAAGACCTTATGGACGCAGCAGCTAAAGCAGACGATATACGGCTTAAAGAAGAAGCCTTACGGAGTAAGAATGAGTATGACGGTGCCCGGCTAGGTGCGGACACCGCTAAGACTAGGGATGCGGCACGACGGCAAGACGAGAAGGACGGTATGCGTGTAGGTATGGAAGTTGCCAGACACAAACTGGAAATGGTGAAGTCTGAAAAAAGTAAAGAACCACCGATACCCAAAACTGAACCCCCTAAAGGAGCCTGATGCAAGTCGATTCAGAATCACTACGCCAGATAGTTTCAAAATACGAAGAGGAGCAGGGGAGCCTGTCTACGTTCCTTGCGGGCGGTAACGCTAAAAGTTACGAGCAATACCGTGAAATTTGTGGGCAGATACGGGGGCTGCAAATGGCTGTCGCTATGCTCAAAGACCTTACGAAATTACCTGAGGACGACGATGACTGAAGTTACGGAAGTAAATGACGAGCAAAAAGCAACTCAACTGCCTGAGCCTAAGGGTTTTAAGATTCTCTGCGCGTTACCCGAGATTGAAAGCAAGTTTGATAACGGGATTCTGAAAGCCGAGGCTACGGTAAACATTGAAACACATAGCACGGTAGTTCTTTTTGTAGTCAAGCTGGGCGACACGGCTTACACCGATAAAGACCGGTTCCCCACAGGGCCGTGGTGTAAGGAGGGTGATTTTGTCCTTACTCGCGCATACGCAGGAACACGCCTTAAGATTCATGGGCGGGAATTTCGCCTTATAAACGACGATACGGTAGAGGCAGTTGTGCAAGACCCACGCGGTATAACGAGAGCATAGGGAGGACGGTATGGAAGAAATGACCACACTGGATTTGGAAAAAACCATTCCAATTGAACCCGCAATAGAGGTAGAAGAGGAAGCTCCTGAGATTGAGATTGTTGATGATGCCCCACCACAAGACCAGAAAAGGCAAAATCTCCCGCAAAAGCAAGTTGAGGAGCTTGAGAACGACGACCTAGCTGAGTATTCCGAACAAGCTAAAAACCGCTTGGGGCAGCTTAAAAAGGTCTGGCACGATGAGCGTAGGGCAAAAGAGGCGGCTACTCGGGAACGGGAAGAAGCCATTAACTACGCCCGTGTTAAAGATAATGAAATCAAAGAGTTATACAAAAAAATTAACCACGGGGAGAAGGTGTTTGTTACCGAAATCTCCAAGTCTGCCACCATTGAAGTTGGTGCGGCTAAAGAGCAACTGAAGAAGGCGTATGAGGCGGGGGATGCAGATTTGATTGCAGACGCCCAAGAAGCCCTAACAGACGCAAAGTTTAAACTCCGCGATATACAATCTATAAGACCCTCTTTACAAGAAGAAAGTTTAAGCGTAGAACCAGTAAGACAGACTCAAGCTCCCGCACCCGACCAGAAAGCCGAGACGTGGCGTTCGCGGAATACGTGGTTTGGAGTTGACGAGGAAATGACCAGCCTCGCATTGGGTCTACATGAAAAACTGGTTCGCTCGGGTATCGACCCGCGTAGCGACGACTACTACGAAAAAGTAGACGCCACTATGAAAAAACGGTTCCCTGAACAGTTCGATGGTGTTGAGGAAACCGCAGAATCAGAAAAACCCGCTGTACGCGCAAAACCAGCCACTGTCGTAGCGCCTGTAACACGGACTACCGCACCTAAACGGATAAGGTTGACGGCATCCGCGTTGGCAATTGCGAAACGCATGGGTGTTTCCCCCGAGGCTTACGCTCGTGAAATGATGAAATTGGAGAACAAAAATGGCTGAAAATCGTATGCAGAGGGACTTAGATACTAGGGAACAAGCTTCCCGGAGCAAATCATGGCAACCTTCTTCGGTCTTGCCAGAAGTGGCGGAACGTAAGGGCTGGGCACATCGGTGGATTCGTACCAGCTTTATAGGTAAGGTCGATAATGTAAACGTCTCTAGCGCCTTTAGGGAAGGTTGGGAGCCTGTCAAAGTAGAAGACTACCCAGAACTTCATGTCCGTTCAGATCGTAATTCCGAATTTACGGGGAATATCGAGATTGGTGGGCTGCTCCTGTGCAAGAGACCAGAAGAAGTGTCCATCCAACGTGCTGCACACTACGCGAATAAATCCGCAGAACAGATGCTTGCTGTGGATAGTCACTTAATGAAGCAGAACGATCCTCGTATGCCGCTTTTTAAAGAAAGTCGGACATCGGTGACGTTTGGCAGCGGCAAAAAATAACGTAACATTTAAACAACTTTTAGGAGTTTTACATGGCTTATCCTACTGTTTCAGCCGCTTACGGGTTTCGTCCCGTAAATCTGCTAGGGGGGCAAGTTTACGCTGGCTCCACGCGGCAGATGGCTATTGCGTCTGGTCACGCTACCAATATTTTCTTTGGAGATTGCGTGATCATGTCCACCAATGGCTGCATTAACAACAACACCGTTACCAATACTGGAACGGCAATTGTTGGTATTTTCATGGGTTGCAGCTACATCAATTCGTCTGGGCAGCGCGTATACGGGCAATACTATCCGGCTACGATTACCCAAACTGTTGATAGCGCAAACGGCACTATTGCCTACATTGCTGACGATCCTGATCTGGTGATGAAAGTGGCAATTCAATCCGCCGCTGATGCCGCTCCGTCTGCTAGTCAGGCGAACCGTGCTGCCCTAGTGGGTGGGAACGTCGATATCGTCTACCAAACAGTCACAGGCAGCACGACTACTGGCGATGGTACGCAAGGCGTTAAAAATGCTGGTGTGGCCTCCGCTACGCTTCCTGTAAAAATCATCGACGTTGTTCCCGATACCGCGCCAGCTACTGGTTCGTTCGTGGAAGTTTTGGTTTCTTGGAACCAATTCGCCCATCTGTATCGCAACACAACTGCGTTAGCGTAAAGGGATAAATCATGGCTATTTCACGCGCACAGCTACTTAAAGAACTCCTTCCGGGGCTGAATGCCCTGTTTGGTCTTGAGTACAAGAAGTATGGCGAAGAACACAAAGAGATTTTTGAAACAGAAACCTCTGAGCGTTCTTTTGAAGAAGAAACGAAACTGTCGGGCTTTTCGGCTGCTCCGGTGAAAAACGAAGGCAGCGCGATTTCCTACGACAATGCACAGGAAGCTTGGACGGCTCGTTACCAACACGAAACCATTGCTCTGGGTTTCTCAATCACTGAAGAAGCGATTGAAGATAACCTGTATGACAGCCTTTCGGCTCGTTATACCAAGGGTCTGGCTCGTGCTATGGCTTACACCAAGCAAGTTAAGGCTGCTGCAATCCTTAACAACGCTTTTGCTGGTGGCCCGACTTACGGTGACGGTGTGGTTCTGTGTTCGGCTTCGCATCCGCTGGTTTCTGGCGGCACGAACAGCAACATCCTTGCTTCTGCTGACTTGAATGAAACCTCGCTTGAGGCGGCTGTCATTCAGATTGCTGGTTGGACGGATGAGCGCGGTCTGCTTATTGCTGCGAAACCGGTCAAGCTGGTAATCCCACCGGCGTTGATGTTTGTTGCTACGCGTCTTCTGGAAACGGAACTGCGTGTTAGCACGAATAACAACGACATCAATGCACTCAAGAGCAATGGTTCGATTCCGGGTGGGTATTGCGTCAATCACTTCCTGACCGACACCAATGGTTGGTTCTTGACCACGGATGTGCCGAATGGCCTGAAGCACTTTGTCCGCACCCCGCTTGCTACGGGTATGGATGGAGACTTTGACACCGGTAACGTGCGTTACAAGAGCCGCGAACGGTATTCGTTCGGTGTTTCTGACCCGCTAGGCATCTTTGGTTCAGCCGGTTCGTAATGTAGTATGATTCAAGGGTGGATGGCAGAATGAAGAACTAGCCATTAAAAGACGGCTTAAAGCGTCCACCTGCTTTACTTATCTGGGAATTTTCACCCGTACAGACTGCCCCAGCAGACTTTGTAGAGACGGTACGGGAATGTGCTACAACACAAAGGATTCATCATGGCGATTTCGACTTTCGACGGCCCAGTCCGTTCACTTGCAGGTATGTACAATCAAGGCCCGAGTAACGTAGTTACTCTTGGCGCTACTGTAACGCTTTCTGTTGCAACGCACGGTGGCCTCACCCTGTTGGTTCCTGCGACTTGCGCTATTACACTGCCGACCATTGTTGCTACGGCAAATGCGAATGGTACTGGCCCCGGTAATGACCCCAACACTCTTAACAACCTTGGCGTTGAATTTAGGTTGTTCTTCAATGTAATTTCGGCTGGTGCTACGGCTCAGACCGTAACTTGCGGTGGTTCAGACAAATACGTTGGTAGTTTAGGTGTTGTGTCTACCGTCTCTAACTCCTTTGCTTCAGTTACTGGGACAATCATCACTCTTAATGCCACGACTACGGGCGGCGCAGCACGGGGTAGCTTCATTAGCTTGGTTCCGCTGGCTGCTAACCTCTGGTCTGTCAACGGCACTTTGATTGGTTCCGGTACTGCTGCTACGCCATTCAGCTAATCTTCTGGGGGCTTCGGCCCCTTGTTTGACTTACAAGGAGATTAACTATGCAAACAGACGTACTATCAGCGCACCTTAATAGCACCGGTTTTGCGGTTCTTGGGCGATACAGGCTGAAAAGTTTTAGTTTTACAGCGTCCGCAACGGCTGGCACCATAAATTTATACGACACGACCACGGCTCCCGTTGCTGCAACTACGGGGTATGCTCGTTCAACCACCGTTATTACGGTTACTAGCACTGCACACGGGTTAAAGGTTGGGCAACAGGTCGGTATTACGTTCGCTGTCGCTTCTGGCGTTTCTGCTACTAACGGCAACTACAAAGTTGCTACAGTTGCGGACGCCAACACTTTTACGCTGACCGATATCAACTCAGGTACCATTGCCGCCAGCACAGCTTGCACATTCACGACAGGCCGTTGGATGACCTCTATTGATACGGCTGCGCTTACTACCTCTGGCGTACCGCAAAACCAAAACGTATTGCTTCCGGGAGAAGGTATTGTTGCCTATACCGGAATTTACGTATTGATGACAAATCAAACTGGTATAACCATTTTCTACGGATAAAAATGCGACTAAAAAAAGGTTTCGACCTAGCTGGCAAAAAGTTAATGATTGGCCTTCCCGCCTACGATCATAAAGTGGGTGTGAAGATGGCAATATCGTTGATGCAACTTGGTCAAAAGCTAATGGAGCATGGAATAGACGTACAGGTTAATAGCCTGTGCGGTTGTTCTGTTGTCTCCCGCGCACGAAACATTATCGCCCATCAGTTTTTAAAGTCCGACTGCGATCATCTAATGTTCATTGATGCGGACATGACCTTTGTGGCGGATGACATTATCCGGTTGATGTGCTGGAATCAGGAAAAAGCTATTGTTGCTGGTGCGTATGAGGCCCGTAAAGAGGGCAAGGTCTACATCGTATCCTTGGATGGTGGGTATGGTGTAAACGGGCCGCAGGGCAAAGTAACGATGGATGAAGCTGGTTTGGTCAGGGCGTACCGTGTAGCAACTGGCTTCATGATGATCCAGCGGCGCGTGTTTGAAGTATTGAAAACAGCCCACCCTGAGTGGGAGCATAAGGACACGAATACCGAAGAGCGGATGTACGCTTACTTTGACTTCAAATGCACCCCCGAAGGTTACATTGGTGAGGACTTCCTCTTCTGTGATCGTGCGCGGGAGCAGGGTTTGGACATCTGGCTTGACCCGACTATCAAACTAGGTCACATGGGTATCCACGAGTTCAAGAGCGACTTTGGTAAAGACGTTCTTTACCCCTCTATGCAAGCAGCGCAAACGATGAGTACCGCAGCATGAGTACGATTAAAACCTCCCCAGTTACGTGGGTCGTAGAGAAACTGATGTGCGACTGCGGCGGTGAGTTCTGCCATGTTCATAGCGTTAAGTATGTTCAGAAGCCGTTTGTTCATGCCTGTGACAAGTGCAGCGTTGTAGAGGATAGGGAATCCATTTACCCCAGAACCGTTTGGAGAGAAGCATGAGCCAAGCATGGACGCGTAAAGAGGGTAAGAACCCCAAAGGTGGTTTAAACGCCAAGGGGAGGGCATCATACAACGCAGCCAATCCGGGCAAACCCGGTTTGAAAGCCCCTCAACCAGAAGGTGGGAGCCGCAAGAAGTCATTCTGTGCCCGGATGACGGGTATGAAGAAAAAGCTGACTTCAGCCAAGACCGCCAATGACCCGAATAGCCGCATCAACAAAAGCCTTCGGGCTTGGAAATGTTAGGAGATAAAATAATGGGGCCACTTATTGGAGCAGCGTTGCGAGTCGGAGCAAAAGCGATATCAAACAAATTTGGTAAAAAAGTTGCGGAAGAAGGCGTTGAAGAATTAGCTAAAAAAGTAGGTTCAAGTGTTCCTTCCCAAGCCGTAAGAAACGCATCGGCTAATAAAACTAATGTAGCCGATGAGATGTCAAAAATTGAAAACCAGATGGCGGTTAAAAAAGATTTGTCTACAGCACAAGCTAACCCTGCTCGTCAAAAAGCCGTTGATGAAGCTACAACTTCTGTAAAAGAAGGTGTAAAAACTACTGAATACCCTTACGTAAAACCCACCGCTGAGAATATGAAGCATGGAGGTTCTGTTAAAAAAATGGCGCGTGGCGGCGGCATTGAATCTCGCGGCAAGACTAAAGGACGGATGGTCTAAATGTTTGTCATAGACGACCTTGCAATAGCGGCTGCGATAGCTGAAGCGGCAACAGCGGCAGAAGTAGCGGCAGCGGCATCGGCAGCGGCATCGGCAGCGGCGGCTTCAGCGGCACCAGCAATAGCTGCACCTGTAGCGGCAGCGGCGGCACCCGCAGCGGCGGCGGAAGCAGGGGGTATACTTGGGTCAGGGGTCGGCCCTAACGTCACTGGGACTCAAGCCATGATGGGGTTGTCAGGGGCTAATATGGCTGCTAACGCCCTCAAAGGGACTCCAGATGGGGTTCCTGACCCGATGGAGGAAGACCGGAAACGTCGTATGGCGGGTTCTCAGGCTAACGTGGACGCCGCTAACCGCAATAGTGGTATGAAAAAGGGCGGAACGGTCAAGGGCTTTGCTAAGGGTGGTGCAATTGCCGCCAAACCAGTTGAACGCCGTCGTGGGGATGGTATCGCCCAACGCGGTAAAACTAAAGGACGGATGGTCTAAATGCCTTCTACTTCCGCAAAACAATCCCGCTTCATGCAAGCAATAGCTCATAGCCCCTCATTTGCCAAGAAGGTCGGGGTCAAGCAATCGGTGGGTAAAGACTTTGCCGCTGCTGACAAAGGTAAGACGTTTGCTAGGGGTGGCGTTACCCAGCAAAAAATTAACAAACAAAACACACGGCATGGAATGATGGATTTGCCGGTTGCTAACCTAAGCCGGTTCTCCGGCATGAAGAAAGGCGGGGTTATGGGTAAAGTAAAACGGTATAACGGGGAAACCGAAGATGGGTCAGAAGTCTATTCTGACCGTGATGAAAACCCAGAAGCGCAAGAAGTAGAACGTAGAACCTTCCCGACTGGCGTTAGGATGAGTCCTGACTACCTTACCAAATCTACCCCTGCTTCTAAGAAAACTGCGTTTAAGTATGACCCTGCTGATGTTGCAAAAATGGCTAAAGAAACCGCAGATAACGAGGCGTTGATTAGCCAAGAAGCAGCGTATAGAAGGGAAGAGAACAGATACGCCAACTACCCCGATACAGATGCAAAACGTCTAAAAAGATTTCAAGATACGGAAGCGGAAGCAAAGAAACAATATTCTACTAATCGGGCGAATAAAACCAACGCTGCACAGAAAGCAGCAGCAGAGGCATCAGACGATGGTAAGGATTATTCCAGCAATGCCCTTAATACAGCAGGTAATGTATCCGGTGTGGTAGGTGGTACAGCGGCTGCAACAGCCGCTGCAATGGCAGGGCAACCCCTTGCAGCTAGGCTGGCTATGTCTAAAGTAGCTGCTCCCGCTGCTAGGGCTTTGTATACGGAAGCCAAGAACGTCCTGCGTCAAGGCCCAAG
>Ga0209500_10003260_pt1 | contig 11178 bp, 13 predicted proteins | sample S_140212_EF_Meta_FD_187323 | JGI IMG/M metagenome (GOLD analysis project Ga0209500, IMG submission 187323) | Freshwater microbial communities from Lake Simoncouche, Canada to study carbon cycling - S_140212_EF_MetaG (SPAdes) (version 2) | ecosystem: Environmental > Aquatic > Freshwater > Lake ...
ATTACCATCAGCACCTGGATTACCATCAGCACCTGGGTTACCATCAGCACCTGGATTACCAGCTGAGCCAGTATACCCTACTTCGCCAATTGATCCGGTATAACCAGATCCAGCTGTACCTGTAGAAGTTGTCCATACTAATGTTGTACCAACATCTGGCCAAGTTAATACCTGATCAACTGTTCCTGTAGTATTTGGAAATATAAATGCAGGGGTTATTAAATTACCGTCGCCGTCTACCTGAACAACATAACCGTCATTAGTGATACTATTATTACCTGGAGTAGAGTTAGGAGCATGACCAACCCATTTAACACCGTCGTATATATAAACTACGCCGTTATTGCCGGTGTATTCATAGCCTTCAAACAGGCCTGTGGTTGGAAAGTCTAGTGCTGACATAGTAATGTGTTCCTTTGTTTTCTATATTTAACCATTTTTCATTATTTGCATTTTATAATCCGTATCTAATTTTAAGGGCATTGTAGTTTTGTTTTACTTCATCGTTAGATAATGCACGGCCATACACTGCACATAGATTTATGTCGCCATACCAAAAGTTATCACCAACCCCTATATTTTCATTACCGTTACTTGCCCACTGACCAAATGTTTGTCCTGTTGTAGTTCCTACAGGTTGTCCATTGAGATAATAACTTACGAATCCGTTAGTAGTGTGTGTAACGACTAGAATAAACCATTGATTGGTTGTAAGAGATAAGTTATTAGAGAGCCCGCCAACACCCCCAGCACTGTAATGTATCTGATAGACGCCAGCTGAAGGGCTGTATATGTAGGTGTTAAAATTTCTAGCTCCACTAGCAGACCCAAACAAACAACGGTAAGTACCAGCAGTAATAGCAGTTAGTCTTGCCACAACTAAAACAGTTTTTCCTGTATAGGTTTTATTGTATTTGGCAGTAGCAGTATAAGCATACTGATTCCCCGTACCGTTAAAAGTAAAGTAACTGGCTGAGCCAGCACTGGTAAATGTAGGAGGACCGTTTAAGGTAGCATTATTAGTGTTTGTAGATAAGTCTGTCCAAGTTAGCCCACTACCAGCGTAACTAGCAGACTGGCCAGCATCAACGTATAATAGAGCACCGTTAGAATTAAACGATGCGTCGTACACCTTGGTATTGGATAAAGTTACACCTTGTATTATCATAGGGTGACATAGCCCCAATAGACTATCTGCGTTGAGGTGCTGGTATTGTTAATTCCAAAATCAAATCTATTTGTAGTTGCACTTGGAGCCGTACTGCTACGAACTATGGTGCTGTTTGTACCCGTAAACTGATTGGGTATGCTGGTAAAGTCAATAGGCGTTCCGCCACCGCTGTAGACCCAAGCATACTGAGCACCCACCACAGGCACATTGGTATTGGTCACTACCGCGGTGGCATTGTATGCTATAATACCGTTAGGAATATTACCTCTAACCCATATTTGATATGTGCCGCTGGCAGGAACCGTGATGCTGTAGGTGCCTGTTCCAATAGCCACGGTCCACGATCCTGAAGTTTTATTAACAACTCCTGGTAGGTTTGTTAATCCACTACCGTCTCCTGTAAACACCACTGTTGATGTTGTTTGTGTAATAGAACCAATGTTAGTACCGGCGGCATTCAAGAATGTTATGGCATTGGTGTTATCAGCCGCTGGTCGTAAAGTCATGCCATACTGTGTATTACCACCCGGATAACTGATTCCCAATGTTGAGTAATATCCACCAACTTGTGTGTAGCCGCCTAATAGTGCTGTGCCGCTAACTGATAGGATACTATTAGTACCAGTCATTACAATGTCACCATTGGCCGGCATTGTGAATGTACCGGTATTATCAAACAAGTATGAATAACTGCCGGCTACTAAACTTACATTAGTACCTGTTCCAATAATGTTACCTGCTATGTTTACTGTCACATTAGTTAGACTAGAACCATCACCAACAAACTTATTAGCGGTAATAGTACCTGTGTTGCTTAATATAGCTATAGTAGTTGTGCCAGCATACCATTTAAAAGCAAAGTTGCCCGTAGTGTTAGGAATACTGGACCAAAGAGAACTGGATTCAATACCAACGGCATAATCCACCATAGTGGCAGATTCAGCCGGCCATAATAATAGTTTAGTGCCGGTACTGCTAACATTAAACGTAGGGGGGTTTACTCCTAAAACAGACCAACTAATGGTGCTGGTTAAACTACTTAGGCTTGCTATTCCAGCACTTCCCGCACTGCCAGTGTATCCATTACTACCATTTGTACCAGCAGATCCAGTATAGCCTTCACTACCTACATAGCCAATCCCACCTTCACTACCAGTGTAACCAATGCCACCTTCACTACCGGTGTAGCCAATGCCACCTTCACTACCGGTGTAGCCAATAGCACCTTCACTACCAGTGTAGCCAATAGCACCTTCACTACCAGTGTAACCGATAGCACCTTCACTACCAGTGTAACCGATAGCACCTTCACTACCAGTGTAACCAATAGCACCTTCACTACCGGTGTAGCCAATAGCACCTTCACTACCGGTGTAGCCAATAGCACCTTCACTACCGGTGTAGCCAATAGCACCTTCACTACCGGTGTAACCATTTATATCAACACTACCATCCCATACTCCGTTATTGTACGTATATATTACACCGTTGCCTGTGTATTGATCACCGTCTTCTAACGGGCTAGTATCGGGTCTAGTTAAGGGGAAATTTAGTGGGGTTTCGTACATATTATTTTTTCCGTTTTCTATATTTAATCTATCTAAGTTTAATACGTGTCCTTGGCCAAAGTTGACCAGTAGTGGGTCTGAGTTTGCTATTTTTTTTTGGATATACTTCACCGGCTAACTCTCGTTCAGGGTAAAAATATAGATATCTATTAGCCGCTCCGTTTAAACTAGTAAATGTACCTAGATACAATTCAGCATTTCCTGAATCTAATAGTTGTCCTTGTTTAGATAATCGACTACTAAGAAATTCTTTAGCTTCAGACTGTGTTAAATCTGGATATGTTTCTAATATGCAGGCCAATATTCCTGTGACCTGTGGTGTGGCCATACTAGTTCCTGTTAAGACTTTTTTATAATATTGACTATTACGAGGATCTATTACATTGTTAGTACTGGTGTTAGCCGAGCTAACAATATTTTCGCCGGGGGCCCATACGTCTACTCTAGGACCTGTATTACTGCTTTGACTCTTTCCTGGTATAGCCTTAGAATTGATATTACCTACGCTGATGCAATTAGGTGTTGCTGATATGTTACCACGTTTAGGATGATACCGTACACCTTTCCAGATTATGTAATCATTATAATGATCAGTATTGTTTGTAGAATAATTCATAACATAATTATATTCGTTACCAGCAGCCGCAACAACGATACATCCTACATCGATTAAATCTTGTATAGTTGCTTCTACAGCTAAACTTCTTATGGGAAAAAATATTCCCCATTGAAATCTATTCTGTGCTACAAACAGTCCTGTACCTAACAAAGAATTATTAGTTTTTCTATTGGGATAAGCAAAGTCTGTAGCATCCCAATAACGAGTATCGTAAGTTATACCACCACACTGCATTGTGGTAATACTACCTGTAGAATATTGAGTTGTTCCTAGAGTAGCAAATATAGGACTCACTCCCCAACTAATATTAACAATTGTGGGATTCTTTATACCTGTATCAGGATTAATTGTTTTGTTTATATGAAACTGTTTAACAAACTCTAACACAGTAAGACTACTAGGATTGATACTATTTCCGCTTGTTCCGTATGGGTTAATATTATAAATGTTGGCATCTCTAGCCCACCCGCAAGTATTTCCTACGGCTATACCTGTAACGTGTGCTCCGTGATCGTTGTAGTTGGTTCCTGTAGTATAGTTATAGGGTCTATTTGGTATACTAGGATCAATTACTACGCTGTTCCACTGTCCCCAATCATATTTAACTAGTCGGCTTCCTCCGGTACCATCTGGATTACGTGTTATCTCTGGATGTTCGGGACTAATTAAATCGTCTACTATAACTACATCTATATTTTTACCACTGGTTGCTAAAGATATAGTAGCTGTGGTATTTGGATTAGCATCACTACCCCAACCTGCTATATCATATCCTAGTGTTGATCGGAGGAGAGCCCAGTTGAGTTTTTGACTCGTTAACCCCGACTTGCTCCAATGTTCGCTTGTTTCGCTCCAATGAGGAATTAATCGTAATCCTTGTTGTTCTAAAGTTAATTCAACGGACAGCACTCGTAGATCTTGTCTAATTTGTTCTGCTTCTTCAGCAGTCATCATATAGGTTGTATTTCTACTACTAGGTAATCTCTGTACAACATTAACTGATCTATTTGGTATTGTTATTGATCCGCCGGGTGTTTCTAAATCATCATAAAACCCATCTAAGTCATCATAACTGTGCAACGTAATAACGTATTCTTGTTGTCCATTTTCATCTGGCGATAATATATCTCCTGCTATAGAACTTGTAGAGACCTCTATAGTAGTTATTTCTTCCATATTAGGATTCCAGTTGTAGTAGAGTTAGTGTTATATCGATAATTTGTGTAGAATTACTATTATTAGTTACATTGATGTAAATTGTGTCGGTAGGAACTGTATCATTATTAAATCCTATAACACCGGGAGTTATTAATTGTTCAAGTTTACTAACAGTTGTAATAACTTCTGCTATTATTCCAGTACCAGGTAATGGATCAGAAGTTGGATCACGTGATATATCATTAATTTGACTATCTTCGTCTGTATATAATCTTACCCAAGAAGCCACTGAGGTTTCTATTTTATATAATACATATGTTTTAAACCCTGTAATAATAGTTGTTGCTGTATTACCTACAGTTAAAGATACTGTTGATGTTGTAAAGGTATCTCTAATAGAAGAAAAACTACTAATTCCAGCAGAGCCGGTGTACCCAATACTACCATCATAACCATTACCACCTTCACTACCTGTATAACCTATGCCATCAGCACCAGTTGATCCAGTATAGCCAATGCCACCTTCACTACCTACATAACCCGGAACTGTACTATCAGCACCAGTTGATCCTGTATAACCTATGCCATCAGCACCAGTTGATCCAGTATAGCCAATGCCACCTTCACTACCTACATAACCCGGAACTGTACTATCAGCACCAGTTGATCCTATATAACCTATGCCATCAGCACCAGTTGATCCAGTATAGCCAATGCCACCTTCACTACCTACATAACCCGGAACTGTACTATCAGCACCAGTTGATCCAGTATAGCCAATGCCACCTTGGCTGCCTGTGTATCCAACACTACCATTGTATCCTTGGCTGCCTGTGTATCCTGAGGATGTAGGGCTTGCATCGACCCAGCTATCATCAAATCTTATATAAGTACGTCCTGTAATTGAACTATACCAAAATGTACCGGTGGTTTGCCCCGTGGGTGTTGTATTCGACACTAGTGTCATCGAACTTCCTTGACTGCCTGTGTAACCTGTATATCCTACAGTTTGTGGACTTGCATCAACCCAACTATCGTCATAATAAACATAACTACGTCCGCTAATAGTGTCATACCATAATGTACTGGTATTAGCAGGTGCGGTGCTAGACCTTACTATAGCTTCACTGTCTGCATTTTGTGGACTTGAATCAACCCAACTATCGTCATAATAAACATAACTACGTCCACTAACAGTATCATACCATAGTGTACTCGTATTAGCAGGTGCGGTGCTAGACCTTACTATAGCTTCGCTACCTTGACTGCCTGTATACCCAAGACTACCAATATAGCCAATGCCACCTTCACTACCAGTGTAACCAATGCCACCTTCACTACCTACATAGCCATTCCCACCTTCACTACCGGTGTAACCAATGCCACCTTCACTACCTACATAGCCATTCCCACCACTACCAAAACTCGCTGTACTTAGATAGGTAAAGTTTTGATTAATTTTAGTAAAAGATAGACGAAGTGAGTCACCATCCCCAGCATTTGGACTTGTACCGGTATTAATATACTGAATCGTCATGAATTATCCTTAATATGATTTACTGTTATTTATTGGTTTATTCTTAAAAGAACTTGTCCAAAACTCTACAATTATAGGGTAACAGTTGTTTCCAGATCTATTGAGGCCCCACCTTCACCTGCGTCTATCAAACAGATTTGATTGGGACTAGATACTTCAAACATACTCCAACTACCAGTATTGCTTAGAGTAATGATTATTAAACCTGTGGTTGTTTTACCATTTCCTATGCGGATGTTGTAGCCTTTGAATACTATCTGTTCTTGGAACTTGCTTAAGAATACTTTGAATTCATCTGAATTTCCGCATTTGGGATTAGATGTGGTTTCGGCCAGTATGCTATAACCGCAACCGATAAGCAGTACGGTTGCTATGAGCATTTTTGTGAAAGGTTTCATTGACAGGCCTTTGTAGTACCTGTATTTATTTTGATCGGTAAGTTATTCTTCCTTTTGTAACATCGTACGGACTAACTTCTAGTTTTACCTTGTCACCTAACAATACCTGAATACGATTCTGTCTCATCCTTCCGGATAAGTGGGCTAATAGTTTGTGCCCTTGATCAGTTACTACACTAAATGTAGCATTTGGACGTACCTCTTCTACAACACCTTCTAATTCTATAAAATCATTTTTACTCACTTGTAGTTGATTCTCCTTTCAATGTTTTTACCACTATATCTTTAGCCCGCTGATCGAGCTCTTTGTTTTCTGCTTCTAATATCATCCAGCCCATCATGTTCATATATTCTGATAGTGCATCTTTGCCTGCTTCAGTCCAATAACTGTAGTTGGCACTGACTCCACTATGATAATAGTATTTGCGGTTACGCATTAACTCCTGTACTCCGCCGAATATTAATTCTTTGAGTGCCGGTTTATCCACGTTAGATTTTTTCACCTTTTGCAAAACCGCGGAACCGTAAAAACCTGGGGAATCGTAAGGAATATATGTCCTCACTATCTTGGCTCCTAGTTGCCGCATCTGCTCGGACTTCGACAACCTGCCCCAGCATAGTTTCTTTATCATTCCAATAGTCAGCTCTTTGATCATCAGTAAACCCTGAACCAACATTGACCATAATCTTTTTACCATCATCTTCACCTTCACAGATCAATGCACCCAACTTGCCTTCATTACGCCCAGTACCTTCTTCTACTGCTGTAACAGTTAGACTTACTTCAATGAAAGGTTTCATCTTTAACCAACTGGTGCTACGTTTGCACTCATATGGAGCATCTGGATCTTTGATCATAATACCTTCATAACCTGCTTCGATAGCATCTTTGTTAAACTGTTTGAATTGTAACTCCCCCACATATCCACCTAGATCAACTTCGGTTTGCTCAATAACATCAATATTTCCGCATTGTTCAAAGACGTGCTTAAATGTCTGTAACAGTTTAGTTCTACGGCGTTGTCCCAATGTACTCTTACCTGCTTGAAACTCACTTAATGGAACAATATCAAATAACATCAGTCGGGCATCTGTAGCCTTAACATCATCCTTACGATGTACCTGTTTCATTAAGTCCTGGAATGAATGACTAACTACTTCTCCGTCGAGTACATAGCTTCTACCAATTGTATCGATGTGAGCCAAAAGGCTATCTGATATGTGGCTAAAGTTCTCCAACACTTTACCATTTCTTGTGTATTGCACAACTGATCGAGATTCATAGTTGACAACGGTAATGCATCGTACTCCGTCCAACTTTGGTTCAAGGAGTCGTACACCTGTAATTTTCTTTTCATGATTTGCTCCGTCGTGTGCCAGCATACATTCAAACACTGGAATAGTTTCTAATGCAGAATCCTTTAATACTTTATTAACTGTTTTTTCGCTTATGCCACAACGTAGGTCTTTGATCAATATTCTACGATACCAACCATTCCACTGATTTTTAGTGCTGGCTGACAAGGCTAGTTCTATAGCATCACGTGCTTCGTGTCCTGTAAGTTGTCGATTATATAATAAGTGTGCCAGTTCGTTGAAAGCTTCCCAAGGGAGCCCTTGTCCATCTGGACCTGTAAATGTAGGAACCTTTTTAACACCGAATGTAATATAGTTATTTAGAGCTAGATGAACACCAGCATAAAATTCTCTGTTTTGTGCATCGGCTTCACGTTTGAGAATAGCTTCTTTGGCTAAACGACTGGCATCTGCTTCAAGTTCTTGAATAATTTGGTACATACGACTCCTGTCTGTGTCTAAGTAATAGTACTATTATACAGGAGTTTTTGGTAAAAGTCAAGCGGCAAAACTGGATCCGCAACCACAAGTAGATTGGGCGTTTGGATTGGATATAACAAAGTTGCTACCTTCTAGGTTTTCTTTGTAGTCTATTGTGCTACCCTGTAGATATTGCATACTTAAACTATCTACTACAATCTTAAATGGGTCCGTTAGAAAAGTCCAATCATCTTCAGCTATTTCTTCGTCTAGAGTAAATCCATACTGGAATCCACTACATCCTCCGCCTTGAACAAAAGTACGAAGTACAAGATTTGGATTTCCTTCATCCCAAATAATATCGTTAATACGTTCTTTTGCGGCTTCTGTTATTATGAGCATGTCTGACATTTTGATTCATAGTCCTTTATTGCGGCTTTGATTGCATCTTCCGCCAAAATACTGCAATGGATCTTGACAGGTGGTAATGCAAGTTCCTGGGCGATTTGGCTATTCGTAATCTGTGCCGCTTCGCCCAGACTTCGACCTTTAACCCACTCGGTGATAAGCGAACTACTCGCAATCGCCGACCCACATCCATAAGTTTTGAATTTTGCATCTGTTATGATTCCGTCTTTAACTTTAATCTGTAGTCGCATCACATCCCCACACGCCGGAGCACCGACTAAGCCGGTCCCAACTTGCGCTGTCTCCTCATCTCTAAATTTCCCAACATTACGAGGATTTTCATAATGATCAATCACTTCTTGTGAATATGCCATGTTCCTATATCCTAAATGATTCGCCACACCCACAGCGATCTTGTTCCTGTGGATTCGTGAATTCAAATCCTTCGTTAAGTCCTTTTTTTACATAATCTATTATAGTTTCATCTAGTATTGGGAGATCCTTTGGATCTAACACTATCTTAAATCCCTGTGAGTCAAAGGCTAGATCAGATTCTATGAGATTGTCCACATATTCTAATACGTAGGCCAGTCCCGAGCACCCTGTAGTTTTTACCCCAATCTTTATTCCTAAGCCATATCCTCTACGATCAAGAGTTGTGGCTATCTTACTAGCGGCCTTTGGAGTTACATATATCATATCTAACTGTAGTCCTTAACACGACCACCATGAACTTCACTTTTGGCTTTGTGTCCTTTGAGATGCCGTCCGCTACCCTTTTCACCTTGACGCCCTGTTCCGTCGGTATGATCGCTGTCATGGGCTCTTAATCCGTGTCCAACACATTGAGCATATCGAACATTGGAAAGACGTTTAACGGCACATTGGCTAGCTGTAGGCATAGCCAGTTTCTTTTCGGATAATAATTCGTTGATCTTCATAAAGGTATTTATTATATGCGATCACCATAAAAGATGTGTCCGCCGATTTTAGCGATAGAATTTTTATGTCGAGCCCACTGCGGTCTTACCCCAGTACTGTGAAAGTATAATGCTCCTGCATACTTCTCTCTATATTCGTGGTAACCATCTTTTAATAACTCGCGAGCAACACGCTGACTTTCTTCCCATGCTGGATTACTGATACGCGGAACACGTACAAACGCACATACCCAACTAAACTGGCATACTGGAACGTAGGATATCACAGTTCGATTTTTAGTTACTGCTTCTGTTCCACCAAAGAGGCCAGTCTGTACATATTCTGTAGTAGGAACCACAGTGCTACGAACAAACATGGTTCGTTGATTTACTACTGAACAAATAGTTTTTCCAAAACCGCCATCAATCACACGATTAATTGTGACTATACCTACTGCTACCTTGCCTTCTTCAGATTCAGCACCAGATTCGAAATAGATATTACGAGCAAGACATTCTTCGTCTTTGCTGTTTACTGAAAATGTAATCCAAGGTTTTGTTATAGTTTGAAATAATACATCAAACTGTGTGTTACTTATTTCACGAGCACTGTCTAAGAAACCTCGTTTCTGTATAACAGCTTCTATAACATCTGTTGCAGGTTCTTCTACCTGCAAAACGGGTTGAGGTTTGGTGATATATTCTTTGCGAATCCACCCTTTTACTTTTCCATGTTTAACGAACACAAACTCATTAACTTCTTCTAGGATTTCTACCCAGGTGTTGGGTGCTAGTTTAGCGATCTTTTTACTGTTAAAATCTTGGGTTACTCTTAAGTTAGCCCAATGGTTTGTTTTTGCTTCTTCTGCATGACCGAGTCCTTGTACGGTCAGGGCTAATACTGCAACAATGATTGATATCATGGTTCTCATACTGTCCTCCTTATATTTAGGTTGTATTCTGTGTGTGGGTAAGAATACTTATATAGATTTGCCTATATGAGGTTAATTTTAGCACAATAACGGGGTAAAATCAAGAGATTTTGATAGGTTTTTGTCTTGGTCCCACTGTAACCACACAGGAATAGGCGTAGTCTTTACTGACCATAAGACCAGTGGCTAATATTGTCAAAGTCCAAAATACGCTGTTTGGTGCTGACCAACGGAAGTATTTTTTATGCTGTAAGAAATCGTTCATTTCGTTAAAGGACCATTTAAAATATTTGGCCATTTTAGTATCTCTTTGTCTTACATAAGGTAAGAATACTTTTGGTCCTATTACTTGATACCCTTTATGATATGTCTTACCTAAGTAGGTACTATCTAATTTTCGTTTGGCCCAACTCATTAATCGTAACATTTTAAATTCAGACCACTCGCCTTGATTAGCTAACTCTGTAGCTACCACACACCCATAGTCGTTGAATAAATTACCAATCGATTCACCGATACTTTCAATTGTGTCTGTAACTGCATGCCATATTTCTCCACCATACACAGTTGCTACCACCACCGCCAAAGTAATTAGAGTAGGATCAGATAATGCCAACATAAATTCACTGGCTACTGACGCTTCCAAAGCCGCCGCCGCAGCCGCCTCCCCTGCCGCTACTGCTGCCGCCTC
>Ga0209500_10003264_pt1 | contig 11170 bp, 13 predicted proteins | sample S_140212_EF_Meta_FD_187323 | JGI IMG/M metagenome (GOLD analysis project Ga0209500, IMG submission 187323) | Freshwater microbial communities from Lake Simoncouche, Canada to study carbon cycling - S_140212_EF_MetaG (SPAdes) (version 2) | ecosystem: Environmental > Aquatic > Freshwater > Lake ...
CTTGGGAATCATCTCTCCCTAAGACGATCCGAACAGTGCCGGATTCACCATTTATTAAACCTGATACGCTTAACTTCGATGCAGAATGATGCGGAAGTAAAACAGGCCTCACGAGGGGTCGGGCGAATCGGTAGCACCGAGCCTAGAATCCACACGCCATTATTAAAAGTTGCAAGTAAATCACAAGAAGTTGCAGATTTAGCCGAAAAAATACAGCTCCCACTTATCCCCTGGCAACGCTGGGTGCTTGATGACCTTTTATCAATAGACGATGCACAGAATTGGCGCAAAAAAACAGCTTTAATACTTGTAGCACGTCAAAATGGCAAAACACACCTGGCACGCATGTTAATACTTAGCCATCTATTCTTATGGGGTAGTAAAAACGTATTAGGCATGTCATCCAACCGAAATATGGCATTAGATACATTTAGGCAAGTTGCATACACAATAGAAGATAACCAATTCTTGAAAGACCAGGTAAGACAGATCCGCTTGGCTAATGGTCAAGAATCCATAACATTACTCAATGGCGCTAGGTATGAGATAGCAGCGGCTACTAGAGATGCACCACGTGGTAAGACTGCAGATTTTCTATATATTGACGAGTTAAGAGAGTGGACAGAAGAATCATTTACAGCTGCATTACCAGTAACACGTGCAAGACCTAACGCTATGACCTTAATGACTAGCAACGCTGGCGATGGATTTAGTAGTGTGCTTAATTCTTTGCGTGAACGCTGCCTATCATATCCGCCTGACAATTTAGGATTTTATGAATACAGCGCACCACAGCATTCTAAGATTACAGATCGTAAAGCATGGGCTATGGCTAATCCAGCATTAGGTCATTTAATAACTGAGCAGACACTTGAAGAATCTGTAAGCACTAACAGCATAGAAGCTACAAAGACCGAGATGCTTTGCATGTGGGTAGATTCTACTGTCAGCCCATTCGCATATGGTTCTATCGAGCAGTGCAGTGATAGCAACTTAGAAATACCTGTCGGGCCACAAACAATTATGGCATTTGATATTGCACCTACAAGAAGATCCGGTGCTTTAGTTATGGGCCAGGTACAAGATGGCAAAATAGCAGTCGGACTTGCACAGCTGTGGCACAGCGATATTGCAATAGATGAAATTAAGATGGCAAGTGATATAAATGAATGGGCTAGAAAATACCATCCATCTACAATCTGCTATGACAAATACGCCACGCAAACTATTGCAACTAGATTAGAGCAAAGCGGATGGCGTATGGTGGATGTGTCGGGTCAGGCGTTTTACCAGGCATGCTCAGACCTTGCCGATGGCCTGGCTAATAACCGAGTAGTCCATTCTGGTCAGGCAGAGTTAGTACAGCACTTAAATAACTGTGCAGCTAAGACTAATGATGCTGGCTGGCGCATAATACGTAGAAAATCCGCTGGAGATGTTACAGCGGCCATATCACTTGCCATGGTTGTAAGTCAATTAACAAAACCACAACAAACCGCACAAATCTTTGTCTAACTTGCACCATTAGTCCGATTTATGGTATAAAGTATACATATGGGTATATTGTCAGCATTGGGTCTAACTAATAATAAGCAGTCCGTACAGGCGCAATATGCCCCAGCCGTGATGGGCGACAGCCTAATTGGTTTTGGTTACAACACATTTGGTGCAGGTCCTATGGATCGCACACTTGCAACACAAGTTCCAGCTGTTAATCGATGCGCTAATTTAATTAAAGGTGTTATAGGATATTTACCATTAGAGCTGTACAAAAAATCTACAGGCGAAGAATTAGCGAAGCCACTCTGGTGCGAACAGCCAGATATTCGACAGCCACGATCCGTCACTATCTCGTGGACTGTCGATAGCCTTATATTCTATGGTGTTGCATACTGGCGTGTTACAGAAGTTTATGCAGATGATTTAAGACCAGCACGATTTGAATGGGTAAATAACACACGAGTAGTTGCACAATTAAACCCATTAGGTACAGAAGTTTTGTATTACACAATTGACAATGAAAAAGTACCTATGGTTGGTGTTGGTTCATTAGTTACATTTCAAGGATTAACACAAGGCGTTTTACAAACTGCAGGTCGCACAATACAAGCTGCATTAGATATTGAGAAAGCCACAGCTGTAGCAGCACAAACACCTATGGCAACAGGATTTTTAAAAAACACTGGCGCAGATATGCCAGAAGCACAAGTACAAGGATTACTAGCAGCTTGGAAGCAAGCACGTCAAAATAGAAGCACAGCATATTTAACTAGCACATTATCTTATGAGGCTGTTGGGTTTTCACCTAAAGACATGACCTATAATGAAAGTTCACAGTACCTTGCAACTCAAATTGCCAGGGCCATGAACGTACCCGCATATTACATTTCTGCAGATATGAATAACAGTATGACTTACCAGAATATTATTGATGGCCGTAAAGAGTTTGTTGCCTATTCACTGCAACCATATATTTGTGCTATCGAAGATCGCCTAAGCATGAACGATATAACTGCTAACGGCCATATTGTGCGTTTTAACATTAGCGAAACATTCTTGCGATCAGATGACAAGGCAAGACTAGAGACTATCGAAAAGATGCTAGCACTAGGACTTATTGACATCGAGCAAGCAAAAGAAATGGAAGATCTAACACCCAACGGAAATGAAAGTGGCGATGCTGAGTACATTAACAGCGCTAAAGGAGAAAATGAATGAGCGATATACAACAAGCCAATATACCTGCTAGCACAGTTACGCTATTAGCGTCAGCTGCTCGCACTGAAACAGTTACTGGCACAGCCGTTAAGGGCCTAGCCGCTGCTAAACAGTTAGTAATCCAATTAAACGTTACAGCAGCTAGCGGCACTTTACCTACATTAGATGCGGTAGTACAAGACACAGTAGATGGCACTAACTGGAATACTATTGCCACATTTACACAAGCAACAGGCGTTACACGAGAAATAATTAGATTGACTTCAGCATTTACCGATCAATTAAGAGTGGTCGGCACAATTGGTGGCACTACGCCATCATTTACCTTTGCAGTTTTAACATGGGCGGATTCAAATTGATTCTTACATTTAGCAGCCAGATTGAGAGCGCCGATGGCGAGCGCAGAGTTATTGCTGGCAAAATTGTGCCCTTCGAAAGTGTAGGCAATACCAGTGTGGGCAAAGTTGTCTTTGCTAAAGGATCAATAGATGTAGGAGATCCAGGTAAGATAAAAATGTTAATGTCACACAAAAATGATATGCCCATTGGGCGCATGCAAAGATTTAATGAAGAAGAAGATGGCATTTATGCATCCTTTAAAATTAGTGCCAGCATGCAAGGGGAAAATGCGTTGGTACTTGCCGGAGAGCAGCTAGTAGACGGCCTGTCTGTTGGTGTAGACGTTATTAAATCATTACAGAAAAAAGATTATATTTATGTAACTAAAGCAACCCTTAAAGAAGTAAGCCTGGTCGAATCACCAGCATTCACAGAAGCACAAGTAACTAAAGTTGCCGCTAGCGAAGGCGAAGCGGATGCAACAAATCAACCAACTACGGAAAGTGAGGCACAAGTGGACAACACCACCGAGCCAACAGCAGTACCAGTGGTAGAGGTTGCTCCAGTAGAGGCCGCACGCCCAACAATTAGTGCATCCTTCTACACAGAGCCTCGCTCACCAATTAGAACACAAGCACACATGCTAGAACACAGCATCAAAGCAAAATTAGGTAACCACGAATCAGCAACATGGGTGATGAAAGCAGAAGCAGATGTGGCAAAGTACCTAACTGCTGCAGATGATTCATTTACAACTAACCCTGCATTTAGTCCAACACAATTTGTACCTACAGTAGTAGATACCCTTATCGGATCTAGACCGGCAGTGGATGCGATCGGGTCACGGGCCTTGCCTGCCGCTGGCATGACAATTTCAGTTCCAAAGATCACTACTTCAGGTACAGTTGCAGAAACAGCAGAAGCAGCAGCACCTTCAGAGACAGGTATCGTATCTTCATACGTAAACCTAACTGTTAAGAAGTATGCTGGACTACAACGCTACAGCTTAGAAATCCTAGAAAGATCTTCACCAGAGTTCTTTGCAGCCATGATCGATAACATGACACGTGCGTACAACAAAGCAACAGACGCAGCAGTTATCGCAGCACTAACAGCAGGCGGTACACAAGCTACTGGAGTTGCAGCAGATTCAGCAGGAATTATTTCCTACGTATCAACACAAGCGCCAGCCGCTTACCTTGCAACAGGTGAGTTAGCAACACGTTACATCGCTGGTACTTCACAGTGGTCATTACTATTAGGCGCAACAGATACAACTGGTCGCCCAATTTACAATGCTGCTAATCCAATGAATAACGCAGGAGTATCTGCACCAACTTCATTACGTGGAAACGTATTAGGCCTAGATCTATACGTAGATCCAAACGCAGTATCTACAACTATTGATGAGTCAGCATTTATTGTTGTACCTTCATCAGTATCAATTTACGAATCACCAATCCTACGACTATCTGTAAATCAGCCAGCAACTGGCGAGATTGAGACAGCACTATATGGCTACATGGCCGTTGGTGTATTAGTCGCTGGTGGCGTTCGCCGCTTCAACCTAAGCTAATAACTTAGTAATTTAATAATCCTCTGGGGTTTAGTAGCCCTAGCCCCAGGGGAGCTTTTTTAGAAAGGACACTATGGCCGCTGCAATGGTAACAATGGCAGAGTTACGCAGTAATTTAGGTATTGGCACTTTATACAGTGACGCTACAGTGGAAGAGTGCTGCCAATCGGCAGAAGATTTAATACAAGGTTATTTATGGCATAACGATGCCCCGGTAGTGGCTTCATCTATCAGCAGTAACGTAGCAACTTTAGTGTTATCAAATCCTGGCATATTTACTACAGGTCAATCAATAACAGTGTCTAATTGTGGTGCAACGTATAACGGCACATACACATTAACAGGATCATTCCCAGGTACTACAGTGCCCGCTTCAATCGGCACAATGTTTTGGAGTACATACGCATTAAGTTCATACCCTAACGGCTACAGCTTTATACAATACGCAAAAACAGCTGCGGATGAAAACTTTCACTTTATTAAACCATACGGCCGAGCCCTTGGCCCAGAGCATAAAGCACAGGCTTACACTGCGACCCCTGCCATAAGAGAGGCTGCGATGATCGTAGCTGTAGACATCTGGCAAGCACGTCAAGTTAGCCAGACTGGTGGGGTAGGTATGGATGGGATCTCTGCAAGCCCATATCGGATGGGTTATCAGCTGATCAACAGAGTGCGTGGTCTCATCCAGCCGTATTCAAGTCCTAATTCACTGGTCGGCTAATGGCTGCAATAAGCACTTTACGTGGCACGCTAGCAACCGCTTTAGCAAACGCTGGAGTTTGGTCTACCTTTAGTTTTCCACCTGCAACTTTACTTGCTAACAGCGTAGTCGTAACACCTAGCGATCCTTACATAGTGCCAAGCAATAACAGCCAGACAAGCATCGCACCCCTGGCTAATTTTAAGATTCTAATAACTACACCTGCATTTGATAACCAAGGCAACTTGCTAGGCATGGAAAACTTTATTGTGGCAGTAGTAACTAAACTAGCGGCATCGACCCTGGTTTACAACATATCAAGTGTCTCCGCTCCAGCTATAACCAATGCAGCTAGTGGAGATTTATTAACATCAGAAATAACTGTATCAATCCTAACGAGCTGGAGTTAAAATGAGCACACAAGCAGAAGACTTAGCCTTCTTAATTAAGACAGGCCAGATCAAAGAAGCACCAAAACCAACTGCACAAACAAAGAAAGATGAGGAATAACAATGGCAATCTATTTAAATAACAATGTTGGTGTTAAGTTGGCAACAGCAGCAGCCAAGACAACACCTTCTATTGACATTTCTGCATATGTAACTAATGCAGTAATTAACCAAGTAGTGGATGAGTTAGAAGTAACAGCTATGGGTAGCACCGCACACCAATTTGTGGCTGGCCTACAATCTGGCACCTTAACACTTGACTTTATCAATGACTGGGCATCTGCTCAGGTAATGCAAACTTTGAATGACTGCTTTGGTCAAACAATCTCTGTATCAATGATTACAGTTAAAGGCACAGTAGTATCAGCAGCGAACCCATCTTACCAATTCTCAATCTTGGTAAATAACCTAACTCCAGTGGGTCAAGGCGGCGTGGCTGAAATCGCTACCTCATCTGTTACATTTACTATAAACTCCGCAGTAACAGTGTCCCCATCGGTGGCATTCTAATTAAGGAGTAATAATGGCAAAGCTAAAGATAACAAGGGCTAATGGAGAAGTATCCGATCACAAGATAACTCCAGGTGTCGAGTACGCTTTCGAGTTAAAGTACGGATCAGGAATTAGCAAGGTCTTGCGTGAGCATGAGCGTCAAACAGAAATATTCTGGTTGGCTTATGAATGCTTACGCAGGGCTGGCGCACAGATACCTTTATGGGGATCAGAGTTTATAGACACTCTAGATACTGTCGAGGTATTAGACGAAGAAAAAAAATAACTGAGCGGTCTTCAATTGTTTACACTATTGCGCAGTTAGCAGTAGAGACTGGAATACCGCCTAGAGAGTTTATTGATATGGATACTGAAATGTATCTAGCAATAATTCAGGTATTGACAGACAGAGCTAAGGAGATCAAAAATGCCAGTCGTGGTAAACGGCGTTAAGCAACTCCAGAAGGCTATGAAAGATGTAGACAAAGACCTCAATAGAGAGATGTCTAAAAACGTTAAGCGGGCTATGTTAATTGTGCGGGATCGAGCACGTGGTTATCTGCCACAGCAAAGCGAAGTTTTAAGCGGCTGGAGTAAAGGCACTGCATCATTAGAGACCATTAAAGATCCAAAAAAATTATTTCCACCATACGATTATGCTTTAGCAATAGGTGGCGTGGCCTATTCAGCAGGTCAAAACAAACGCAATAACAGCGGTTATAGAGCTGCATTTTATGTTTACAATAATTCTAGATCAGGCGCAATCTTTGAGACTGCTGGGCGCTTAAATAAACCTAGAGGCAATAAATCATTAAACCCTAATGCACCAGCTGAGTTTAATTCAGCCGCTGAGATGCTGAGCAGTATGAAGGGCCAAGGCATGCAGCGAGGCCGTGTAATTTTCCGTGCTTGGGATGAGACTAAAAACAAAGTTATTCCAGCGGTGGTTGAGGCTATTGACACAGTAGCAGTCAAGTTTAAAAAAGATACTGAACTTAGGAAGGCTGCATAGTGCCTAATTTAATTGTCAGCGCAGTTAGCACCTTTGATAACAAAGGATTAAAAAAAGGCCAGAAGGAAATTAGTGCATTTGATAAAAGAGTTAAAAGTCTGGGCAAAACTTTTGCAAGTGTATTTGCTGTCGGTGCAATAACCAATTTTAGTAAAAATGCAATTAAGGCTTTTGCGGCAGATGAAGCGGCTGCCAAAGCGCTTGAAATACAGTTGAATAACACTGGCTATGCTTTTTCAGCACCAGGGGTTGAATTATACATAGCCAATTTACAGAAGGCTACTGGTGTATTAGATGACGAATTAAGACCAGCATTACAAACAATACTTACAGCTAGCGGCTCATTGACCCAAAGCCAAAAGGCTCTAGGTATTGCGCTAGATATAGCAGCTGGTACAGGTAAAAGCGTTGTAGAAGTTAGTGCCGCTATTGCCAAAGGTTACGCTGGGCAAACCACTGCTTTATCTAGATTAGGTGCTGGAATTAGTAAGACCACATTAGCTAGTGGAGATATGAATAAAATCTTAGATGAGGCTTCTAATAAGTTTTCAGGTCAATCTTTAGCAAGACTAGATACATACGCAGGTAAAATGGATGTGTTGAAAACTTCCGCTGCTAATGCCAGTGAAACTATAGGCAAAGGTTTACTAGATTCTTTAAGCATGATTGGCAAAGATCAAAATATAGCCTCACTTGGTACAGCTATGGAAAAAGTGGCGACAACTATTGCAAACGTAGTAATTGGTTTGAGTTCTATATTAGGCCGAATTATTAGTATTGGTTCAGCCATATTCTCTAAATTAAAACTAGATAAAGTTATTGCGTTTGTATACAACAATTCTTTGATAGCCAAGCTAGCATCTTTTGGCGCTAGTGAGGCAACTAAACCTAAATCTAATTTTAGTTATAGTTTAGGATCTAGCGCTGGCGCTGATATTGCTAGGGCTACAGAAAATAAAAGAATTAAAGACGCTAATAAGTTGCGAGCAGCAGAAAACGCTGCGTTAAAAGCAAAAACAGAGCTAGACAAATTAAAAGATAAGTTTGATATAGAGCGCATAGGATTAACCCTGGCGCTTAACCAAGCAACCGATGAAGAAACTAGATTACGCCTAAGAGCACAACTAGCAATCTTAGACAATAACGAGGCTTTGGCTAAGAAATATAATGCCGAGTTAGACGCTGTAGCAGCTGCCAATGCTCTAGCTACTTCTGCCACCACGGCTGCAGGTGCTTTAAACTTCTTGGCTAATGGAATGCCAGCGCTGTTTAACTCCTTAGGAGAATTAACCGGTCGAGGCCGTAATCAAATAGCACCAGATGAGTTTGCTAGAGTGCCACAAGGTGTAACAAATATGGGCGCACAAACCGCTGCTACTGCCGCTGCTACTGCACAAACTACAGCTACATTAACCCTTGATCCAAACGCTAGCAGTGATAAATTAGTAGCTGCTATTGGCGAGTTAGTAAGAGTAAATCTTAAATATGGCAATAAGTTAGTACCAGCGGGAACTATCCAGTAATGGCTGTACCAACAATCAATGCAGTAATTAACTTCTCTACTGGGCCAAGTTTTGCTCAGGCCATGATCTTAGGTACTGGCATACTAGACGTAAACGTATTAGCAGACAGCACTGCAATAATTGTTGATGTATCAGATCAAGTTAATTTAATACAGACTAGCCGAGGCCGTAATGCTTTGGCAGATCAATTTCAAACAGGGCAATTAACTTTACGCATAGTAGATCAAAACGGAGATTTTAACCCGACTAATCCATCAGGGCCATATTACGAATTGCTAACACCTATGAAGAAAGTGCAAATCTCTGCTACTTATGGTGCTACCACTTATAGCCTATTCTCAGGGTTTATTACTTCATACGTTAATACTCAGCCTAAAGATGCAACAGAAGTTGCCTACACTACGATTACAGCTGTTGATGCATTTCGCCTAGCTTCTAACGCACAAATATCTACAGTAACAGGTGCTACTGCTGGCAATCTATCAGGCACAAGAATTAACCAGATATTAGATCAGATCGACTGGCCAGCCACTATGCGTGATGTTGATGCAGGTTTGACTACTATGCAGGCTGACCCTGGCACAGCACGTACTTCCCTAGATGCGATGACCACTGTAGCGACATCCGAATATGGGGCGCTATATGTAAACACAGACGGAGAGTTTGTATTTCAAGATAGAGCAGTAACGGCAGGATCAATCGGTGGCACAGTAACTACCTTTAATGATGATGGCACAGGTATTGCATATGCCAACGCTATGTGGAAATTAGATGATGACTTAATCTTTAACTCAGCACAAATTAGCCGCACAGGTGGCTCACCACAAACAGCCATCAATCAAGCATCTATTGACAAGTATTTTATCCACAGCTATAACCTACAAGACCTGCTAATGCAGACCGATGCTGTAGCCCTAGATTATGCCCAGGCTTATGTCGCTAGCCGTGCAGAAACCAGCGTGCGATGCGATGGCATCGAGTTGGATTTATACACAGACAATTACAACGCAGGCATTATCGCAGCCTTAGAGTTGGACTTCTTTGACCCGATCAGAATTGTTACTACCCAACCAGGTGGATCTACACTAGATAACACCTTGCAGATTTTTGGGGTGGCTACAACAATCACACCAAACAGCTTTAGGGTCTTCTTTACGACCCTTGAACCAGTCATCGATGCACTGATTCTAAATAACAATATATACGGCACTTTAGACTATAATGTGCTTAGTTACTAAGGAGAAATAATGGCCGCTGGATTAGGATTTAAGGACTTTGTTACAGGCGAGGTATTGACCGCTGCCGATGTTGATGGCTACTTAATGCAAGGCGTCTGGGTTTTTGCTAGTGCCGCTGCTAGAGATGCAGCTGTAACATCACCACAAGAAGGTAATTTTGCATATCTTAAAGATACAAATGTAACCACTTATTACACAGGCAGTGCTTGGGCAAACCTAGATACAACAGGTATGACAAACCCAATGACAACTACTGGCGATACAATTTATTCTTCAAGCGGATCAACACCTGCAAGATTAGGTATTGGCACAAGCGGACAAGTACTCACAGTTTCAGGCGCAGGCATTCCATCTTGGGCAACAGCTGCTGGTTCCAGCGGGCCAACTTTTAGAGCCTACAGAGCATCAAGCGACCAAACAATAACAATTAACACCGCAACTAAAATACAATTTAATGCCGAAGATTGGGATACTGATAATTGTTTTGATTCAACAACCAATTATCGTTTTACTGCAAATAAGGCTGGATATTATCAATTTAATACAACTGTTGCTTTTGATACTACTGGAGCAGTTAATCGCAATGAATTATTGTTCTATAAAAATGGGTCAGTAAATATAAGGGTTAATGATGATGGAGCCCCTTCAGCGTATGGAACTATGAGTGGAAGTGCAATAATTAACCTTAATGGCACAACAGATTATGTTGAGGTTTATGTTGTTTTAGGTGCCGCAACAACTCGTGCAATAAACTTTGGAACAACAAAAACCTGTTTTGATGGCGTATGGATAAGGAGTTAAAATGACAAATCAAAGTCTTTATTATGTAATTATTCAGGAATATCCTGAATTGGTTGCAATAGATTTTACAAACGGCACAATCGGTTTGCGAAATGATTCTGATGGCGTTGGAGAATACATTGAAACTTGGAATTACTCTAAGCCATTACCTGAAGGGCTGACACTAGGTAAACCTGTCGCATAATGAATCCTAAGTTATGTGCAGCTGGTGTGCAGTTAAGAGATCAAGTTGATACGTGGTTTCCAGATAGGCGTACTGCCAGTGATGGGTGGTTGGGCGATAGCCGTCACTCCGCCAGAAAATCGGATCATAATCCAG
>Ga0209500_10003265_pt1 | contig 11168 bp, 12 predicted proteins | sample S_140212_EF_Meta_FD_187323 | JGI IMG/M metagenome (GOLD analysis project Ga0209500, IMG submission 187323) | Freshwater microbial communities from Lake Simoncouche, Canada to study carbon cycling - S_140212_EF_MetaG (SPAdes) (version 2) | ecosystem: Environmental > Aquatic > Freshwater > Lake ...
AATCTACTCCTGTGCCTATTACGGCATTTTTACTCATTTCATAATAAGTGTTTCCTACAAATGTGCCTTGATTTGTTCCTCCGTTAAGATAATACGAAACCGAAGAACCGCCACCACCTCCTGTTGGAAAACTAGCTAAAGTACCATCTCCCCTGATATATTGTGAAGCAACACCTGCTCCTGTTACTGCAATCGTTCCATTTGCCGTTAAGGGGCTATTTGCGACACTAAAAGCACTTGGCATAGATAAACCTATGGAAGTGATTAATGTAGGGAATGTTGTCAAGTTTCCTGCTCCGTTTACATATTGAAGATTAGTTCCGTTGAATCCTATGTTAATCGTTCCGCTTGTAGTAATTGGTGAGCCTGTGATGTTTAAACTATCGCCGCTTTCAGTAATCGCTACACTCGTAACTGTTCCTGTTGCACCTGAAGCCCTTTGCCAAATAGAACCTGAATAAATAACTTGGTCTCCTACTACAAAAGCAATCGCACCAGCACCGAAGTTAACTGTTCCTGCTACATTACATAAGTAAACATCTCCTTGATTTCCTGTGCCATTTACAAGGGTTGGTGTGTTAGTACTTGCATCCCAAGTTCCTTTGTACTCCATAACCGAGTTAGGTAACTGACTTACTAAAATCTTACCATTCACATCAAGTTGCGGAATACCTAATGAAACATCAATAGGCAGAAAACTGACAACTCCACTTGTAGCCGTTAAAACCCCACTTAAATTCCTAACTTTTGCACCTGCTGAAACTACAATTTGATTTGCCATCTTATATTAATTTATAACTAAATTATTGAAATAATGCCCTAATAAACTCCCCACTTTCTAATACCCTACCAAATGTCAATACCCCTGTTGTACTATTCCACTTTACTTGCTCATCAACAGGTGTTCCTGTCGTTAAAATATCCTGAACATCAATTCCACCACGAGAAACATAAAGACAAGCCTTGCCTATCATATCGCCATAAGTGATTGTCGTTTCTCCACCTGCTGCAATCGTTCCCTTTGTGTAAACCGCACCTCCAGCAACAATTACAACCCCTTCAGGATTTATTTCCGTTCCTGTTGTAGCATAAGCACCTGTACCCTGTAACGATACACTATACGTTGCTATGTCCTTGTATGGTGCGTTAATTTGTAAACTTGTCAAATTGCAATTCCCACTAATTACTACCAACCCATCAACTCCGTTGTCAATAACAAACTTTACTAAAATTGTAGTGCGGTCTTGTTGTTGCTCAAGTAAAAATAAATAGCCATAACCATCCAAAGTTATAAGACCATCACAAGTTACACTCCAACTAGCTATGTCGTTTTTAAACTCCCTGTACCACGCACTCGTTTGGCTTGTTACCTCTTTTTGGTCAACACTTACACTAAATGTGCAATTTGTTGAACACGAAAAAGCAATATCCCTACCTGCTGGATAAGCCTCTGAAGGTGGTTCAAAGTAGTATAAAATTATATTGTTGCCAATTACATTGTCTGCCATAAGTACAAATTTAAGTATATATTCCTATTATCACTCCGTCAATCCTTATTTGGTAAACTTTTGTATTAGGATATGTTGTAACTACCTTATACCATAAGTAATCCCCATTAAAAGTAATTCCACCATCACCATCTTCATAAAACACATCACCATAGTCAGGGTCAGTAATTCCGTTCAATGTGTAAATTACACTTGCAGTTAATGTTCCAGCATAAGCCTCTCCACTTGTGTTGTAACCATTAGACCTTAAATGCGATACTGAAGGAACAAATGGCGGTGTACTTGTTGAGTTTATTATCTCGTATATATTAGCTTCAACATTATCACTATTAATATCTAATAATGTTCCTTGAATAGTATCATTAAATAAATCAATCGTTGTATTACCAATCATATATTGCTTATTAGCAACGCTTATTTGTGCTGGGTCAGTATCAATTGCCTTTATCCTCATTGCACCGCTAAATCTACCTTCATCGGTGTTCATACCCATAAAAGTAGAATCTATATTGATTACATTTTTGTTTAGGTTATTAGAATATTGTCTAATGACTAATTGACTTAAAGAACGATACTTATCTGATAAATATTCATAACGATACCAATTCCTTAAATTCAAACCATTTTCATCTGCTAAAAATCCCTTATAAGAATAGTACCCATTGTAACTATCATTAAATCCTAAATCTAAATCTGCATTAAATACATATTCATCCGTATTATTTAATGAAGCAATACATTGATAAGATTGAAAAGCTGGTTGAATAGTAAATATAAAATTACTTACTGTGTTTGCAATTACTGTTGATTTCCAATAAGATGAAGCAGCTTTTGCTAATACATATTCAAAATAAATTGTGCCTGATTCGGGTGCAGGTGGCAATGTTAAACTTAATTCAGTTAATGTTGTATCAACATCATACGGCTCAAAGTAATAACTTGAACCGCCAAACTCCCATTCTTTATTATTGTCTATGCTATAAAACCCTGCTGGTGTTTGCAATTGAATCCTTAATATAAAAAAGGCATCGGGAACAGTTGCACCAACCGCTACAAGATTTGAATTAAAAGAAATTTGTACCACTTCATTAAAAGCTATATTAGGAAAATATGTAGGTTTTATTGATGCGTTGTAAGGTGCTACAACATTTGTAATATCTATGTAATAATCGTTTGATAATCTACTAGGATATGGTGCTACAAATATTAAACCACCATTTACATCTTCAGTCCAAGCGTAAGCGTGTAATAAACTTCCTATAAATGTTACTTGCTTTAAATCTCCATTAGTAATATAGTTTGAAGGATATTCAATTTGTTTATCAAATTGTACTTTGTTATAACCTTTTCTCAATAGTTTCATTTGGCTATTATCAACAAAGAATAAACCTGTTTCATTACCAGTATAACCATCTATTAAACCATTAAAACTTGTAGTTCCTGAATCAACAACTAATCCAGCATTATCATATTCAGTAAACCAATATGTTTCTTGTGCAAATTGCGAAACTGCAACTATATGCCATTTCCCTTGTGCTTGAAATAATCTTGCACCAAATCCTTTTACTATTTTAGTTAAAACTGACAAACAATTATCTACCTGATAATCATTAGTAATAAATAAAGCAAAATTTAAATATGATTGCTTTAATGGGTCAGCCCAACTAACATCCGACCTATCATCCATTCCATCTGCGTAATAACTTATTCCTGTTATAACATTTAAATTAGTGGGAAAAGCTATTGCGTTTAATGAATTCATTAAATAAAACATACAGTCATTAAAATCACTTAAAACATAATCTTCTGCTAATGGATATTTAATTTTTTCTAATATCCCCAAACCATCTATTGCGTTAAATGAAAGTTCTTTTCTTCCTGTTGTAAATGAAAATTGAACACTATCACTTAATGCCCATCCCGTCCACTCTAAAATTTCATCATAATAAAGTTCACATAGATACTTCCTATCGTTTAATGTTGTTAGGTTTGGCATATTTTCAATGTCATCCGTAACATCAATTCCAATATTTAATTGACTTGTATAAATAGGCTCAAAAATATCATCGCTTCTTGGGATATATTGCAACTGAATTGTAGTTGCTGGATATTCAATTACACTACCAGCGTAATCATCTTCTAATAAATACAATTCCGTAATGCTACCACTTTTGGAAGCCATTGTTATTTTATATTTATTTGCGTATGCCATTATACTCCCCTTCTTAAGTTAAGTGAATAATTAGACCTTTGTAATGCTAAAACCAAATCATTGCCTCTTAATACAAATGAACCATTTCCACCCATTCCACCGCCACCACTCATTGCACCTGCACTAAATGTAGTGTTAAGCATTCCCTTTAATTTACTTAATGGCATTACCGCTTCGCTTTCATTTCCTTCGCCTATTAAAGCGTGAGTTGGTCCTGTTACAATTCCACCATCTGCCATCCCTAATGCCTTCATAAAATATCCGCCAAAGCTTAATGCACCAGCAGTTCCAGCGTTTATTGCTGACATAATCGCAGCGAAAATAGTAGCTTGTAATATTGCTGCAACAAATTGTTCAGCTAATCTGCTTAACATATTACCAATAGAATTTAAAACTGATTCACCGCTTTGCATATCTGCATACATTCCCATTAAAGCACCTGATACATTTCTAGAAATTGAATTAGCAAAATCTTCATACGCTTTTTGCGTTTTCTTTAATTCTGCTTCATTATCCATCAAGTTTTTGGTATTTTTAGTTAAAAACTTACCTAAACTATTTTGATAAGGGTCTGCTAATTCTTTTTTAGTTTTTCTGCTAAATTCACTTTCTTTTACAGGTGCTTGTTTAAATTGAAATGCTATATAAGATGTATCTACTTCTTTAAATTTTTTCTTATATTTTTCATAATCCATTAATTGTTGAGCCAATTCATACTTAAGTGCAGCAGAAAAATCTTTTAATGTATCTAATGATTCTTTAGCTTTCTTTTTATCAGGTGTAGGAACTAATGTAATTGCAGATAATTGTTTTGATGTATCTGCTTCAAGTTTTGCAATATTCTTTTTAATTTCATTGCCTAAAATATCATAAGAAGCATTAATTAAATCTTTTTGTTGTTGAACAGTTTGTCTTTGAGTTGCAAATCCTGTTCCAATTAATCTTTCGGATGTTATCTTTTTAAGTTCTGCATTTCTTTTTTTCTCGTTCTTTATTTGAGCAGCATAAGCAATATCTAATTGAGAAATATTATTTTTCTCTTTAGCAGTTGCATCACTTTGCATTGCTGCTTGATTAACTAAAGTTTGATAATATATTTTATCTTGACCTAATTTAGCGTTTTGAATAGCAGCACTATTACTATATAAATTTTGTAATTGCTTTAAGGCTTCTTGTTGTTGTGTTTTATCACCCCCAACAATAAGGTCAGCTAATAAAATACCTTTAGTTCTTTTTGTTTGTTCTTGACCAATTAACTTATAAATATCATCTGCTACTTCTTTAAGTTTCTTTCTAAATGCCTCTAGTTCTCCTGTTGGTCCTTTAAAGAATTCACTTATTTCTTTACTAAATGTAACTGCTAATGAAGATATTACACCAATTGCAACACCTATACCCGCTGGACCCATTAAGCCTGAAACCATTGCTTGTAAAGCCTTTTTAGTACCCCCTTCGGTTTTAGCTAATCGTTGGAACGATTCAACCATAGGGTTAAGGTTATTTGCAATACCTATTATTCCATAAGGAGCATCTTGAGCAATCCTTGAAAAGTTTATAAGTGATTGTGAAGCATCGCCCATTGGCTTCCCTAATGTACCTGCTTGTTGATTTAATTGAGCAATTTTAACTTTTAAATTATCTATGTTTTTAGATAAATAATTTATCTCGCCAATATTAGTAGCTTTCTTTAATGCACCTTCAAATTGTGCAAGAGTATTTTGTGCTGACTTTACGCTAGATTGTAACGCTGAAACATCTGCATCAATACTAATACTAAACTTATCAAATAAATCTGCCATAATATTTTAATTTACTCCGTACAACTTTAGTGTCCTTGCCAATTGGTCGCTTGTTAACATTACCTTTTCTTCTTCAATTTCCAAATCATCAATAGCTGGTATGTGCCAAAAAGCCTTTATACTTTTGGGTGATTTTTCAGTAGTGTTACTTAAATATACAATATAGGCAAGGTTTCTAGTCCTTGCCCATTCGTTTAACTCTTGTTTTTCTTTACCCATTACGATAATAGAAAAGTCTTTCCAAGTCATATCCCAAAACTCATTGGGTCTTATATTGCATTCAGCAGCCTTAACTAAAATATCATCCCACCCTAACTTTATTAGACTTTTTTTTTTCTTCTTTAGGATTTCCTTGTACTGTTGTAACTGTGCTTTCAACAATATACTTTAAGTACAAAAGTACTTGTCCTTCAGGATTAAAAATACCGCCTATTTCATCAATCCAATCGCAAACATCATCTTCGGTAAATTCTACTTCTTGTTTGTTACTTATACATCCTGATTTATATCCAATATGTATTAATTTAACAATGTTATCCAAGTCGTATTGGTTACTACCTAAAAACTCAAAGTACTTATCAATAGTTATGTCTTTTGCTTTGCAAAATTCCCTAATTGACCAAGTACCCCATTTTAATTGAATTGTTTTGTTGTTTAGTTTTAATTCAAACATAGGTTATTGATTTACGCTTGTTCAGTTTGTGTTAATGGTGGCAATGTTACTACGAAAGTTGCAGTAAATTTAACATCATCTTTATCAGCAGCATTTACTTCAAAATCGCTAATAAATACTTGACCTGAATAATACACATCTCCTGAACTTGGAGTTGCTTTACCCATCTTCATATTGAAAGCAGTTTTAGCAGCGTGAGCAGCATACAATTGTTGATAAGAATCTTTACTTGGAGTTCCTGTTTCATCAATTGCAAATCCTTCGCCTTTGAATGATTGAGTAAATGAAGGACCAGCTTGATATTGGTCTCCACATTTAGAAGTTGCATCAATAGTGTTTACTGTTGATGTCATTGAGTTAGTTGTAAGACAAGCGACTGCTTTAAATGTTGCGTCTCCGTCTATGTCAGCGGTAAGAATGTAATCTCTTGCTGATACTTTTGTTTCTGCCATTTTATTTTAATTTTGAGTTATTATTAAATTATAAGTTATTATTGTTCTCCATACATTATCCGAAGGGTTTAAACCATCTAAATTTCTAATTGCACCCACCACCAAACTTGTAGCATAAAACCCATTTGATAAGGTTATTGCGGTGTCGGAATTGATTGCAGCTAGTATTAAATCGCTTATTGTTTCGGCTCTTTTATATCCAAAGTTACTATTTTTTATTACAATGTCAACATCAATGGTAACTGCATTGGTGTAACTTATTTTACCTTGTTCCTGTGCCGATGCCCTTCCGTTCATAATCACATATTCATTTACTCCGTTATCAGGTGCGTAACCATCGTAAACAGGCAATCCGCTTGAACTTGTCAAGTAAGTATAAAACCACTTCTTTATTTCTATATTAGGATTTAACATTCTTTATTACATTTTGTATGTTCTTTCTCAAAATAGGTATTTCACTTTCAAAGGCTGGTATTAAGTAAGGTCTTGGTCGTAGGTTTATTTTTCTTATTCCTTTGCCCTTAAATTGAATTGCAAAATCCTCATACCCAGCAGGAACATTAACAGTTCCACCTGTGCCAAATTCAACATAAGGTGCGTATTTTAAACGACTTCCAACTGAATATACTAATTTATCTCCTTTGTTAATTTCCTTTAATTGTATTGAACCTACTAATCTGCCTTTATCAGTTGAATTTGAAGCGACTGACCTTCTTGCTTTGCTTTGAATAGCCAATGCAGATGCATTCACTTCCATAGCAACTTCTTTAGCAATTTCAGGTGCTAATTTGCCCATTCTTTTAATTAGTGCATCTAATCCTTCAATCCTAAATGAAATGTTATCTGCCATTAGAAATACATTAATATTTCGTAAAATCTAAATTGGTTCTCTACATCCTTTAAAGAATGAATAACATAAGTTTCGCCCTCTGCCAATATTTTGTAGTTGTTGGTTATTGTTACATCATAACGAATAAATAGCTTTGCTGCCCTTGTATATGTTATTTGAGCATCCATTAATTTCCTGCTTTCATCCATAGGTCTAAAATCCCCAAATACTGTTTCTTGTAAGGCATAGGTAGTTGTGTACCCACCTTGCCCATCAGCGGTGATTGTAGGCACATATAAGCCTATTTCCGAGTACATTGTGTTGGCATCAACATAGTTTGTTTTTTTGCTTCCTATCCTCATAATATTGGGCTTATTCTTGTCCAGCGTTGACAGGCTTTCCAAGTCTTTTCACAAATACCTGTATCACTATCCAATCCTCTATTTTCGTAATCGTAGCTAACTTGGTCTAATATAGCAATCTTTAAATCGTTTGGAATGGTTGCGTATCCTACCACATAAGTAGCCTTTAAGTTTTGAAATTGTGGTCTTTGTAATTGTGGAAATTTACCACCTACTAAAGTGTAATCAGCAGCAACAATAGTGTCTCCGTTTTGGTCTATTAATGATGTAAAACTATTCATCGGACCATAAGGCAGCTGGAAGTTACCATCCCAATTTGTAAACCATACAACCGCAGTCTTTGCTATTAAACTCAATCCTGTACCTACTTCAACCGCTTCCCTTGCTTGTTTAATCATTAAGGAAATTTGGTTATCATCAACATTTGTAGTAACCCTACAATACAATTTTGCCTCTGCTAATGTAACAGGCTCAACAACTGTACCTATGTCGGTCAAAGTAAAATCAATGATAAAATTATTATATGACATACATCTTTTTTACAAATTTACAATAAATATAATAAAAAACCCCACCGATTAAGATGGGGTCTTTATTATCTATGTTAGATTAAATTAAACGTTACCCAAATCAGCATAGATTGCTGAAGTTGGTTGCATCAAGTTGATGTCCTCATAACACTCAATTCTCGCAGTAACCATATTTTGTTGGAAGTTAGAAGCATTCTCATAAGAGAATTCAATTGCTAATCCTTCAACTTCAATACGCTCTACGAAGCTGTTATCCAAGATAAGAACTTTGTCATCAGTAACCCAAGATGCAGCAATAATAGGAGTTCCCCATATTGTCATACCACCATTAGGATTAACGATAACTGAACCATTACCTGCGTAGTAACCAGCAGTAATTGTTTCTTTCAATAAACGACCTAATTGTGCAGGGCTTACTAAAGCTACTGAAGATACAAAGTTTGCACTCTTTTGGTTACCGATATAGTCAACTAATTGCTTTAAATCAACAGTTTCAGCGGTTGTTGTAGAACCAGTTGCAGCAGCAGATACAGTTGCAAAGAAAGCAGCGTTTTCTGCTTTAAAGAAATCTCTAGTCAACATTCTTGGTAAAGTTGTGCTTAAAAAAGGCAAACTTCTAGCCATTTGTTTTGAGAATGTAGAGAAACCTGCGATGTAATCATTAACCACTTTAACCTCGCTTAATGCGTAGTTGTTCTCACCTTTGTTTGAACCTTCAGTTTGAGCAGCGATATTGTTAGTTGTTGCAGTCTCTTTGTAGAATACATACAAACCACTTTCACTTCTTACTGTTGGAACTAAATCACGGAAATTGATTGCTTGACTTGGTAAAACTGATGCGTTAGGAGCATAAGATGCTTGAGCATCACCTGTTAAAGAAGCACCTAAAGTCATTGACTTAACATCTCTTAAATCTAAACGATACTTACCATTTGATTTCATTGATTTTTCCATTTCATCCAATCTACCATCTAATTTCTCAATGATAGCCTCATCTAAAAACTTTACTTGTTTAGATGCGTTTTTCTTTTGTGCAGCAGCTTGAGCATCAAATTGTTTTTGTGCTTCATCTTTTACTACACGGATTTCAGCGTTTGTTGCTTCCAACTTCGCTTCAATACTAGCTTGAAAACCTTTAAGGTTATCAGCCATTTCGTTAATTACGTTTTCCATTTTTACTTTTTTAGTATTTTATTAAATTCTTTAATTGCCTTTAAGATTTCCGCATCATTGTTTTTGACTTCCTCAATTATCGGCTGTGGTGCTTCTGCGACCATAGTGATTTCTTTAACGATTTCAATCTCCAATAAATCTGCTTGAATCCTTTTTATTTCAATCTCCATCAAGGCAAAAGTTTCATCGGTAAATTTACCGCCTTTAAACGCTTTCAAGAGTTTCTCTAGCCTGTTTGCTAATTGTTCTTTCTTTACTTCACTCTTTACTGAAATAGTTGGTGTTTCAGTGTTTGCTGCCCATAATACCGCACTACCTTCATAAAGTTTAAGTTCCGTAATTGTTCTTACTCCATCCTTACCTACGCTTGAATTTATTGTAGTAAATCCAATTGAATGCTGATTGATTAAACCTGCATCGTACATCTTCATTATATCTTCGCCTGTTTCGGTCATTACTATTGGAGTAACTGCAATAAGCATATCACCTTCTACATATAATTGTTCAGGCTTACCGATTACCGCTTCCATTTCAGCACAATGGTCAACTAAAGACCAAATTAAGTTTTTACCTGCTGGACCTCTTTCTTTTAAGGTTTTGGTAAATGCTTCAGGAACGATAATATCATTATCTAAATCTACATTACCAGTTCTTGCCCATACGGCTTTTACTCTGCGTTGTTCGGTATCTACATCCATTACTTCGTAGCCGATATCTTGTTTTTCAACAATTAAATCTTTTGATGCGTAAGTTTTCATATTTACAAAGTTATATTTTTTTTTATTATTCAAACAAGTCTGCAATTAAGTTTCCTATTTGCATACCTACTGCGTTAGTTAGTATTCCCCAAATCATTCCGACATTACCTTTCGGTGGGTTATCTTGTAGCTTTAATAGTTTGCCATTTTTATCTCTTTGAGCCTCATATCCTAAAGTACATCTGCAGTTGCAAACATCACCAGCACTTCCGCTTGAATCGCACGGATGTAGCATTAAGTCAAAACCGCCTTTTTTGTTTTGAAGTTTAAATGTTGCATCCATTGGGATTTTAGTACCATCCATATTTAGGTGGTCAAATTGGTCTCTTGGAATCCTTCTTGTCCTGTTATCCCTTGCTGCAATCCATTCTTTGACAGTTACAAGTCCTGTACTTGTTGCACCAACCATTGAACCGATATTGGCAGCCCTTCCAGTCTCCGTTCTTGCTATTAACTCTGCTCTATAATCCGTAATACCTGCACCCCTTAATAAAACAATTGTTTCAGGTAGTGTTAGGTTTTTTTCGGCTGATTGAACTAAATATCTTCGTATTTGGTCTTTTGTAGTTTGAGTAATATCGGCAGCCAATTGGTCTAATCCTTGCGTTTGCAGATATTGAAGGATAGTGTAAGCAAACAAATCGGTCTCTGCTGATTTAACTTCCAATGCCTCGTAATGCCCTTTTACAGACCTTTTAACGACCTTACTTGATATTTGAGCCATCTTTACACCCATAGCCAAATGTAGCTTTTGAATGGTCTTTTTAATGGCTTTATCGCTAATTGCGTTATAGTCTAATGTACGGCAATAGGTGTTCACCTGATTTTGTAGTTCTTTTTTGAACTTCGGTGAGTATTGCTTTAATGCGTTG
>Ga0209500_10003269_pt1 | contig 11160 bp, 12 predicted proteins | sample S_140212_EF_Meta_FD_187323 | JGI IMG/M metagenome (GOLD analysis project Ga0209500, IMG submission 187323) | Freshwater microbial communities from Lake Simoncouche, Canada to study carbon cycling - S_140212_EF_MetaG (SPAdes) (version 2) | ecosystem: Environmental > Aquatic > Freshwater > Lake ...
GTTAACTTCACCATGAACGGTGCCATTACTACCTCGATCTAATGCCTGCCACACCACGCCCCGTTGATCTTCTCACCGGGGCTTTTGACCTAAACCAGCGGCGTCAATTCAACATCAAGAAGGAAGACGGCACCGTAGTGTTGTCGCTGTATTTCAAGCCGATCACTCGTGCAGATCGTAAGCGGGCCACTGGTCTTGCTGGATCAGAAGAAGCCTTGGACATCAGCACCCAGATGCTGTGCCACATGGCTGAACTGGAAGACGGCACTAAAGCCTTTGCTTCTGCTGATGCGGCAAAGTTGCAACGTGAATTGCCCGAATCGGTGCTGAACGAACTGGAACTGTTCCTGTTTGATCTTGGTGCGCCTGAGTCGCTGGAAGAAGCAAAAAACGACTAGAGGCCGATAGCTGGCTTTACTTTGAAATGTTTCTGGCTACCGAGCTAGGCATGACGGTGAGTCGGCTTCGGCAGGAATTGACGGATGCGGAGTTCATCCACTTTGCCGCGTATTACGAGGTAAAGGGAAAACGCGAACGTGAAGAAATGGACAAAGCTAGGCAGCGCAACAGGTAGACTAATGCGATAGCAGTGGTCGATCCGTGGCAGTAGCAACCGTTGATATTCAGGTAAACAGCCAGGGTGCTGTACGGAACCTAAATCAGGTTGGTGCGGCATCCAAAGCCACTCAAGCTGCAATCAGTGGCCTCAGAGGCACAGTAGGTGGATTGGTTGGTGCGTTTACTGCTGTTTCAGCATTGAAGTTTGTTTTTGCTAAAACAGCAGAACTGGAAACACAAACAAGGAGCCTCCAGACGCTCACAGGAAGTGTTGAGCAAGCCAAGAAAATAATTTTAGAACTGCAACAACTAGGCGCTGTAACACCATTTACAAGTTCAGAGTTAATTGATGCTGCAAAACGATTGCAAGCATTTGGGGTTGAGGCAAATGCTGTCGTAGAAACCACACGCAGACTTGCCGATGTAAGTGGCGCTACTGGCGCGGAACTTCAAGGTCTAGTCACAGCTTATGGACAGGTACAAGCCAAAGGCCGCTTGCAAGGCGAGGAACTGTTGCAATTCCAAGAGCGTGGTATTGCACTTCAAGAAGAACTGCGGAAGATGTATGGCTTGTCTGGTGATGAATTCCAGAAAGCACTTAGCAAAGGACGAATTGGAGCAGAAGCGGTTGAGGTGGCAGTTATTAGATTGACAGACAAAGGTGGCAAATATGCAAATGGTGCGATTGCACAATCTACTACCTTGGCTGGCAAATTTAGTACCTTAATGGATGGAATTGAGAGCGTTGCCAAAAAGATTGGCAATGTATTAAAACCAGCCTTGCAAGGCATATTAGATTTGAGTATATCGGCAGTAGATGCAATTAACAAAGCCTTGGCTGGTCCAGATTACAAAAAAGCGAATGATCAATTATTTAACACAAAAGCACGCATTACAGAATTAAAAGATGCAATTAAGCAAGCCGAAAAAGCTGGTGTTGGCTTGGCACAAGGTATGCAAATACTTGGAACAGAAGGTCAGTTACTAGGTGGTGCTGGGCCAGCGCTGCCAAGCATGAGATATGAACTTCAACAAATGGAAAAAGAAGCACAAAAATTACAAAATCGCCTCAAGGAATTACGAGTTGTTGCAGCGCCTCCCAAGCCAACTAAGCCAAGGGAGACACCAGCTTTGTTGCCGGATACAACTAAGCCTAAAAGCAATCAACTTTCCGTCAATGATTTACTGGGTGGAAACATCAAACGAAAACTTGATGAAGCAAGAGCATTGCTTGAAACGAGCACAGCGCAAAAACTTGTACAAGTTTCTGGACAGTCAAATGCTGAACAAGCAAAGCGTATGGTTGAATTTTCGGCTAAGTATCGAGATGTTCAACTTCAAATAAATGCTATAGATCAAACACTTACAGCGCGAGCTGGTATTCGCAGTCAACTCATTGCTAGCGCAACCGACAAAGCGGGCATGGCGATGGCATTTGATGAGCAAAATCTAAACTTAAAAACACAACGTAACATTCTTGAACAGCAAATACTTAAAACGGTAGCGGATCAAAATGCTTTGTCAAAACAGCAATACGCAGAAGAAGCCATTAGCAATGCAAATGCCTTGAAGTCAATGCGGGACGAACAGGCATTGCTGCAAGCGAAACTTGCGGGTAATGAAGCAGAGGTAATACTGAATCAGCAAATTCGCGACCTTAAGGCGCAATTCCCGGCATTGAATGAAGCAGAAGCCAGAGGTATTGCTGCAAACATTCAAGCACTTAAGGCACAGATATCAGCGGCTGAGCAAATGAGGCAAATTTACGGCGATATTGGCATGACAATCAAATCTGGAGTTGTGGATGCTATCCAAGGCGCTGTAGATGGAACTAAGAGCCTTGGACAAGTGGCTAACGATGTCCTGAAAAGTATTGCGAACAAAGTTTTGGATGTCGCCATCAATTTTGCGCTGTTTGGCGCACTGTCTGGCACTGGTACTGGCGGTGGATTACTGGGAGGTCTTTTCAAGAAGCGCGCTATGGGTGGTCCAGTCAGCGCTGGTACGCCTTACATGGTTGGTGAGCGTGGACCTGAACTGTTTATGCCAAGACAAGGTGGAAGCATCATCCCCAACAATGCGCTTGGCGGCGGCAGCACCAACGTCGTGGTAAACGTTGACGCCAGCGGTTCCAACGTCCAAGGTGATCAAGCACAAGCCAAACAACTTGGAGTTGCTGTTTCTGCTGCGGTGCAGGCAGAATTGGTCAAACAACAACGCCCAGGTGGGCTTCTAGCCGGTACACGACGCTAATGGCTACCTTCCCAAGCATCACGCCAACCTACGGCGCACAGAAGACCAGCCAGCCAAAGGTGCGTCAGGTGCAGTTCGGTGACGGCTACGCCCAGCGGCTAACGGTCGGATTGAACCAGAACCCCAAGGTCTGGAGCCTTACCTGGGAGGTGTCCGAAACTGACAGCGACACGATTGAAACATTTCTTGATGCACGAGCTGCTGATGGCGCATCATTTACCTGGACGCCACCAGATAGTGCGACGGCATACCAGTGGATCTGCTATGACTGGTCCAAGTCGATTCCGTACCTGAATCGTGCCACAATACAGGCATCATTTACACAAGTTTTTGAGCCGACGCCATGAGCACCATCGTCACACGAGCTGGTAAGGGTAGTCCGCTGACCCACAACGAAGTTGATGCCAACTTCACCAACCTGAACACCGACAAGGCTGGTTACATCACTGGCGAAGGCGGCACAGTGGTTCAAAGTACCAACAAAGGTACTGCGGTAACGCTCAACAAGAAATGTGGCCAGATCACAATGAACGCTGCATCACTGGCAGCGGCCACCACCGTAAGCTTCACGCTGACCAACAGCACCCTGGTGGCAACTGATCTGTTGGTGTTGAACCACGTCAGCGGTGGTACTTCTGGCTCGTACTTACTGAATGCTCAATGCGGGTCCGGTTCTGCTTCCATCAACGTCCGCAACGTAACAGCTGGTGCATTGGCTGAAGCCATTGTGATCGGTTTTGCAGTTGTCAAGGCTGTAACTGCATAATCAATGGCATACGTCGTAACCGGCTACTGGGTCGCTGGTTATGCAACTAGCGACAACACTACTGAAGTAGCCAGTGCGTTACAGGAGATTGCACCTGGCGCATTGATTGAATTATTTCAACTTGAATTAAATGTGTCTCAACATGGGGTTGCGGAAACCTACTATTTCCATGCTGGTACAAATGCCAATAACTACGGCCAAGTGGTGTGGAATGGCCAAGCATATATGGCATTACCAATTGAGGTAGAAGGTTTTGAATACAGCAGTCAAGGGACCTTGCCGCGTCCCAAGATGCGGATCAGCAACCTCATGGGAACGATCACAGCACTGATTCTGACTTTGCCAGAAGGCTTAGAAGGCGCCAAATTCACGCGCATCAGGACGCTAGGCAGGTTTCTCGATGCAGCAAATTTTCCGTCTGGCAATGCCAATGCTGATCCTTTGGCTGAATTTCCACGGGAAATTTATTTTGTAGATCGCAAGTCAGCCGAAAACCGTGACGTTGTGGAGTTTGAACTCGCAAGTGTATTTGATATGGCTGGAGTGCGTGCTCCAAAACGTCAGTGCATTACCCGTTGTCAATGGGTTTACCGTTCAACAGAATGCAGTTATACAGGCACCAATTACTTCAATGCCAATGACAACATTGTTACCAATGCCAATCAAGACGTATGCGGCAAACGTGTTGACAGTTGCAAGGCACGATTTGGCCAAAACTCAGAATTGCCATTTGGCGGCTACCCAGGAATTGGTACGTTTTTTGCATGATTTGGCATGATGCTGCATTGGAACATGCGCAGGTTGAGGACCCACGGGAGGCCTGTGGTGTTGTTGTGATCATCAAAGGTCGTGAACGTTATTGGCCATGTCGCAACCTTGCCACGCATCCCGAACAGATGTTTGTGCTAGCGCCAGAGGATTATGCCGCCGCCGAGGATGCAGGTGAAATCATTGCCATTGTCCACAGCCATCCAATATCGCCCGCCATTGCCAGCGAGGCTGACAAGGTGGCTGCAGAGACCAGCAAACTGCCATGGCATATCGTCAACCCTAAAACTCAAGCGTGGGGTACCTACACGCCATGCGGCTATAAAGCGCCATTGATTGGCCGTCAGTGGGTATGGGACGTGCAAGATTGTTGGACATTGGTGCGTGATTGGTATGCCGAAAACGGCATCACATTGCGCGACTGGAAACGGCCAATGGATCCAGCCGACTTCCTTGCCGCACCAATGTTTGATGGCTGCTGGTCCGCAACAGGATTCCGTGAATTGGAGGAAGACGAGTCATTGGAATGTGGTGACGCATTGCTGATGTCAATCAATGCACCAGGCTTAAACCATTGCGCCGTGTACATCGGTGACGGTATGGTGTTGCATCACATCCAAGGTCGCCTTAGCAGTAGGGACATGTACGGCGGATGGTTGGCTAAAGTAACTGGAAGGAGGTTGCGTCATGCTCCGTAAGATCAAGCTCTACGGGCAGTTGGCCAAGTTCATTGGCAAGCGTGTGCTCGAAGCAGATGTGGCGACTGCTGCTGAGGCGGTGCGAATGCTGGCGGCCAATTTTCCTGGCCTTGAGCAACACATGGCCGATCAGTATTACCGCGTAACAGTTGGCAATTACGATCTGGGACTGGACGAGATCCACGATCCAGCCGGTCAGCAAGACATCAAGATCATGCCAGTGATCGCGGGTGCTGGCGGAAAAGGAATGGCAATCGGAACAGTTATTCTTGGCGTTGCATTATTTGCATTGGCTACTTTTGCAACTGCTGGCGGTGGCGCTATTTTTGGCGCCGCTTTTGCAAAAAACATTGGTCTTTTGGCTGCCACCCAAGCACTTGGAGTAAGTCTTGTTTTGGGTGGTGTTGCACAACTTATCACACCAGTAACAAAAACTTCACAGGGTTCTGGTGCAGGTAGTGACAACGATCCACGTAAAACATATAACTTTTCAGGCATTCAACAAACATCAAGACAAGGTGTGCCCGTGCCTTGTGTGTATGGCCTCACGTTGGTTGGCAGTGTAACCATTTCCGCTGGCACTGATACCGTGCAGGTGAAAGTATGACAATTATCGGCGCAATGGGTGGTGGTGGCGGTGGCGGCAAAGGTGGCGCCAAGGGTGGCAGTAGCCGTACACCAGTAACCGCCAAAGATAGTCTTGATTCCAGACAGTATGCCAATGTCATCGACCTAATTTCTGAAGGTGAAATTGAAGGTCTTGCCGATGGATTGAAATCAATTTTCCTTAACAACACTGCCTTACAAAACCCAAACGGAACATATAACTTCCAAGATGTTCAAATCTATACACGTAATGGCACACAAAGCCAGAACTACATTCCACTAACTTCTGGTGTTGAAGATGAAAAGCCTGTTGGTCTTACCGTTATTCAAGCTGTACCACAGGTCAGAACCATCACAGATGTTGACGTTGATGCTGTTCGCGTAACCATTGCAATCCCATCACTTCAAAAAATCAACAGCACCAATGGCGATACACTTGGCGCGAATGTACGATTGCAAATTGCTGTTCAATATCAAGGTGGTGGATACACTCTTAAAATTGACGATACCATTACAGGTCGCACGGCTGATGAATATCGCAAAGATTACCTGATTGAGTTAGCACGTCCAAATCCAAGCGATGTTGTAGATATTAAAGTTACTCGCATTACAGATGACAGCACCGATTCGCTGTTGACCAATGCCTTTAATTGGAGCAGTTACACAGAAATTATTTGGGCAAAACTAACTTACGCCAACAGCGCATTGGTTGGCATTCGCGTTGATGCTGAGCAATTTAGCAGTATTCCAGCTCGTAGTTATCTAGTCAAAGGTATCAAGGTTCGGATTCCAAATGGAGTATCAGTTGATTCAGCAACTGGACGCATCATTTACCCAACCAACTTTGTTTGGGATGGTACGTTTGCCGCAGCAACTTGGACATCATGTCCAGCGTGGATCTTGTGGGACTTGCTAACCAGTTCACGTTACGGATTTGGCAATCACATCAGCACAGCGCAACTTGACAAGTGGGCATTTTTTTCCGCCAGCAAATACTCAAATGGTTTGGTCAGCAATGGTTTTGGTGGTCTGGAAGCACGGTTTAGTTGCAATACTTCAATTCAAACCGCAGAAGAAGCCTACAAGTTGGTCAATGATCTGCTGTCAGTTATGCGCTGCCAAGCGTTTTGGAGCACCGGCAGTTTGACCATCTCGCAGGATGCACCATCAGATCCGGTGTACCTATTCAACCAAGCAAATGTAACGCCCGAGGGTTTCAGTTACAGCGGCAGCAGCCTGAAGATCAGACCCAACGTTGCTGTAGTGAGTTACCTCGACTTGAACCTACGGGATACGGCTTTCGAGGTGGTTGAGGACACCGACTCCATCGCCAAGTACGGTGTGGTCAAGTCCGAGATTAGCGCTTTTGCCTGCACTAGTCGTGGTCAAGCCAACAGGATTGGCAAATGGCTTTTATTTTCGGAACGCTACGAAAAGGAAGTCTGCACTTTTGCATCCAGTCTTGAGGCAGGACAGCAAGTGCGGCCTGGGCAAATCATCTTGATTTCAGATCCAGTTCGTGCTGGATCACGCCGCGCTGGCCGCATTGCAGCAGCAACAACTACCACGGTCACGGTTGACAATTCTGCCGATACTGATCTCAGCATTGAAACTGGTTCATTATTGAGCGTAATTCTTCCAGATGGAAGTGTTGAACAACGTGGGATTTCTACTGTTGTTGATAGCGTAATTACATTACAAACTGCATTAAGTGATACGCCCAACGCCAATAGCATCTGGATTCTTGAAAGTCCATCGCTTCAGGCATCAACTTGGCGTGTCATTAGTATTTCCGAACAAGATGGCATTAACTATGGCATCACAGCCATTTCACACAATGAAAGTAAATATGGATACATTGAAGACGGAGAGCCACTTGAATTTAGGGATACAACAAATTTAAATGAAATTCCCGCTCAACCTAGTGAGTTAGCAATTATTAGCACCTTTCAATTTGGCGGTGGATCAAGTCCTGAAGTCCAGTACGAACTCAACGGACGTATTGCTGTCAAAATTACATTCGGGTGGTTTGGGCCGCAGGGTATTAAAAAATTCCGCGTCAAGTATCGCCATGAGGATGATAATTTCACAACCGTCATGGTTCAAGGCACCACATTTGACATTCTTGACGCCAAAGTTGGTAGCTACCAGATCCAGGTAAGTAGTGTCAGTTCGTCTGAGATTTTGTTTAGTGAGCCAGCACTGGCTGAGTACACGGTTGCTGGTCTTGGTGGTGCGCCATCAAATGTGGAAAACGTAAGTGCAATTGCCACAAATGAGGATATGGTTATTCTCACTTGGAAACAGGCACCAGAACTTGACGTTCAAGTTGGTGGCCGCGTCATCATTCGCCACGATCCACGAGCACTTGCTAGTGCTGAATGGAATAGCAGCAATGATGTTGTGCAGGCAGTGGCTGGTAGTTCCACACAAAAACAAGTGCCGTTACTGCCTGGTACCTACTTTTTGAAATTTGAAGATTTTCTGGGTAATCGCTCGACAATCGCAACCGGCGTTGAGGTTGTATTGCCGGAACCAGAGTCGCGAGTTACCGCAAAAGAATGGGCAGAACAAAGCCTTGCCACGCCATTTGGCGGAACAAAAACCAACTGCGCGTATGACGCTGGTGAAACAGCTCTTGTGCTTACACCAAACATTTACGTTGCACCGGATTATTGGGAAACAATTTATTGTGCAGGTGATTGCGGTGCTGAATACCAGTTCCAGGATACCTTTGATCTTGGTGCGGCATACGATTTTAGGATTCGTCGCTATATCGTCAGCCGTCCACTTGTTTTTTCAACGCTGTTTGATGCGGTAAGTGGCAATTTTGATGCACAATCTGGCTTCTTTGATGGCACAGTTGCTGATCAAATTAACGTGGCAACATATGTACGAGTGACACTGGACAATCCGTCTGGATCGCCAACTTGGGGGCCATGGACTGAGTTTACAAGCGGCATGATCCGTGGTCGTGGTGTCCAGGTGAAAGCCATCTTCACGACTGAGACAGAAGTAATCGGTGTTGCAATTGATGAACTTGGCGCCGAACTGGAGTTGACTCGCCGTGTGACCACAAGCCTGAACACTCTGACCAGTAGCAGCAGTGCCGTCACTTCGATCACATTCCCGAACGCTTTCTATAAAGCTGTGACCGTTGGCGATCCGTACTACACCCTGCTACCTAGCGTTGGTATTACGGCATTGTCAATTGGAGCCAATACCCACGCCGAAATCACAAACCTCACCCGCACCGGCTTTAATGTTGAATTTCTCCAAGGCGGCAGCAGGCAGGTGGTAAACTTCACCTACAATGCCGTTGGCTACGGACGCGCCTTCTAATGGCTCAATCTGATCAAGTAGTCCAAAACGCAACGTTCCCAAGCGTTCGTGCGGACATTAACGACAACCTAGCCGCGCTATACAGCCAAAATAGCGGCAATAGCGCACCGACCGTAACGGTTGCATTTCAACCCTGGGTTGATACAGGCGTCAGTCCACCGCTCTGGAAAGTTCGCAACGGTTCCAATACTGCATGGATCACGGTTGGCGTACTGGATCCCGCTGGTTTTAATGCTGGTGGCATCACTGCAATTGCTAACGGCGGCACAAGCGCCACTACAGCAACTGGAGCTTTAACAGCTTTGTTGCCGAGTCAAAGTGGCAATAGCGGCAAAGCACTTATCACTGATGGCAGCACAACATCATGGGGAACTGCTAGTGCGGCAGGAGAAATTACTTACTTTGCAATGGATACAGCGCCAAACGGGTACCTAAAAGCAAATGGCGCAGCAATCAGCCGATCAACATACTCTATTTTGTTTGGCGCCATTGGTACCACGTTTGGCGTGGGTGATGGCAGTACAACATTTAATATCCCTGATTTAAGGGGTGAATTTGTAAGATCCTGGGATGATGGTCGCGGTCTTGATAGTGGGAGGGGTTTCGGTAGTGTTCAGGGTGATGAGTTTAGGAGCCATACTCATAGTCAAGTCAATGCAGCTTCTGCAAACAAGCTTTACTCTTCTGGCGCTCCTCAAGCTACTGCTATTCCAGGCAGTGGCACAACTGGCGCAACAGGTGGCGGTGAAACCCGGCCACGTAACATTGCACTTCTTGCCTGCATTAAGTTCTAATCATGAAAATCTACAACTACGCTTCAGAGACCGGCATTTTTCAAACCGAAAGTTTGGCAGATGAATCACCGCTAGAACCCGGTGTATTTCTGGTTCCTGCTTACGCCACAACGATCAAGCCGCCTAGAGCAACACTGCCTAAGGTTGCGGTTTTTAAGGATGGTAAATGGAGTCTTCAGACATTGCCGCCTCCTCCAGAACCAGAACCCGAGCCAGAGTCACTGCCAGAACCACCAGATCTAGTTGAGTTAACACCTGCTGAGAAACTTGCAGCTACTGGCCTGACAGTTGCTGAATTGAAGGCATTGCTGGGACTTGAGTAATGGCAGTACGCGCAAAGGCTGGTGCATCCAAGATCGAACACCAGCCGGGTCCACCTAAATTGACCAACCAAGGTCAAGGCAAAAGATCACGCCCCAACCATGGCCGCAAGAAACTACGTGGCCAGGGTAAAGGCTAGAATGCTGCCATGGCTATAGCACCAGGCACATACAACATCAGCCTGCAACGCCGGGCGGATTACAGCGTCACGCTGCAATTCAAAGACAGCACTGGCACTGGCATTAACTTGACTGGTTGGACGGTTGCTGCTCAAGCATGGAATCAGGGTCGCGCCACCAAATATGCTGATTTTGGGGTTACCTACACAAACCGCAGCACTGGAACCGTTGCAATTGCATTGACCGCAACACAGACAGCTTCACTGCCAGACGAGGCATATTACGACGTACTTCTTACGAATGGCAGCGGCCTGAAAGAATACTATCTTGAGGGCGTTATTTACATAAGTGAAGGATATACAGCATGACCAGCGTCAATGTTACAACAACTGTAAACACCATTGATGTAATAACTGAAACTGGAACAGTCGTTGTTCAAGTTCCAGTTACGTCAACCGTTACTGCAATTACAGCTGGTCCTCAAGGTGCCATTGGCATAACTGGGCCCACTGGCGTAACTGGAGTACAAGGCGTAACTGGCCCGCAGGGTGCGACTGGTCCTACGGGTGTAACAGGTCCTACTGGATTGCAAGGACCTACTGGTCCAACTGGACCACAAGGTACGACTGGACCAACTGGCGTCACTGGTGCTACAGGTCCACAAGGCAGTACTGGTGCAACAGGTCCCACTGGTGTTACTGGTGTTCAAGGTGCAACAGGTCCTCAAGGTTCCACGGGTGCTTTTGGTGTAACTGGAGTTACAGGTCCCCAAGGTTCAACAGGTCCCCAAGGCACTACTGGTCCTACTGGCGTCACCGGCCCCACTGGACTTCAGGGTCCGACTGGTCCTCAAGGCGCCACTGGTTTGGTTGGTACTACTGGTCCTACTGGCGCACAAGGCGTTACTGGACCCCAAGGATCCACTGGTATTCAAG
>Ga0209500_10003276_pt1 | contig 11139 bp, 17 predicted proteins | sample S_140212_EF_Meta_FD_187323 | JGI IMG/M metagenome (GOLD analysis project Ga0209500, IMG submission 187323) | Freshwater microbial communities from Lake Simoncouche, Canada to study carbon cycling - S_140212_EF_MetaG (SPAdes) (version 2) | ecosystem: Environmental > Aquatic > Freshwater > Lake ...
TGGAGACACACAATACCACTGCCACAGTGAACGAAAGCGTGCCACAGGATCCCGCACCACTGCTGTCCACTCTATGTTTCTAAATGGGTGTCGTTGATCTGAGGGTTGACCGGGCTGGCGACGATGATGTGGCGCATGCTGAGTATAGGTGGGCAAATGGCTGCAACAGAGATTGATATAGGTACCTGCACATTTGGCCAGATGCACATGACCTCGTTGGGTGGAGTTTATGATGAACACGGATTATTTAAGTAAATACCTTGCATGAATCTACCGGGCAATCACTATGCAGTGCTGAGTCGATAACGATCAAACTATCAAGATAACAACAGTCGAAACATGCCAACGGAGTCAATGGTGACCAGCAGCAGATAGTTGATCAGCATGCCGAAGGATCGACGATTCCACGCTGCCCAGGCATACATGGCACAGCCTGCAATCCAGATTGGATACAGCACCAGCCAGGGCGGATCAGGTACTGTGATTGACATGGTGATGGAACAACCAATGGAAATCATCCACGCAACCACTTCCACACAGAAGCGCAGTGGGTAGGAGCGATAGTCTCTCTGAATCCATGCCAGAGTGGGCTGCAATAGTCGAAACATGATCGTGTAATTAGTTCAGGGTGACTGACCATCACCCTGAAGTGAAGTGTTACTTCTTCGCTGGTGCAGCAGGTGTAGCTGGTGCTGACACTGCTGGTTTAGCTGCTGGTGCAGTGGCCGCTTTCGGCTTCACAGCATAGTAGCCAATGATCACAACCAACGCTACTACCACTGCGATGGCTATGTTTCTGTATGTAAACAAATTGTTCATTTCATTGTCTCCTTTGTTTGTGTGTGTATTGTAGCAGCCTGTGCCAGTTTGTCAACCTTTGGTAAAACTGCTGCTCAGTCCAGTATCACTGTGTGCAGCATTTGCTGCTGCTGAGCCTGCTGATGCTCGTGCAGTTGACGTGGTAGAGCTCCGCGAGTGAATGGAGGTGTGCTCTTCTCTCGATTGGGATCGAACGGTGGCTGGTCCGGCAGTCCCAGAAAATCACGACGCAGATCAATCAGGAACACCAGTCGGCGATGATCTGTGAGATTGTGAGCCGAGTGTACCAGCTGATTGTCAAATCCCCACAGATCGGACCAGTCTATCTCGGTGCCTTCTACCTCAAAGAATATGTCTCCAGGGGGCACTATCAGTGGCACGTGTATGCGCAGATACTCGTTGTCACGATTCTCTATGCCGGTATGACGAGTGATCACTGCCTGTCGTTCCAGCACTGAATAACCGGCACAGCCACATTGATCACCGAATCTCTCCAGCAGAGCACAGGCAGTGGGATAGCGAGCTCGAATTTTGGGCTCGCGAAAACGTTCTTTCAAGATACCAGCATCACTCCAGCGATACTGTAGTCCATCCATCTTCCATGCTTCCATGCGAGTGGTTAGGGCGGACGGGTCGGGCAGTGTGGGCAATTCGATGGGCACTCCGCGAGAGAATGCACCCGCGATGAAATCTGTGTGTCTAGCTAGAAACTCTGATCGCAAATTCGGCACATGATGCATGAGCTCGTCGGCCACTGCTATTTCAGATCTCAGCCATATTTTCTTTAAGTCTATCACAATTACAATTATACAGTAATTGCAATCTTAGAACAACTGTGGTAATTTACAGAGTGCTGTGCAGTGTTTTAAATACACACTGATAACACTATGTACTCTATCACTCTGGAACCCATCAAAGTGCTGCACACAGATCGCTACTCCACATGGCATTTCCGCTGTCACCCCATACCAGCAGACATTGTGGGCATGGAAGTGGAAGTGCGATCACAGCGACAGGGTCGAGTGGAAGATCATCAGATACAGCTACAGCTAGAGGATGAACCCGTGGGTGACAATCGAGCAGCACCGAACACAGGGGATTGTCATCGCTACGGGTCGCCCACTGACACTTGGGGTGCTCGAATCACTTTTGCAGACATCAATCGTTTAAATGTACTGACACAGTATCTGTGTTCTGTGGTGGAACCTGTGGGCTCAATCACTGTGGACACTGTGTCCTTGACTCTGCACTATCGTCCTTTTGGTGCTACTACTGTGGCCTGTTAAACAGCACTGTCATGAGCGAACAATCGGTGGAACGATCTGATTGTTTAAACAATCAGGCTCGGCTGTTTTTATTCTTTATATTTTTCACATGGAAGCTGGCTAGGAAAAATGTCACAAATAACATGAGAGTGATCACTGTGGGCACAATCAGCTGTGAGTTCCGAGTCATGAAATAGAGATAGTTCACAGCATTCATGCCCAACACAGTGTACAGCATCACTTCTTTTTTTACCCATCCCAAGAGCACATTGCCCAATGGAGCAAAGAACAGCACCACAGGAGCTGCTGCCAACCACATGAGATACACATCTGGATGCACTGTGTGCAAGAACAGGCCACGATATGCAATGCCAAACACTGTGATCACTGCCATGAGCACAATGCTGATGTCGGTACTGATCTTCTCTTTCATGCCATAATAACAGGTCAGTGCAATATAGATCAGCATGTCTGAACCTGTGCCAAACATGGCAGAAGCACAGCCGCCCGTGAAAGAAAATATGCCAAAGGTCGCAAACCTCAAACCATGGAGTTTCACGTCATCCACTGTGCCACGACTGCGACTGACCAGGTAGGCCACAATAAATGCCAGCGCCAATCCCACGAACAGCATCTGTGTGGTCTTGAATGCAACAGCACCGGCCACAGCTGTCATGACCACAAAACCCATCATGTTCACCGCGGCATAGAATGGTATGTGTCTAAATGTGGTCCAGCTGTGTCCTTTGCGAGTGAGGATCCATATGGCAGCTGACACCATGCCGATGCTCTGTATGGCCAAACTGAAGTCTCTGGCTGCTGGCGGAGTGATGTTGAAGTACAGGCTCAGGATAGGAAATGCCACAGCACCTCCGCCTTCGGGAGTAAATCCAGCCACAGCTGAACCAAATATCATCATAAACGCATACAACCAATGTGTGTGATAGAGAGCAAATCCTGGTCCTGCCATGATCAAATACAGCCAGACAATGAGTACCAGCGCAGCCCACACGGGCCAAATCATCATTTTATTCATGGTGTTGATCTGATTGAGTTGTGTTTAGTATATATCTCGTGTGTCACTGAGTTTGCGATATTGTTGAAACATGCATACATTGTAGCACAATTGGCAGTTTTGTCAACTCTGTGATTATAGACCAAAACGAGAGCGATCTGCTGAATAATTCACTGATACATCGGCTGCAGACAGAGCAGTGTTGTAGATTCTCACGATGCCCAAGTAACCACCCTGATACTGAGCGGCATCCCAACGACGCATCAGTCTTATGCCACCTCTGCTGCTCACAGGTGTGCCTGAGTATGCAGTGCTTCTCACCAGACTGTTGTTCACGTACAGTCGAATGGTGGCACCATCATAGGTGCCCATGAGATGATACCAATTGCCTGCTGTGAGAGTGTAGCCTGTGGTGGTTTGTCTCCAACCCCCATCAAAGAATCCCATCTGTAGATTGGGACTGGAATCCGAACCGTTGCCCAGATTAAAATTTATGCGAGCAGTGCTGCCCGGATACAGCTCAGTGAGGATACAGGGTGAACCAGCACTGTTCGTGCCTGTGTAATAGTGCCATGCTTCCACTGTGAATTGAGTCAGTGATGCAAAACTCTGTGTGGAGCTCTGAGCATACTGACTGCTGGCGGGCACAAACTGCAGCACACCACCATGGGCACTGCTGTAGACCGGTGCACCGTACAGTGTGAATGTTAAACTGCTGACAGAGTCTGTCCATGTGGTGGGATTGGCACTCAGTGTGGCAGCATCCAACTGCAGCACCAGGCCTGTGGTCACAGCACTCAATGCAGTGTGCACCGCTGTGCCACCACCTATCTCCACTCCTCCGCCTATCTCTATTGCCATATGCAGTATTTACACTGGTTTGCGATCAGAGTATAATGTGGGTGTATTTTCCACTGTGCAAATTTTTTAAAAATGAGGTACACCCAGGTGTGGTGGCTTGTTTATGCTGTTTTTATATTGTGCTAAGTTTATTTCTTTTTTTCTAACTCTCGGGCTAGATTTAAAGCTGCGGGTTTTGTTTTGTTTAGTAAGTATTCTATTCTTTGATGATTTTTTTGAATAGCTGTGTACTCATATTTGCAATCTCCTATACAGTATTGCATGTATCTAGTGAAATCACTAGTTTCATCTCTTAGAGCATTTCTTGTTTCGTGATATTTTGGAAGTATATCTAGTATTCTGCTTAACATATAGGCGTTTGGACTTGAATCAAACATTTCTAAAATAGACACAGCTTGATACGAAATGTTAGATAGATCTTTAATTAATCCTCGTATTTTTGGTGGCATGTGTATAGAATCAGCTTTGGCAGTAGTGGTTCCTAAAGAACCTAGTGCTGCTGCACCGGCAACACCGGCTGCTGTTTTGCCTACTGTTTTGAGGAATGATCTACGGCTGGGATCTAATTCGGTTATAATCTCGTGTATTCGCATGCTGAGTTATTTACTTGTTTTGCAGTTTGCCCAGGCCGGTATAGTGTGGGTATTTGCACAAGCTGCGTTTTTTTTAATGGGTGGGTATTTTATCATCCGGGTGGTGTTTTTTAGGCCATGGGGCTTACAAAATACAAAAAATGCTTTTTATAAAAAAATGCTATGCGACCAGGCCTCCGATACAATCAATTCGAAATCATTACCAACCGCCAGCCACTCGCCACTCGTATTCTTCTACATTATATTACGGGGTTTGTCAACGGCTAGGGTCGAGATCAACCCTGCCCACTGCTCTCAACAGCTCTAGTGTATCCACCCTACCCTACCCCCATGCCTGTGTATCAGTGTGAGCTGTAGAGTGCTCCGAAGAGTGCTCCGAACAAGATCAACTGCATGGTAATGCCCATGCTGTATAGCTAACCATCTCGCATGTGACAGGGGAGGTCCGGTGGGCTATATGTTGTGGTAACAGAGGGGATCGAGCCCTGTGGTTATTGCATGGGTGGGTGGGGTATCATGGCGGCGAAGCCGCCCGGGTGTGACACTATGGATTGTGGTAAGAGAACCCTGCCCTAGTAAGGGGCAGTGGCTCCTGTCTCGGGGTTGTACCGCATGATGTTAAATGGTTATTAGTGGGGGTATTTATAGTGGGTTATATCTTGGGGGTCTGTCTTTGGATATGTCCCAGCACGGTGCCGGCATGCTCACCCTCTCGGATGGTATAACCCGATGTGCCATTGCCATTGATCTCCACTTCCTTACGAGCTCTCACAATGGCCTTGTCCACTGCCTGGTGTTGCTTCTCCGCGGAGTGTTTCTCCATCATTCTCTTATTGATGTCTATTGTCATATGTTATCCTTATATAGGCCCTGCAAATCCTGCATATCAGGCCTGCGTTTTATTTATAGTATAACATGAACCCCCGGGCTAGAACGACCTCTATAGATCCACCCAGAAGGAGGTTCTAGACCGGTGGTAAATCAGGGTATTATAGGAGGCGAATGAGGATTTCCACAGTGAGTATAATGAGTGCCGCCGTGATGATCACCGGATCCATTATTTGAAGGTCCAGTAGCACCAAAGGGTGATGTTGAATAGCAATAAGAAAGTGACCGGATCCATTACAATGCCGAGGTTAATAATAGTAGCACAAATACCACCATCAACCCCAGGATGAATCTCACAGCCACAGTCTCTCGACGATCGATCAGTGGGGAGCTTTTTAACAGGGTATAACTGGTAGGGAATTGAGCACCATCACATCTGGCACAGCATCTTCGCACAATCCACGTGGTAATGGCACAAATCAAAGCAATGGCAGTGATGGTAATAAGTGTCTTTAACATGATAATGCTACTTATGGCTTAGAGAGCATCGCGACAGATCTTCACAGCCAAGCACACAATAAGGACAATGAGCAGAAGTTCAATCATGACGGTATAGGGTTAGCGAATGATAAGGGTCAGCACAAATAGCTGTAGAGTACATATGGTGACAATGGCTATAAGCATGACTCTATTTACTAGGTATAGAGTGCAATAAAGTGGTAATACAATGAACACCATTGAGAAGTGGTTCGCATGGTGGCCTACGGTGGGGTACTCTGAGCTCAGATCGACCCAATGACGCCGTTAGGCGTTTGCGACCCATATTAGCACAGCGAACAAAGTTTTTACGATGGAAAAATCCTTAGGATGGGGCACTATGCTAAAATACTCCTAGCTCGTTTCCGCTTAAATCGAAGGGTAGATCAGTAAGCCAGTAAATGGCTCACCATGTCAGTATAAGTGAGTATATAGATCAATGCCAACACCGCCGCAAGGTACACACCGTTGATCAATAGCTCTTTCCAAAATTGCATACTCTTATTAATGCCACTTCTGGCTCGAGTTATAACGCCATATAAGTTTCGTCTCATACTGTATATAAGGTATTAGGGTTCAGTTCAAAAGGTAAATTCATCGCTCTTTACCATACCCACATCGTAGGATACAATATAGCCCCGCCTGCATAATCGCATATCGTAGACACTATGGTGTCACAGTCCGTACAGTTGCTATTCTATCTACTACTCACGGGACACGAAGCGATCGAGCGAAGTGTGATACAGAGTGCTGATACAGCTGGAGTCATAGTGGGGCGACAGAGCTTACTCAATGCGGTACAGTAAGGCAAGGTGTCAAATCTGCTGTCACGCGAGCTCTGCGAGCTTAGGGTCTACGGAATGCTTTTGGTAAATTTTTTGCGGCGCAGGCTTCGCCTGGAACGGGTCGCAGATGGTCTTTTGGTAATACCGCGGTGGTTGAGTCCATGGGTGTGTTCCGAAATTATATGGCTATGTCGTTGGTGTCGAAGTCTATTTCTGCCGAGTCCACACAACGAATACGAACATCCACAATACCCAAATCAGGATAACTTCGAGATGATTTTAACATGGCGTCTCGCTTGAGTTCTGCGGCTGTGTCACACTCCCCTAGAGAGGAGTATTCCTTTATGGGTGACTCTTGTAGTGCTGAGGTGTATGGGTATCCGTCTGGATCCAGGTGCAAGAGCATGATCAGCATGACGAAGACTTTCATGCAGATATTTATGGTATGGTGGTATTAGCTTAGGTACAGTCCGTATAGGTATATGATCAGTAGTCCCGAGTTGATGGCCACCAGGTTCCACTCACGAATTCTATAACCCCAGATGAGATACAGGACTGCGCCTGCATTCAGTAGATAGATGTTTAGTGGATCTATTCTGAGACTGGTGCAGAGTGCTCCGGCCAGTGTGACCACACAAGCTGACCATTTTAGGTAGGTGTTAAACATCGTCCACGCCGCGAGTCCATTGTTGTTTATAATCGTGCATGGTCTTCAAGCCCTCTTCGCTGGCGTGTAGATACTCCAGCAATTCTTCTGCCATTGCCCTGCGGATCTCGCCCTGTGCAGGATCGGGATTCCGTTCCACGCAGATTTGGTGCAGGCGCTCACGGATGCCCGCATATAGATGATATAGATCCTGTTGCCTCAGCATGACTAAAATGCGTATTGTTCAAATCGGTTCAACACCATGTCACTCAGCTTGGTTCTGCCCAGTGAGTTGCACAGGCCCATGATATAGCCCAGGTCGTAGGCCACATCCTTCTCATCCATGCGATCACAATCTCTCTTCAGATCCCATATGGTGCTGGCCAATATTTGATGCTGTGTCATTTTACCTTTGGTCTTTATTTTCATCGTTTCTCCCTTTATTAGTTGTTAAAAATTAGTTCTTTACTGCCCAAACAAAGGACATCACCCAACCCAATATAGTCCAACCCAATAAGAAATTTACTAAAAATATATTTCCTATTTCTCTGTTGCCTCTTAGTAGAGCAACACCCGTTGGCGCTAGATAAACCGAGCATATCAGCAATATTGCAAAAATTTTGCCTAACAAGCCAAAAGACTTGTTTAATAACTCTATTGTATTAACCGCCAAGTCAATTACTGTATTATAGAGTCTAACTTTATTATTCATCTCAACCTCCCAGTTGTTATATGCTTTATAATACGATATTTTGACGATTTGTCTACCGCTAAAAAGTCGCTATTTCCTTGACTTTTTTGTGCGTTTTCTGGGCTTCTTTTGATAGGTCATGCGGAAGTCTTGCATGGTGCGAACTCGAATATGATCGATAATAAGACGCCATATTTCTGCTTCTGTGGCTGTGTAAGATTGCTCCATGAGATAGTCATATTCCGATGGCGCCAGAGTGCCACTCTTCCGCATATACTCAATCTGCTGACGAACTCGAGCATTGTGATTGCCCGTTAAACGGTTCCAGAATCGCTCTTGTGCAGGTTTTAACTTCTTCTTCATTCTCAGTATTTACGGTGCCCGAACCGGGGAGATCCGAGCACCGCTTCACTTGTTAGGGAGGTGTGAAGCTCTATAAAATCGTTAATCTTGGGTCAGGTATCGGATGCCTCTATAAGTTATATAAACGGCCACAATCACCATCACCCAATGTAAAATCGTCCAAATCATTTATCGTCTCCTCTTTCTCTTCACGGGCTCTATGCCCCATTCAATCCTCTGCCATAACCTATCGTAGGAGTAGTAGGTCAAGGTCAGTAAAAAATTAATGGATACCGTGGGTATGATAGCATCATCCCATGAGTGACCTGTGACTATCAGTAGTAGATAAGTGGCTGTGAATATCCATATCCTGTAAATCAACGCCTTGACAAAAGTTCTTCTGGGAGTTATTCTGTATTGCATTATGTCTTCCGCCTTCTGCTGATCACCTTTAGCTCTGAATAGGTAGCCAACAATCGCTCACAGGCCGTGCCTAGGTTGCCTGCTTGTATATGCCGCTTGATAACATCTAAGCCTTTCGTTAATTCTTTCAATCTCAATTCTTGTAGTCGTGGAGTCATCAGTGTCTATGTCCTATTCGGAATGGTGCACCAAAGATCACCAACCAGTACCAGATCCATGCTATCCATGCCAGGTGGAATAGGAAACTCTGCTCCTTCAACCACACAATCACAAACCATAGGCTGACAGCCAGGAAGACATGGGTCCAGGGTTGAGTATCCACCACATCCTTCAACCATTCAGTGGCACCAGCGAATCGATTCCAAATGCCATCGAAAAATCTCTCTATGAAGTGTGGCTTTCTCTGTATCATCGATTGAACCAATTCTTTAACCATGTCCAATCTATGGTCAGTGCAAGATACAACACTATTATAACAATGAATAAAAAAGTTAGACCCATTACACTCCTGCCTTCATACAAGTTTGATGAGCCAGTGCTTGATATCTATCCGGGGCCATTTTCCAAAGATCCGCAATCTTCAACACCATTCTCAGTGATACTTCTCTTAATCTGCTTCTGTTATCAAATATGAATTGTATCAAACCCTCTTGATCCTCAGGACTCATAGCATACTTCTCCAGCATACCTTGACGACAGATCTGACGAATACGAAGCATTCTGTCTCGCATACTGTCTATGGTTAGATCCAGATAGTGACATCTGCTCTGTAGTGCTTGTAGATGGTCTTGTAATTTTTTAGATTTGACATTGTCAAACTTAATATTAGATATGAATATCACACCACCATGGAACTCAAATGAGTTCGGCATACCTTCTTGATATAGTGTACGACTTTCTGTGTTCCAGTGAAGCATTCGCTTCTTGCCCGAATCCAGAGCCGCCTTAAGAAGGTTCAGTGATAGATCATCATAGAGGATAGCATCGCAATCGTCAAAGCATACCACATGACCCGGATCCTTGTGCTCGTATAATTTCTTGTATAGACCTATCGCTGACATGGCACCTTTCACCATCTCAAACTTTCTCTTCTGTCCTGCAATATCATCAAATGTGGAGAATCTTTCTAGAGTAGACTCCACACCGTAAGACTTACCAATACCCGGAGGTCCAGACACAATCACAGCTCTCACTTTATTAGTCGCCACAGCTTCAGTCATCTCATTCAGTATTTCAAAACGATTGGCAATCCTGGATATAGCCATCTCATCATTTTCCATCGCTGTGGAATCATCTGGCACAATGGCACTCTTAACATCTTCCATATAGGCCACATAAATGGCTTCAGGTACCACAGTGGCCGCAGATATGTCTGGTATATTGATTCTCACTTTGTCCAAACCTTCGTAGCCCTGTTGCTCAGTGACATCCACCGTGATGAAACCACCCTGTTTAGATCCTGCGTATTTTTGATATTCTTTTACCAGCGGAAACACTCGACCCGATTGGTCCTCACCGCGATATGCACCTGTTTCTATTTTAATATATTTCTTCAATCTAACCTCCCAGTTATTATTTTTATTATTTTAGAGTCTATTCGTGACCTGTCAACCTTAGTCTTCCTCAATCTTGTTCATGGATTTAAGTTGAACTCTCACTCCTGGATATCTTGATTCCATTAGTTCCTGTGCCACTGCACCTGAATAACCTGTCACTGTATCAGTCACAGTACCTTTGTCGGTATGTATATAGAACTCATATTCAAATTTTGTAGGCATTGTTCTCTCTTTTGTTTTAGTTGGGGTAGATCGGCTTTACATAACAAGGTTAAGCTTCTTCGTACCCCTAATATTATTATAACACAGGTTGGATATAGGTCAACCTATTTGGTAAAGTAAGATCACAAAGAGATCTTTTCTTTCACAGCACCACAAACCATCTCGTTGTAGGCCTGCGATATAATATTGTCAGTCAAGCCTCGCGGATAAGCGATGGCCTGTCTCAACATTTTAAAATTTGGAATTATGATCCTGTCGGGATCTATCAGTCGTGCCTGTGCAGGATCCTCGCAGATATAGAAGTTCTTTATATTGTTGGCATAGGCCAATCGTTCCACGATATTCAATTGTCGCTCAAATGCTCGAAGGAAATAACCATTCTTGGCATCTCTTTCTTCCACAGCACGATATCGATCCAGAGCAATGGCTCTTAGATCTGTTTCTTCATCCTTTGGATTCTTAATAAAATTAAGAGTTGCTAGATGATATGGGTCTACCACTCGCAATATCTTGCCACGGTGTTTAAAATAGGTTCTACGAATATCCGGCAGTTGAT
>Ga0209500_10003280_pt1 | contig 11133 bp, 9 predicted proteins | sample S_140212_EF_Meta_FD_187323 | JGI IMG/M metagenome (GOLD analysis project Ga0209500, IMG submission 187323) | Freshwater microbial communities from Lake Simoncouche, Canada to study carbon cycling - S_140212_EF_MetaG (SPAdes) (version 2) | ecosystem: Environmental > Aquatic > Freshwater > Lake ...
AGTCGGCGAGAAGAAGGAAGGTTGCTGCTCAACCACCACCAAGACTTCGGCCAAGACCGAGAGCTGCTGCCCAGCCATGAAGGACGGCGCAAAGTGCCCAGTGACCGGCACGACGAACGGCTAAATCGCTTCGGGGCCAGTTGGTCCCGATTCATTGATTACCGTTTCACTGTTTGAATGTTCCGCACGCCCGCCTCAACCGCGGGCGTGCGTGTTTTTGCGGCGCATGCATCTGCCGCGGCACCACACCCGGCGCGCTACGCGCATCCACCTGCGGCGCTGAACTGACCCCGTTCGGGGTAACCTCCCACGCGATGAGCACCACCCTCCTGCGCGCTGGTCGAGTGATTTGCCCGGACTCTGAAATTGACGGCACCGGGGACGTGCTGTTGGTTGGCGGTCGGATCGCTGCTATCAGCATGAAGGCTGGAGAATTGTCCGCTACCGGAGCGGAAGTCGTCGACTGCCATGGCCTCATGGTCTGCCCCGGACTCATCGATCCGCACGTGCATTTGCGTGAGCCGGGTGGAGAGCACAAGGAAACCATTGCCACCGGTACAGCCGCCGCGATTGCCGGCGGATTCACCAGCGTGTGCTGCATGCCCAACACAACGCCGTGTCTTGATTCCGGACCACTGGTGGAGTTCGTACGCCTGCGCGCACGCGAAGCCAACTTGGCGCGTGTCTTTGTTGCGGGCGCTGCGACGGTTGGACGCGCGGGCGAACAACTGGCACCCATGGCTGCCATGAAACAAGCCGGCGCCGTGGCGTTCACTGATGATGGAGACGGCATCGCCAACGCACAGATGATGTTGCGCGTACTGCAGATGGCCAAGGTGGTCGGTTGCGCGTTCATGCAACACTGCCAAGAGCCCACCCTCACCCACGGTGCTGCCATGAACGCCGGCCCTCTGCAAGTCAAACTTGGATTGGGCGCGTGGCCTGCGATCGCTGAAGAGTTGATGCTAGAGCGCGACGTCATGCTCAACCGCGCTGTTGGAGCCAGGTACCACGCGCAACATGTATCAGCCGCCGGAAGTACCGAAATTCTCCGCCGTGCGCGCGCCGCCGGACAGCCCGTGAGCGGCGAGGCCAGTCCGCACCACCTGCTGCTGACTGACGCAGCATGCGATGACTACAACACCCAAGCGAAGATGAATCCGCCCCTGCGCACCGCCGCGGACGTCCAAGCACTGCGCGCTGCGGTCGCTGATGGAACGATTGATGTACTGGCCACGGATCATGCGCCACATACCGAGGCGGAAAAGGCACGCGACTTTGCGCAGGCCTCATTCGGCATCATTGGCCTCGAACACGCGCTGCCCCTCTATGTGGAGGCGCTGGTGACGAGCGGCGCCATCGGTTGGCCGCGTCTGATTGCGCTGATGACCATCCAACCCAGCAAGTTGCTTGGGCTTGATGCCTCCGGCCTGGGCACGTTGCGCGTCGGTGCCCCCGCGGACGTGACGGTGATTGACCCCACAGCACGCTGGACCGTGGATCTTGCGGCAAGTGTCTCCAAGAGTCGCAACAGCCCGTTCCACGGGCGCAACCTCACCGGCCGAGCCGTGCATGTCTTTGTCGACGGTGTGTCACGACAGGCACCGTTGGCTACCATTTTGCCCGCGTGACCATGCAAAGAGAACAAGTCGCTTCCGCAGTACGTGAAATCCTTCAGGTGGACCTTAAGTTCGCCGGGATGGATCTTCCCGACGATCTGCCACTGATCGGTGGCGGACTGGCGTTGGATTCACTTGATCTACTGATGTTGGTCACCGGCATTGAGAAGCGCTTCGGGCACAAGATTCCACCCAAGAAGCTTGGGAAGGACACCATGTCCAGCATTGGAGTGTTTATTGATTTTGCGCACGCTGAGTTGTTGGCGGCCGGCAAGTGACCGACGTTTCGCCCGAACAGCTGCTGCCGCATCGAGCTCCGTTCTTGTTCGTGGACACCATTTGCACACTCGGCGACGGCGCGGTGCAGGCAACATGGACCATCCGTGGTGATGAGGACTTTCTGCGTGGGCACTTTCCCGATGATGCGATCATTCCAGGAGTGTTGATCGGCGAAGCGTTGGCTCAAGCGGCTGGTATTGCCCTGACTTCGCTGCCCGGCGAAGGCACCGGGCCGCGTCGGCCGGGCTTCTTGGCGCACATCAATCTCCGATTCCATGCACCGGCGCGACCGCCCTGCCAGATTGAACTCACCGCGAAAGTCTCGGGCGGAATGGGTTCGCTCCACCAATTTGACGTGACGGCACACAGTCAATCGGAGCGACTGGCATCTGGAATCCTGGTTTTGGCCGTTCCGCCAACGACGGGTGCAGAAACCTGAAATCGGTTGAGTGTTACAGCCGCGAAACGCCGCGGTAGTAACTCATGACACCGAGTTCAGTTGCATGTCGAACACCAACAAATCCTGCTGATTCCAAGGCGGAAACGATCACCGCGGGTCGAACGGCGTCCTCAATGGTGTCCGCCCAGTAGCGCATCATGGGAAACGTGGAGATACGTCCGCTCGCTAACACTCCGACCGTCGGTGCAACGTGCCGCATGGTGAATCGAAAGAGTGGTGCAGTGATAGCGCCCCGCGCGGAAGTCACCTCAAGCAGCACAATCCGGCCACCCGGGCGCAACACCCGCAGGACCTCTGAAAACACGGTGTGCATGTCCTCAATGTGCCGCAACATGTAACCCATCGATACGCAGTCAAACGATGCACTCGGAAACGGCAACTGCTCAGCGCAGCCGATGACCGTTTCCCGAACACCCCGGGCGCGGGCTACTGCCAGCATTCCGGAGCTCGGGTCAAGCGCCACTACCCGACCGGAAGCGCCGACGATTTCTTGCGCAAGCAACGCGCATACTCCGGTTCCGCTGCCGACATCCAGGAGCGACATTCCCGGTCGCAAACCCGCGGCTTGCAACATGCGACGCCGGTACGCCCGCCCCAGTCCACCCATCAGCGCGCCGCTGGAACGGTCGTAGCCAGCGGCGCTGTTGTTGAACAGGGCTTGCGTCCATTGCTCACGCGAGGCGCGGTCGCGCAATTGCGCCGGGCGTGCCACCACCGGCGGCATTGCAGATGCCGCGCGTAAGACTTTGCCGCTTGCGCTGCGCGGGAACTGAGCCACAAACGCAATGGTGCGCGGCACCGCGTGCGCCGGGACGCGTTCTGCGATGAACGCGCGCAAAGCGGTTGCATCGAGCGAACGGGTAGGCACCACTAATTCCACGCGTGCAGCTACACGGGTCAGACCATCGGCAATGAGTACTGGCTCAACAAGCGCCACCGCCACATCCGGATGCTCCTCAATGGCGGCTTCCACGTCGTACGGATTCACTTTGAGCCCGCCAACATCAAACACCAGTTTGACTCGACCGGTGATGTGCAAAAAACCATCAGCGGATCGAACGCCAATGTCACCGGTTCGAAAGTAGCCATCCTGCAGAATCTCTTGGTCGTGCGAATGGCCGACGATGCAATCAAACGCAGCGCCGGAGCGAACCGCCAGCTCACCGACAACTCCGTCCGCAACGTCAACCATGTGATCTCGACACAACGGATCAACAATGCGAATGGCCACGCCCGGGATCACTACGCCACCGGTACCACGATCGAGCCAGATAGTGCCCACTTCACTGGCGCCGTAGAGGTCGATGAGAGGAATGCCGAATGCAGCTTGGAAACGTGTACGCACTGACGCGCGCAACGGGGCGCCCGCCACGATGACACATCGGAGCGCATGCGAAGGAATGGCAACCTCGGCAATGGCTGCCGCCGCCGCGGGTACCAACGGGAGCACCGTCACTCCCGAAGAAATCAACTGTTGTGCGCCTTCGATAGTGAATGACCCACGCTGCTGAACGGACGCACCGCTCAACAACGGCGCTAGAAATGCGTGCTCGCACCCGTACGCGTGATGCATCGGGAGAAATGATCCCACCGTGTCCGCGTGCCGATACAACTGCGCGTCAACCAGTCCCGCAGCAACGCAATCAAGCGCACCGGACGATCGACGAACGAACCGTGACATGCCGGTGGTGCCGGACGAAAGCAGCACAATTCCGCCATCGGGTCGCGATAGCTTCGCGTTGGACGAACCGTTGGTTGTCGGCAGCACAAGTGCCGCCAACTGTGCGCTGTCAATGATCAGGCTGGGTGCAAGTTCACGCGCTACGCGATCGATCATCGATCGCGGTGCCGCGTTGGACATCAATAGCGCATCGCAACCAGCACGCATGGCGGCAAGGCTTGCCACCCAGAACGCACCACCCGATGGCACGGTGACGGCCACCAAGGAGCCCGGGGCGCATCGCAGTTCGATCGCCTGTTCCGCCGCAGCGATTGCAGTCATTAGCTGGCGATTCGTCCACTGGCGTCCGTCCGGATCGGTCACGCGCACTCGATCCGGCTCCATGGCGCACTGTTGCGCGAGCGCCGCAAAAACCAGATTCATTGCGCGGCGGCCCCACGAGCGAGGGTCGCCACCGGTGCGCGATTATTCACGCCATCGGGGCGCAGTCGGAACGGGCGAGTACGCGGCGCAAATCCAACGCGTTTCTGGATGGCACACATGGAGCCAAGCGCCCAACAACGCACCGCGGTTGCTGGTTGAACGGCGTCAAACTCACCAGCGAGCAGCGTCACAAATCCGCGCACGAGTTCACGAGGCTGGCTGGGGGCAAACAGGAGATCACGGAATCCGGGGTCGTAGAAACCCTCCACGAGTCGGAATGCGCGGCTGACCACTCGGGTGGCCCACGCCTGGTACCGCGCTCGCTCGGTGGCGGGCCTGGCCCCACGCGACATGCGAATCACGCCCGCCGCCGCCTGCTCGGCTGCCAGGAGACCCAGCGTGAGGCCAGTCGACCACACCGGATCCAAGAATGCAGCTGCATCACCAACGAGGAAGAATCCCGGACCCGCAAATGGATCACATCGATACGTGAAGTCAGCGATCACTCGATTGGTAGAAGGGCCGCGCGCATTGGCCATACGTTCCGCCATGATGGGGGTGCGTTCCACCGCCCACCAGAATCGATCTTCCGGTGGTACATCAAGCGATCGGTGCAGTGGTTCACGCGCAACGAAACCCACACTGGTGCGGTGCTCATCAAGCGGAATCAACCAGAACCAACCCTCGTCCATCACCGTGAGACCAAAGCAATTGGCGGCATTTCCAGATGGGCGAATCACACCCTCAAAGTGATCGAAGTACGCAACATTGCGAAGAAACGAGTGATAGCGACGCGTTCCAAACTCACGACCCAAGGCGCTTGCTTGGCCACTGGCGTCAATCATCCACTTGGCATGGACGGTCCCCGCATCCGTTTCAGCCACAATTCCAGAGTCATCGTGCGACTGAATGGAACGTAACGCGCATGAAGTGCGAACGTCCGCACCAGCGTCGCGCGCTGCTTCCACCATCATCATGTCCAGATGAACGCGTGCCATGTTGAAGGCGTCCTTCTCACCGTTACCGATGGTGTCGCGGAAGAAGAATGTCCGAGACCCGTAGCGGCGGTCGCCCATTGAGATTTCTACGCCCACCTTGCGCGCATGCGGCAAGGCCATGCACCGATCCAGCACACCGAGGCGTCGCAGAGCGCGCTTGGTTCTTGGCAAGAAACTCTCGCCGATCCGGAATCGCGGAAATTCGCCACGATCAATCACGAGCACCTTGAGGCCTTCACGCGCCATGTCGATCGCGGCAGCACTGCCAGCGGGACCGGCACCGATCACCAGGCAGTCAACATGGATGGTCTCAGACATCGGCCACACCTTCCACCTCTACAAGCAGTGCCTTGCGACATAACGGCGCGTGCAGAACACGCTCAACACCGTCAGAAAATTCCTCTTGCGCCAATCGCGAAATGATGGAAAGATCGCTGCGATCGCACACATAAATCTGCAACGACCGCCACTGGCCGCGGGCTTGGGCAGCCGCCCGCAACGTCGTCAAGTGACTGATCGTCTGCTGCCATTGCGCACGGACGTCATGGGGGTGCACAACCTCTTCACCAACCACAGCCGCGGTGCCCGAAGCCATCAGTAAGTGCTGCGAGAGCACTGCCCGCGTAAATGGCGGAGCCGATGGTCCAAATTGTGCGGAGTACTGCCACGCCGGTCGCTGTTGCGGGTTCTCAATGGAACGCACTGAATCAGGAAGTGCCAATGCATGCACCACCAGCATGTCGCCAGCATGACCGACGCAGGTACCGGCGGGCATGCACGGCATTGGCCATCGTGCCGCGGCGTATGCCTGCGTGCGACCAATGTTCATCCGCATGTAGCGGTCAAGCCCGTGGGAATCGTGCGCGGTAATCAATGGCAAGTACGCCCACACCCGGGTTGCCGGAGCGGCGAGTGCAGTCAGTGCTTCGGAAAATGCTCGGAACGCCAGCTGCGACAACTCTTCGCCAACGCATGACTGCGCTGGAACAGACACCGATGCAACGGTGGCTCCGCGTTCGCACTCCGTGGCGACCCACGAGGATAAATCGACACATGCATCACCGGTAGCGCGCCACTCGCCGGAATAATCTCCCAGTTGCGGCTGCGGCGAAAGAGAAACCGAGGGCGAGGGAACCACCTTCATACTGTAGCAAATGCGTCAGGAATTCCGTGCGCGTTCGCGTGGAGGGTCCACGCAAATCCGTTCGGATCAGTAGAAGAAATTGAAACTTTTCCCGTGTTCCCATGGGCAATTTCCAGAGCGAGTGCGGCGGGACCTGCAACGCAGCCGATCTCCGGAATTGCATCTGCGCCCTGCTGAAGCGCTGCGGAACGCCACCGTCCGCGCTCCATGATGAAACGATCAAATTTCACAATCTCTGGAAACGACTCCGTATGACTTGCGTCCATTCGTTCGATGAGAAATGCCATGCCCGCTGATCCGCTGTGCACTTGGTTTCCGGTGCAGTGACTCAGTACGGCGTCAATGGTGGGATGCGATTCATCAGCCATGACAACCAGCGCCTTGTTCCATTCGCCGGAACGAATGCGACATGAGGCCAAGAACATCGCTTCGAGCCCAGCGGTTCGTGTGCCAATCACCGTAGCACTGGCAGCGGTCATGCCCAGTCCCAGTGAGACGTGTGCGCTGCCCACATTGGGAACAGACTCAGCAAACAGCATCGGATTGGCAAGATTGATGCCGGAAGCGAGCAGATCACGGTAGTACTGTTCAGTGAACGCCGCCGCACCATGCCACGATGCTGCAAGGAGCGGCATGGATCCCAGTTCATGCGCGGACATCCCAACGGCGTCGCACAGATCACGACACGCTGCGAGCATCAGTCGGGGCAGCAACGCAAATCGGCGCGTTCGTGCACGATCAAGGAGCGGAGCGAGCGTCTCTTCAGAAACATCGCGAGCGCCGCAATCAGCAAGTCGCTGCAATCCAGACAATCCACGACCACCGGCAGTCACGCACCCGATCGCTCGGATCACCACGCGGGGAGCGCATCCCACGGGAGCGGACGGCGCTGCCACCAGCGCTTGATCGCCACGAAGCACTGAGACGGCAACATTGGCGCCCCCAAAGCCAGCGGCCAGTACGGTCACTCGTCGTAGCTCGCTGTGGCGCGGGTTCTGTTGCAAGAGGTCAATGTCAGGAAATGCGTTTCGATCGACCGGACGGCCCAATCCTGCAGGGATAAATCCAGCATCCGCGCACGCAAGCACCGCCAGCAACTCCAACGCACCCGCTGCACCGAGCGGATGACCGAATCGGCTCTTCAGCGCAGTCACTGCCACACGCGGGAGGTCCGCACCAAACGCTGTGCGGTAGGCCTGATACTCCGCTGCGTCATTTCCTGGAGTGCCGGTGGCGTGTGCAATCAAGAGGTCGGGAAGTCCATGAGCCACCGCTACTGCGAGCGCCGTCGCAGCGCCCCGCCCCTCTGGATGAGGTTGCGTCAGGTGGTGTGCGTCACTCGACTCGCCAATCGCGTCAATGACTGCCAGTGGAACTTCGCCGCGCGCATGTGCGTCGGACAGCCGCCGCAGAACGACCAACGCACATCCTTCGCCCAGCTTCATGCCCTCACGATCTTCAGCGAACGGACTGAGCGGTCCAGTGGCCACCAACTGCAATGCTGAGAAACCACCGTATGCAAACTCAGAAATTGGGTCGTATCCACCGGCAATGACGCAGGAGGCTTCTCCGGAGCGAAGCAACGCACAGCCGTGCGCGATCGCACTCAGCGCCGACGCACACGCACAGGACACGGTGATGGCACCGCCTGCCATGGGCAGACCATCAATAGCTCGACGCAGCACGGATCCAGCGGGAATTCCGGCATACGAATGCAAAGCTTCTGTTGCACGATCGGCACCTTCCAATCGCATGGCCGCGCCACAGTGACGCATACCGGCGAGCGTGGTACCGACCACCACCATGGCCCGGCTTGGATCCACCCCGATAGTTGCCGATGGATCATCACCGAGCAACTGCTCAAGCGTGCGCCGCAACAACTGCTCGGCGCGGTCATCATGATGGACGACCTCTGGAATGCTGGCATCTCCGCGCGCCATGTCGCCATGCGCGCCGTGCCGATTACCAAGGGGTACCTCCCCGACGCCCGCCGCCACTGCGGGCACCTGTTCCAACATGTCCGAAGGACCAACACCGCTGCGATCGGTACGCAATGCATCCACCATGGCTGCAATATCAGCACCCATGGCGCCGCACGCTGCCGCGCGAACGATGGCAATCGCGGCGCCCATCAGCGCGCACTCCGCGGCGCAATGACTAGCGCCACCACGGTTGAAGCGATGGACATGGCCGCTAGCAAGCCGATCGCCTGCCCATCAAATCGCCCGTCAATGGCTGCACTGCACGCGTCGATCGCCCATGCGGGGAACAGCCATCCACCAACGGAGGCGATCGATGTAGGCAGCAATATGCGTGGAATCATGCTTCCGGACAGCGCGCTCAGTACCAAGGTGATCACTGGAGCAATGGCAACAAATCGAGCGCGAGATCCGCACAGCGCGGCAAGGGCGACAAAGAATGCCGCACTGGTAACCGATGCAACAAAGCTAGCGAACATCAAGGTAAGCACGGATCCAGGAACCAACTGAAATGCCAGCGCGGCCCAAGCAAGTGTCAATGCCAACTGGCACCAGGCGATGACCGAAATCGCCACGATGCGCGCCGCAGTGGAAGCAGCGGCACTGACGCCAAGTGAACGCAATCGATCTTGCAAACCCGACGCATCATCACCAAGGCTTCGCGACGCAATGGAAGCGGATGAGAACATGATGAAGATCAAGGCTATGCCTGCTGCGCTGCCGCGAACCAACATGCCGTTGAGCGATGTCACTTGCACCGTGACCGCGGGAAGATCCACTGCAAAGGCGCGTGCGTTGGCCGCGTTTACGAGCTGCAGCGCAGCATCGGAAGCACCTGGGAGCGGCGAAGCAGCTTCCACAAGCACGCGTGGATCAGTACGACTGAATCCAATGGGAATGTGCACCGTTGCTAATACGCCATGGCTACTTGGTTCCGAGCCATGAACTTCGGAAACATGCACGCGTTGCATCGCGCATGACTGCATCGCCTCCGCAAAGAGCCGCGCGTCGGCGCAACCCGACTCATCAACTACGGCAATTTCAAATCGAAATCCATCAGTGGCCTCTAAGTGCCGGTAGAACAGAGCGATCAGCGAAAAGAACGCCAACGGAGCCACCAATGTCAAGATCGCCGCGACGCGGTCGGCCACAAATGAACGCAACATGGCCAAGGTCAAGGTAATCACTTCCGCGCCTCCCGCACTTGCATAAATGCCATCCATTGCGATGGATGCTTGCGAATGGCCGTTTCCAGTGCAGCTACCAATGCCAACTGCGCCGGGTGCGATGCAACCTCCGAAGAGCGGAGCGATTCAACTTCGCAATAGATGGGCGCCATCATTTCAACTTCCAACTCGTGCCCATGTCGGTAGCAGAAGGTCGGGACGATCGGCGCGCCACAAGCCAGCGCCAATCGCGCGGCACCGGTGGGGAGCACCGTGTCATGAGCACCTAAGAATGGGATTCGCGAACCCTGCTGCATAGGCATGACGCGGTCGGCATGCAATACCACCACTTCATTGGCGCGCAATGCGTCCTGCAGCGCCGCCCATGCAGACACTCCATCACTCACTGCATGTTCAATGATGCCAAGTGACTGTCGCAACGCACTACGCGCTCGTTCAAAGCGCGGCAGCGGGTCCGGATGGAACAGCACGTGAATACGTGACTCAAACTTTCGTAAGAGCGCAATGGATGGTTCAAACGCACCCATGTGCGCGCTGGCTACCACCACTCCCCGTCCACGATCATGGGCGGTGTGGTACTGCTCCTGACCCGAAAATCGCGTCACCCGCGCTGCAAGCGCATCAACGGTCACTCCCTCCGACAGCAAAATTTCCGCAATGGAACGCTGCATATTCAGAAGCATTTCCGTTGCCACGGCACGAACCTCTGCTTCGGCAGCCTGCGGACCAAGTGCCAAACGCGCGTTTTCACGCAGCGTCCGGCGCCAGAACGGCACCGTAGCCATCCCACCGATCGCAACTGCCCGACCCATGAGTGGTGCCAGCATTGGCATTGCTTGGATGCTTCCAAAGTACATCTGATCAATCAGCATCCGTGCGGGGTGATACGCGGCGAGCGTCATAGACACACCTCCACGCGCGGGGTAGTCGTTGCCAATCCCTGCAGCCAAGCCGAGGCATGCGACGCCAGGATCACCGTTCCTCGGCGCTGCAACACTGCCTCAACAGTGCGGACCAATGCCTCACGACCGAGTGCATCAAGTCCCGCGTCTGGCTCATCCAACACAAGAACGATGGGCGAATGAATCACTGCGCAGGCAAGCGCCGTTCGACGCTTCAAGCCGCCAGACAGACGATCAACGCGGTGCTGAGCGTGCTCTGTAAGGCCAAAATCCAGGAGGCAGCGCGCCACCGCGTTCGATCGATCGACTGCGGGCACGCGTGCGAGGCGCGCCGCAGTTTCAAGATTTGCAACGACACTCAGTGTTGAAAATAAGCCACCTTCTTGCGGGTGGTACCCAGGAAGGAGCGCGGTTTGATCCATCCACGCGCGCCCTACCGCTGGCTTGAGCGCGCCCACCAT
>Ga0209500_10003281_pt1 | contig 11133 bp, 1 predicted proteins | sample S_140212_EF_Meta_FD_187323 | JGI IMG/M metagenome (GOLD analysis project Ga0209500, IMG submission 187323) | Freshwater microbial communities from Lake Simoncouche, Canada to study carbon cycling - S_140212_EF_MetaG (SPAdes) (version 2) | ecosystem: Environmental > Aquatic > Freshwater > Lake ...
GGTACGTACCAGAGCTACCATTTGAGCCGTTTGAACCTGAAGTTCCACTTGAGCCGTTAGAGCCGGATGTACCCGAAGTACCGCTAGTTCCTGAGCTACCATCTGATCCATTTGAACCAGAAGTTCCTGATGTTCCAGAAGATCCATTTGAACCAGAAGTTCCTGATGTTCCAGAAGATCCATTTGAACCAGAAGTACCAGAAGTACCGGATGTACCAGAAGTTCCTGAGCTACCATTTGAACCTGACGTTCCACTTGAGCCATTAGAACCTGATGTTCCAGAGCTTCCATTTGATCCGTTAGAACCAGAAGTACCAGAAGAGCCGTTTGAACCTGAAGTTCCGCTTGTTCCAGAAGAACCATTTGAGCCGGAAGTTCCACTTGTTCCTGAGCTACCATCTGAACCAGAGGTCCCGCTTGTGCCTGAGCTACCATTAGAACCTGATGTACCACTTGATCCATTAGATCCTGATGAACCGGCTGTACCAGAAGTACCACTAGAACCATCTGAACCGCTAGAACCTGATGTTCCTGAACTACCAGAAGTACCCGAAGTTCCTGAGCTACCAGACGTACCTGAAGTACCTGAGCTACCATCTGAACCAGCAGTTCCACTTGAACCATTTGAACCTGAAGTGCCTGAAGAACCATTTGAACCTGACGTTCCAGAAGTACCAGCAGTTCCGGAAGTACCAGATGTTCCGCTTGAACCATTTGAGCCTGAAGAGCCTGACGTGCCTGAGCTACCGTTTGATCCGTTAGAACCAGAAGTTCCGCTTGAACCTGATGTGCCTGAGCTACCATCTGAACCTGACGTTCCAGAAGTACCAGCAGTTCCGCTTGAGCCTTCTGAACCAGATGCTAAATTTGAATTATTATATAAAGAAAATACATTATTTAAGGTAACTCCATTTAATGTAGTAAAAGCTCCACCTACAAATATTAAATTATTCTTAAGTAAAATTGTATTGATTTGAGATCCACTTGGCGAGCCTGGACCTACTGAACTACCTAAGGCTGCATAGAATCTAATATCTTCAGTACCGTCTGCAAATAATCTAACTAACTTATGACGAGTACCTCCATTAAATGAATCAAAACCTCCGCCTACGAGTATACGGCCATCTGACTGAACCTTTATTGTAAATCCAAGTGATGTAAATGCTCCAGTAAAGCCGTTTCCTAATCTAGTATAGAAAGCAGTATCTTCAGTACCATCTGAATTTAATCGGATTAAACCATTTCGGGTATTTCCATTAAATGTGGTAAATCCACCACCCACTAAAATTAAACCGTCTGCTTGGCACGCAATTGCCATTACATCAATTGCATTTGAACCAAGATTTGAATTAAATGCTGTATCTAATGTTCCATTTGCGTTTAATTTAATTAAGCCGTCCGCTGTACCTATTAATATAGAATTATCAGATTGAATTGTAATTGCATTAACTTGAGAAATAATACCTGAACCTAAATTTGTGTAGAATGCAGTATCTTCTGTACCGTTTGAATTTAATCTGACTAATCTGTTTCGGGTATTTCCATTAAATGAGGTAAATACTCCACCTACTAAAATCTTTCCGTCTGATTGTATTGCTGAACGGATAACTGTGCCGTTAAATCCAGAACCTAAGTTTGTATAGAATGCAGTATCTTCTGTACCGTCTGAATTTAATCTGATTAATCGATTTCGGGTATTATTATTAAATGAGGTAAAATCACCACCTATTATAAGGCTTTCGTTTGATTGAACACTAACTGTTTCAATATAGGTTCCAGCACTAAAGCCTGCACCTAAATTTGTGTAAAACCTGGTATCTTCAGAACCATCAATATTTAATCTAACTAAACTCTTTCGGGTAGCACCCTTAAATGTTGTAAAATATCCACCAATAACAATTTTAGTATTTAATTGGTTTACAATTGCAATAACTTCACTATCATTAGAGGTATTGGTAAATGCAGTAACTAGTGAAGAATTAAATGACTCATTTGAAATACCATCAATTGCACTGGATCCAGAAGTACCAGCGGTTCCACTAGAACCAGATGTTCCGCTTGTTCCGGAGCTTCCGGCCGCTGACTCCCAGGCTGCACCAGTAAACCTATAGATATTATTATCTAATTTGTTATATAGGATAGAACCTTCTTTAGCTGATCCACTTGCATTGGCAATATCGGCAATTGTTGGAATTAGTAATCCTAGCCCTGGACTTGTACTACTATCGTTAAGTTCGACACCACCTGGCGAAGTTATTTTATATGACATCTGGCCTAATTTCTTTTTTTTTGAATAGACTAAATATTAGCCTATTTACTGATCAATATTATTTATTTAAGTTAGGCCAGTATTATATTAGTCCATCGCTAATTATTTCAACTCTTGCAGCTACTGCAATTTGATTTGCTACATTATTTGCAATATTAATAACTAGAGTGATTCCGCCACTTACTGTAAAAGTTGGAGTAGATACCCAAAGCGCTGAATCTTGAGCAAGTGTAATTTCAGTAAATCCAGTTCCAACAATTGAAATATTTCCATTAATATTTTTAACAGCTCCGCTGTACATTCGATAGTCAACTTCATTAGAGTTTTTCTCGCTGCCTATCATATAAATTTGAATACCATAAATTCTGTTATTTGTATTAAAATCAAATGATGTATTATTTGCAACATCAATGAATAGGTTTGCATTGCCAAATGCAGAAATTGGATTAGTATATAAAATATTTGAATGAGACTGTTTTACGCCAGTTGTCATATTTTGATGGCGACTGTATACCACTTCATTTGGCATTTCAGCAATAGCTTGATTTCCAATTAATAAGGCGTTTAAACTAGTTTCTTCAAATATTCCAAAGGTTGAATCAACTACAGTTGTTCCACCTGCACCAAACACAGTATATTGAGATTGAGTACCGGATACTGAAACCGAAGTTCCGCTTGTTCCAGAAGTACCAGAGGTACCACTTGAGCCTGAAGTACCAGAGGTACCTCTTGTTCCTGAAGTACCAGAGGTACCATCTGAACCAGATGTTCCAGTTAATCCGCTTGTTCCGCTTGAACCATTAGTTCCAGAGACTCCGTCAATACCTGATGTTCCAGATGAACCGTTAGAACCAGAACTTCCACTTGTTCCAGTTGAACCTGAAGTACCAGAAGTACCAGTTGAACCAGAAGTTCCGCTTGTTCCAGAAGTACCAGTTGAACCTGAAGTTCCAGAAGTTCCGCTTGAACCTGAAGTTCCAGAAGTTCCGCTTGAACCAGAAGTTCCAGAAGTACCCCTAGTTCCAGAAGTTCCAGAAGAACCGGCAGTTCCGCTTGTTCCAGTTGAACCTGACGTACCGCTTGAACCGTTTGTACCTGAGACTCCATCAATACCGGAAGTACCAGAGCTACCGTTTGAGCCAGAAGAACCGGAAGTACCAGCTGAACCAGATGTTCCAGAAGTACCAGCTGAACCAGATGTTCCAGAAGTACCAGTTGAACCAGAAGTACCAGAAGTACCAGTTGAACCAGACGTACCTGAAGTACCGCTTGTTCCGGAAGTTCCGCTTGTGCCAGAAGTACCAGAAGTTCCTGAAGTACCAGCTGAACCAGATGTTCCGCTTGTTCCTGATGTACCAGTTGAACCTGAAGTTCCACTTGTTCCAGACGTACCTGAAGTTCCGCTTGAGCCAGAAGTACCAGATGTTCCAGAGGATCCGCTAGTTCCAGAAGTTCCAGTTGAACCTGATGTTCCAGACGTACCTGAAGTTCCGCTTGTGCCAGAAGTACCAGAGGTTCCAGTTGAACCAGATGTACCTGAGCTACCATTTGTTCCTGAGACTCCATCAATACCTGACGTACCGCTTGTTCCAGAAGTACCAGTTGAACCTGAAGTTCCAGAAGTTCCGTTTGAACCTGAAGTTCCAGAAGTACCGCTTGTTCCAGAAGTACCAGAAGTTCCGCTTGTTCCAGTTGAACCAGAAGTTCCCGAAGTACCACTAGTTCCCGAAGTACCCGAAGTGCCAGATGTTCCAGTTGAACCAGAAGTTCCTGACGTACCGCTTGTACCGGAAGTACCAGTTGAACCTGATGTACCAGAAGTACCAATTGAACCTGAAGTACCTGAGCTACCGTTTGTTCCAGAGACTCCATCAATACCCGACGTTCCGCTTGTTCCCGATGTACCATCAGAACCTGAAGTACCGCTTGTTCCAGAAGTTCCACTTGTTCCACTTGTGCCTGAAGTTCCAGTTGAACCGGAAGTACCTGATGTACCAGTTGAACCCGAAGTTCCACTTGTTCCTGAAGTACCAGTTGAACCCGATGTACCAGAAGTTCCAGAAGTTCCAATTGAACCTGACGTACCACTTGTACCTGAAGTACCGTTTGATCCAGATTCGCCTGACGTACCAGAGCTACCGTCTGTTCCAGAAACTCCGTCTATTCCAGAAGTACCGCTTGTACCAGAAGTACCAACTGAGCCGGATGTACCACTTGTGCCTGAAGTACCGGAAGTTCCGCTTGTTCCAGAAGTTCCGCTTGTTCCAGAAGTACCCGAAGTCCCGTCTGAACCTGAGGTACCGGATGTACCAGTTGTTCCAGATGTTCCACTTGTACCTGAAGTTCCGTTTGAGCCTGATGTACCAGAAGTACCAGTCGTTCCAGAGGTACCTGACGTACCAGTTGAACCTGAAGTACCTGAGCTACCGTCTGTTCCTGAGACTCCATCAATACCTGAAGTGCCTGAAGTTCCGCTTGTTCCATCTGACCCGTTTGAACCAGAAGTACCAGATGTTCCACTTGTGCCTGAAGTTCCAGAAGTACCGCTTGTTCCGCTTGAACCTGAAGTACCGGAAATACCAGATGAACCTGAAGTTCCAGAGGTTCCAGTTGAACCTGAAGTTCCACTTGTTCCAGAAGTACCAGATGTACCTGAAGTACCGCTTGTTCCATCTGACCCTGAAGTACCACTTGTACCAGCTGAACCAGAAGTTCCACTTGTTCCAATTGAACCTGAAGTTCCGCTTGAACCATCTGTTCCTGAGACTCCATCAATACCGGAAGTACCAGAAGTTCCTGAAGTACCATCTGACCCGCTCGTTCCAGATGTACCGGAAGTTCCGCTTGTTCCAGAAGTTCCGCTTGTACCACTAGAACCAGTTGCAGCAATTATGGCTAAGAAAATTTTATGATTATTTGCAAACTGTGGAGTACCACCAGAACTAACTAGTGCAACTGGAACAGTCCAGTAATTGGAGGCTCCAGTAATTAAGGTAGTTGCTCCATTAATAACCCATACTTGATAATTTGCACTATCGTCTCGATCTTGAATTGTTAATTGTTGACCTACTTGTAATAGAGCTAAAAATATATCAATATCAGTTATTGGAGAATCCGTTAAATGATTTATGTTTATTTGGGTTGCACTAATTTGTGTTGCATTATTCCAAAGAATATGACCATTTCCAGGATTACCTGATTGTGCATTATCTTTAGCTTCATAAAGAAATACACTACTTGAAACACCATTTGCACCGGAAGTACCAGACGTTCCATCTGAACCAGAAGTACCAGAGGTCCCATTAGATCCTATTCCACTTGTACCTGAAGTACCGCTTGTACCAGCCGTACCTGATGTACCGGTAGAACCTGACGTACCGCTTGAACCGTCTACGCCGCTTAGACCTGAACTACCAGAGGTTCCGCTTGTTCCGTCTATTCCAGAGGTTCCGCTTGTTCCGTCAGAACCATTTGTTCCGTCAATACCTGAAGTACCAGAAGTACCATCTGACCCGCTCGTTCCTGAAGTACCGTCTGAACCATTTGTTCCGTCTATACCTGAAGTTCCGCTTGTACCGTCTGAACCAGAAGTACCAGAGCTACCATCTGTTCCAGAGACTCCATCAATACCGGAAGTTCCGCTTGTTCCAGATGTACCATTTGAACCATTTGTTCCATCAATACCTGAAGTACCTGATGTACCGTCTGAACCATTTGAACCCGAAGTTCCGCTTGTTCCAGATGTACCATTTGAACCTGATTCTCCAGAAGTACCAGAGCTACCATCTGTTCCAGAGACTCCATCAATACCAGAAGTACCTGAAGTACCAGAGGTTCCATCTGACCCTGAAGTTCCACTTGTACCTGAAGTTCCATCTGAGCCAGTTGAGCCTGAAGTACCTGAAGTACCAGTTGAACCAGAGGTCCCTGAGGTACCATCTGAACCAGAAGTACCAGAGGTTCCGTCTGAACCAGACGTGCCGCTTGTTCCAGAAGTACCATTTGACCCGCTTGTTCCGCTTGTTCCAGAAGTACCATTTGACCCGCTTGTTCCGCTTGTTCCAGTTGAACCTGAGGTTCCGCTTGAACCATCTGTTCCAGAGACTCCATCTATACCTGAAGTACCGCTTGTTCCATTTGAACCATTTGAACCTGAAGTACCTGAAGTTCCGCTTGTTCCATCTGATCCATTTGAACCTGAAGTTCCGCTTGTTCCATCTGATCCATTTGAACCTGAAGTTCCGCTTGTTCCATCTGATCCATTTGAACCAGAAGTACCTGAGCTACCATCTGTTCCTGAGACTCCATCAATACCTGACGTTCCGCTTGTACCTGATGTACCATTTGAACCATCTAATCCAGAAGTACCAGAAGTACCATCTGAACCGGAAGTTCCACTTGTTCCATCTGACCCATTTGAGCCTGAAGTTCCGCTTGTGCCGTCTGATCCTGAAGTACCGGAAGTACCGTCTGAACCTGAAGTACCGTCTGAGCCTGAAGTACCGCTTGTTCCAGTAGAACCTGAAGTTCCAGTAGAACCTGAAGTACCACTTGAACCGTCTACGCCGCTTAGTCCTGAGCTACCGCTTGTTCCGCTTGAGCCATCTGACCCGTCTGTTCCGCTTATGCCTGAAGTTCCAGAAGTTCCATCTGAACCGGATGTTCCCGAAGTTCCGCTTGTTCCATCTGAACCATTTGTTCCATCAATACCTGAGGTACCCGAAGTACCGTCTGAACCAGATGTACCAGAAGTACCATTTGAGCCTGACTCGCCAGAAGTACCTGAGCTACCATCTGTTCCAGAAACTCCGTCTATTCCGCTTGTACCTGAAGTACCATCTGAACCGTTTGAACCTGAAGTACCAGAAGTACCGTCTGACCCGGTTGTACCAGAAGTACCGTCTGAACCTGACGTGCCGCTTGTACCAGAAGTTCCATCTGAACCTGATGTACCGGAAGTACCATCTGAACCTGAAGTTCCCGAAGTTCCGTCTGAACCAGAAGTTCCCGAAGTTCCGTCTGAACCAGAAGTTCCGCTTGTGCCATCTGATCCCGAAGTTCCGTCTGAACCAGAAGTTCCGTCTGAACCTGAAGTTCCAGAAGTTCCAGTTGAACCTGAGGTTCCGCTTGAACCATCTGTTCCAGAGACTCCATCAATACCCGAAGTTCCAGAGGTTCCACTTGTGCCATCTGAACCAGTTGAGCCTGAAGTTCCGCTTGTTCCAGAAGTTCCATCTGATCCTGAAGTTCCGCTTGTGCCGTCTGAACCTGAAGTTCCGCTTGTTCCGTCTGAACCTGAAGTTCCGCTTGTTCCGTCTGAACCAGAAGTTCCACTTGTACCATCTGAACCTGAAGTTCCGCTTGTTCCGTCTGACCCATTTGTTCCATCTATTCCACTTGTACCGGATGTACCATCTGAACCTGAAGTACCACTAGTTCCATCTGATCCCGAAGTTCCCGAAGAACCATCTGTTCCAGAGACTCCATCAATACCTGACGTTCCTGAGGTTCCGCTTGTTCCATCTGAACCGGAAGTACCGGAAGTTCCATCAGAACCTGAAGTTCCGCTTGTACCTGAGGTTCCGTCTGAACCGGAAGTACCACTAGTTCCATCTGAACCTGATTCGCCTGAAGTACCTGAGCTACCGTCTGTTCCTGAGACTCCATCAATACCAGAAGTTCCTGAAGTACCAGAAGTACCGTCTGAACCAGAAGTACCGCTTGTGCCATCTGAACCAGAAGTACCTGAGGTACCATCTGAACCAGAAGTACCGCTTGTTCCGTCTGAACCAGAAGTTCCGCTTGTTCCAGAAGTACCTGAGGTACCAATTGAACCGGAAGTACCGCTTGAGCCATCTACTCCGCTTAGTCCTGAGCTACCTGAAGTACCGCTTGAACCGTCTATTCCAGAGGTTCCGCTTGTTCCGTCTGATCCAGACGTACCATCTGAACCTGAAGTTCCGCTTGTTCCATCTGAGCCTGAAGTTCCACTAGTTCCGTCTGAGCCTGAAGTTCCACTAGTTCCATCTGAACCTGAAGTTCCGTCTGAACCAGAAGTTCCGCTTGTTCCATCTGACCCAGAAGTTCCGTCTGAACCTGAAGTTCCACTTGTTCCGTCTGATCCATTTGAACCAGAAGTTCCACTTGAACCATCTGTTCCAGAGACTCCGTCTATTCCACTTGTTCCTGAAGTACCTGATGTACCATCTGAACCAGAAGTACCTGATGTACCATCTGAACCGGCAGTACCGCTTGTTCCGTCTGAGCCTGAAGCACCGCTTGTACCAGAGGTACCGTTTGAACCTGATTCACCTGAAGTACCTGAGCTACCATTTGTTCCTGAGACTCCGTCTATTCCACTTGTTCCGCTTGTTCCAGAGGTTCCATCAGAACCATTTAAACCTGAGGTTCCGCTTGTACCGTCTGAGCCGGACGTACCACTTGTTCCATCTGAACCTGAAGTACCGGAAGTTCCGTTTGATCCGGAAGTACCACTTGAACCATCTGTTCCAGAGACTCCATCAATACCTGACGTACCTGAAGTACCGCTTGTGCCGTCTGATCCGCTTGTTCCAGAAGTTCCATCTGATCCGCTTGTTCCAGAAGTTCCATCTGAACCATTTGAGCCAGATGTTCCTGATGTACCATTAGAGCCATTTGAACCGGATGTTCCGCTTGAACCGTCTGTTCCTGAGACTCCATCTATTCCACTTGTTCCACTAGTTCCATCTGACCCGTTTGAACCGGATGTTCCATTTGAGCCATTTAAACCTGAAGTACCTGATGTTCCGTTAGAACCTGAGGTTCCACTTGTTCCATTTGAGCCTGAAGTTCCACTAGTTCCATCTGAACCGGAAGTACCGCTTGAACCATCTGTTCCAGAGACCCCGTCTATTCCACTTGTTCCTGAAGTACCGTCTGACCCATTTGAGCCGGATGTTCCTGATGTACCATTTGAGCCGGATGTACCGTTAGAACCTGAGGTTCCAGAAGTTCCATCTGAACCTGATGCACCAGAGGTACCAGAAGTACCGCTTGTTCCAGTTGAACCAGAAGTACCGCTTGTACCTGAAGTTCCATCTGACCCTGAAGTACCAGAAGTACCGTCAGAACCGGATGTTCCAGACGTACCGTCTGATCCATTTGTTCCATCAATTCCTGAAGTACCAGAAGTTCCATCTGATCCTGATGTTCCAGAAGTTCCATCTGAACCATTAGTTCCATCTATACCCGAAGTTCCGCTTGTGCCGTCTGATCCTGATGTTCCAGAGGTTCCGCTTGTTCCTGCACTACCGGCTGTGCCAGCAGTTCCACCACCTGATGCAAATTCTACTAAATCTGTATCTAATACTCCATCTCGATACCAATATTTATGAGAGCTACCGCCAAAAATAAGGCGTACTTCCATTGATTGAAAACGGATGGCTGAAAGGATTGCTGTATTTGCTGCAGCCTTTGCAGCAGTTTCGTTCGCGCCAGTGTATGGACCAGACCATGCGTCTACTGGTACTGGGTTAACCGGCTGTATACCATACGGTAATTGTAATCCTGGAGTTAATGACATATTCTATTATCTAGTTATTTGGTGTCGATGCGATGCTCCATAAGGAGTCGCATTTGTCATGGTATAGTTACGATATGATACGTTAGTACCGTATGAGTCAACAACATTAAACGTTGATAAAACATAGTTTGCTGTAATATCTGCGTTTAATGCATCTAAATCAACTACACTGCTTAAACTTAGTGTAGCTGGCATTGCTGCTGTAAAATTGATTTGAGTAGTACCCGTTAATAAATTAAATGGATTACTTCCATCAGTAAATATTCGGGTTCCTAGTGCTCTAATATCACTTGAAGTTGTTGGAACGGCAGATGATGGTCCGTAAAATATTAGATTTAAAAAACTAACTGTCGTATTTCCGCCAGTTGCAAAACTTGATAAGTAAGTTTGATATGCATCAATTACCTTTACTCTATAATAGATGGTAGTTGAAGCAAATAGGGCAGTATCGTTATGATTAGTTAATGTAATACTTGAAGTACCCGGACCAATTGAAACGGCGGTTCCAATATCTACCCATGTACTATTATTTAATGAGTATTGTAGAGTATAACTAGATAAGGCACTGTTTACACTATTTCGGGTAATTGTTCCACTTAAATTAGTATTAATATTTCCCTTTTCTCTTTTTGTATTTGTTTCAGGTGAAGTACTTGAAACTGCTGCAACTGTTAACGAAATTGATGGTGATGAATATGAAATTGGTGTAATATTTAAAGTAGCAGTAGCAGTTGCACCAATTGAATCAGTTACAACATATCTGTAATTAAAAGCAGACCCATTATAATTAGTATCGGTGAGTGAATGTGTATAGGTACTTGGTGTGGTGGTTGAAGTTGATAAAACTGTCCATGAACCTGCACCGCCTCTTCGCCATTCAAGAGAAACACTAGTAACGGTTGCGCCTAAACTATTTATTGTATAACTAAAATTTAAAACATTACTAATTGCAGTTTGATTAAATGCAATTGACGTACTGGAAGTTAAGGCAACGGTTGGTGTAATTGGCTCAGCAATTGCTAAACTAATTACCTCAGCTGGAGTTTTTCCAGTTGCTGGAATAGTATCGCCGCTTACATAACGGCCAAAGGTTCTACCTCCAGTTAATGAAACTATTAAATCAGTTGGATAAGTATAAGTATCACCGCTAGTTCCAGATGTACCATGTGAACCGTCTTGACCGCTTGTACCTGAGGTTCCGTCTGAACCGGAGGTTCCAGTTGAACCGTCTTGACCAGAAGTACCTGAGGTTCCGTCTGAACCGGAGGTTCCAGTTGAACCGTCTTGACCGCTTGTACCT
>Ga0209500_10003282_pt1 | contig 11127 bp, 7 predicted proteins | sample S_140212_EF_Meta_FD_187323 | JGI IMG/M metagenome (GOLD analysis project Ga0209500, IMG submission 187323) | Freshwater microbial communities from Lake Simoncouche, Canada to study carbon cycling - S_140212_EF_MetaG (SPAdes) (version 2) | ecosystem: Environmental > Aquatic > Freshwater > Lake ...
GACTACCGGCAATGGGAAGGTCGTTGGGAGCTTTGGACAGGTGTCGCAGTTGCCATGTCGCCCAGTCCGACGGGGCGGCATGCCGAGATGCTCGGACGGCTCGTCATGGGTCTGGGGAACGCGGTCGAAGCGGTATCCTGTGCCGCCACCGTCCTCGTTGAAATCGATTGGATCGTATCGAGCGACACGATCGTTCGACCCGACATGACCATCGTCTGCGGGCCGCCGCCAGCGGGGCATGTGGAGCAAGTTCCGGCTTTGGTCGTCGAGATTCTTTCGGACGCCACCCGCGAACGCGACGTGGTCTTCAAGAGGGCACTCTACGAAGAGCAGGGAGTGCCCTGGTACGTGATTGCCGATCCCGACGAGAGGACGCTGCACGTTCTCTCCCTCACGAGCAATGGACGGTACGTCGGCGAGAAGCTCAACGCTGCCTCGGGGAAGTTCCGAATCGTGCTCTGCAGCAGCTGCGAAATCGTTCTCGACGCGGCCTGGATCCTGCGCTGACAAAGCCCCTCGGGGTAGCCTCATGATCGATGGGGCGATCCGCCGAGGCTCCGGGAGAACCGGGCTCATCCCGCGCGGGAGAGCGATCGGCCGTCGCCAACGAGGAGCCTCTCGATCGCCGCGATCACGTCGTCGACGTCGATGTCGTGGATGTCGGCGATGCCGGTCGGCCAGCGGAGCCCCGCGACCGTGGCGGGGAAGAGCGCTTCATGGAGCCACTGGGAGAGCGGCTTCACCGTCCGTGATGAGCGGAGCACCTCGACCTCCGTTCCCCACGGGCACCATTGGTTCGGATCGGTCGGCCCAAACAGCGCCACCACCGGCACGCCGTGCGAGGCCGCGACATGGAGGAGCCCGGTATCGATCCCCAGGCACAGATCCATCCGCGAGAGGAGCGCGCCGGTGTGGCGGAGATCGAGATCCTTCGTGAGATCGTGGACGCGTCCACTTCCGGCGTGACCGGCCAACGCGGCGATCCGTTCGTGCATTCCCATGTCGCGCGGCGCGCCGCAGAAGAAGACGTCGCAGCCACGGTTCACCACGAGCCAAGCCACGACCCGGGCCATCCGCTCCACCGGCCATTCCTTCTCCACCGCCGTCGAACGGGGAGCCACGAACACCCGGGCCCGTCCGCGGGAGTGAACGCGGAGGATCGCGTCGACCTTCCGCCCCACATCGTCGGCCACCCAGTTCTCGTTGTGGCCGTCGTCGACCGGGATCGAATCGGCCCGGAGGAGGTCGAGGAACACCTCCACCTCGTGCCGGTGTTCGCGGATCCTGACCGCGCGCGAGAGGAGCAAGCCCCCTCCCTGCTCGGCAAAGCCGACGCGGTGCGGAATCCCGGCCAACCACACCGGGAGGAGGCTCGACACCGACCGCTTGAGGACGTAGGCCCGGTCATACCGCCTGGCCCGCAGCCAGGCCGCATTGGCCCGCAACCCCGCAAACGGGCTGCGAGAAAGCGGCGCTGCCGGAGCGACGATCAGCTCGTCGATGGAAGGGCAGTCGGCCAGCACGCTCCCCGCCCCCTTCTCGACGAGGACGTCGATCCGGGCAGCGGGAAAGTGCCGGCGCAGATTCCGCAGGAACGGGATCGCCAGCACCGTGTCGCCGACATAGCGGGTGCGGACGACGAGGATCCGTGGCTCGGCAGGGCCGTCTGGGTTTTGTGTGTCGGGCATGTCGGGGGTCGACAGGGTCTCTCGGCCGCGTTGTCACCGCGCGAAGCCGACGAAGAAGCTGAACAGCTGCTGGCTGTCGTCCTGGGCGTAGACGACCGGGACGGCGAAGTCGAGCGCGATCGGGGCCGGGCCCATCGCCGGCAGTGTGATCCTCAAGCCGAAACCTGGTGCGACGCGCATCTGGTTGATGCTGACATTCGATTCGACGGTACCGAAGTCGGTGAACACGACGCCCCGGAGCGTGTCGTCGGCGGTGATCGGAAAGAGGTACTCGACCGTGTTGAGCCACTCGAACGGACCACCGATGATCGCGCCGTTTTGCCGTGGGCTCGCCCCGCGGAACACGAAGCCGCGGAGGGTGTTGTAGCCACCGGCATAAAAATTGTCGTAGGCAGGGGTGTTGGGGCCCGACATCCCGAGCACCGAGCCGATCGAGAGGACGTGGCGGCCCGAGCCGTCGGGGCGCTCGTTCAAGAGGAAGTACTGGCGCCCCTCGAGGATCCCACGGGGATAGACGAACGTGCCGATGACCTGCTCGAACTCAAACGTCACCAGATGCCCCTGCGTGGGGAGGAAGGGGCTGTCGCGGGTGTCATGGACGATGCCCGTGCTGAAACCGTAGACGGAGTTCGTGCCGAGCATCTCCTGGATCTTCGGCGCGGAGACGCGCGGATTGAAGACGTTGACGCTCTCGCCGCGGAAGCCGGCGTTGACGGAGAGATCGGGGGCGAAGGCGAACTGGTAGCCGAGGCCGACACGACCCCCCGCCCGAGATTCGGCCCAATCATAGAACGCCCGGGTGTAGTAGGACGCGCTCGTCGATAGGCCGATCCGGGTGTCGAAGAGATAGGGCTCCTGAAAGGTTGCCGTGTAGCGCTGCAACTGGGTGCCGGGGGCGGCTTCGAGTCGGAAGCGCTGACCGGCGCCGCGGAAGGCGGTGCCGTTGCGGATGTCGTCCCAGCTCCGTGGCAGGCGGGTGATGTCGAAGTTTTGCTCGTCGACGACGATGTTGCCGACGAGACCGGCATTGGAGTTGACGCCGGCACCGATCATGAGGCGGCCGGTCTGCGTTTCCTCGGCGTCGACATCGACGACCACATACGGCTCCTGGCCGGGGAACACCTGCGGCGGTTCGCCAAATCCTGGCTGAAACCCTGGCTGAAATCCTGGGGGAAGCGGCTGGCCAGGGAACGCCCCTTGAGGAGGAGGAAGAACCTGGGCCTGCGGCTGCCAGGGGGCCGGGGCCACGGCTCCGGGTTGGAAGGCCGCCGAAGGGTTCGCAGGATAGCCTGGTGCCACCGGCTGCTGGGCGACGTAGGCCGGCTGCTGCGGCGCGGCGGTGCGGCCGTAGTCGACGGCCTCCGGTCCGGTCGGCGCCAGCGCCGTCCCGCCCCACGGCGTCGCCCCGGGAGGGGCCGCGGCAGGCTGGGAGGCATAGCCCGGCTGATTGGCATAGCGCGGTGGCAGCGAGCCCGGCACAACCGGCTGACCGGGCTGCTGGGGAACCTGCTGGCCGAACGGCTGCACCGGTTGCTGGGCGGAGGGCGCCGGCTGGGCGTAGACAGGCGGGGGACTCTGACCACGCCACACCGGGGCGGTGCTCTGGGCCGGGGGGACCGGGGAAGGACTAGCAGGGGCGGGGGCGACGAACTGCCCATCGCTCGCCGCGTCGGTGCCGGGCGGAAGCTCTCCCTCGAGGAAGAGGTCGATGACGGCATCCCCGGGCTCCGCCCCATCGGGGCTCTGCCCACGGAAGCCGGGGCGCTTCGGATCGCGGGCCAGTTGCAGATCGTCGTCGTCGGGCTTGCTGAAGACGATCCGCGGGCCGTCCCCCTTGGCGGCATCGGCGGCGAACAGGCTGCTCGACTTCAGCCGCCGTTCGTCCTCGCGGAGCTTGCGGATGTCGAGAATATCCCCCGGCCGGAGCGAGAGCCGGTTGAGAATCGTACTGTGGCGCGTGTGGGGATGCTCGCCGCGGATGCGGACGTTGATCTTCCCAACCCGGTAGCGCTGCCCCTCGGCGACGTTGTAGACGAGGTCGAGCTCGCCCGGCTGCTCGAGGAATCGGGGATCGGCGCGGATGTCGGCGAACACGAACCCGCGGCCGCCATAGATGTCGCGGATCAGCCCGAGATCGGCATCCATCTTCGACTGATTGAAGGGCTCGCCGCTCTTCAGCTTGAGGTCGCGGGCGAGGAACTGACTCTTGAACTTGCTGTTTCCGATGAACGAGATGTTGCGGATGTTGTAGCGCGGCCCCTCGTTGATCACGAATGTCAGCAGCGTCCAGTCGCGGCCGCCACCATGCACCACCTGAAGCTCGCGGCCGACCTTCGCCTGGAAGAACCCGAGGCTCCGGTAGTAGGCCGTGATCAGATCGACGTCCTGGTCAATCTTGTCGCGGTCGATCTCGCCGCCGATGAGCCAGAAGATTCCCGGCTTCGACTTGATCTGCGTCATCAGCCGGGCGTCGCTGGCGATCGTGTTGCCGACGAAGTTCGTCCACAGCGATTTCTTGCTCTTCCCCTCGTCGACGAGGAACACGGCCCCCTTGTCGCCGGGCTTGCTCCCCTCGACCGTCGTCACTTTCGCGCTGTCAAAGCCCTTCTCGTGGTAATAGGCTTCGAGCCGGCGGCGGGCCTCCTCGACAACATACGGGTCCATCGCGTCGCCGACGTCGATCTCCGCTTTCTTCCGCAGCGTCCGGGTGGTGACCCGCTCGTTGCCGACATACTTCACGTGGCGGAGCATCGGCCGCTCGACGACCTGGAAGATCACCACGACTCCCTCGGCGACCCGCACCGTCTTCGGGCGGACATCGACGAACTTCCGGCTCCGGTGGAGGGTGCGGACGTCCTCCTCGACCGATTGCACGTCGAAGATCTGGCCGGCCCGGGTGACGAGCTTGGGGAGCTTCGAGACCTCGGTGGCATGATTCCCCTCGATCCGGACCTCGACGATCCGGTTCGATTCGTCGACGGCCGACAGCGCTCCCGTGGGGGCGGGGGCCTGGGAGCGGGACGGCTCGGGGCCGGAGAGCGGGGGCGGGACCGAGGGGGAGACGACCCCCGGCGACACGCCCCCGGGGGGGAGGGCTGCCGGGACCGGGAGGCCGGGAGAGGCGGGGGGTGGAAGGAGCTCCCCCGGGGCCTGACCGACCGTCACCCGATCGGGCGACAGGCCGAGGAGGATCCCCAGGACAACCGCGAACCTCCAGACGTGTCCGCCGCGCGGCGCACGGACCGGCCGCGGGCCGGTGGCCGGCTGCAAACCGCGGAAATCTGACATCCGTGGGTCGACGGGCATGGGGTGGCGACTCGGTGCGGCGACTCGGTGCGGCGACTCTCGGGCCACGGTGTGGCGACGGAAGCCGGGGACTGATAACGGAGCCGACGGGCTCACCACAAGGCGAAATCCTTTTTCCTTCAGTCGTGCGCCACTGCGGCCGACCGGTCCCGGGCGCCGGATCCGCGCTCTTCCCCGGGCTGGCCGATCCTTGACTGGCCACTCCGGGCCCCGGTAGGGTTATCCTTCAGGCCTGATGCTCGTCCGGCACGCTTCGGGCATGGCCCCCCCCAGATCCCCCGGCCTTGCCCATGCCGCCAACGGTCATCGACCTGCGCCGCACCGATGACGCCCGCGACGTCGTCCACCGGGCGGTGCAAGCGCTGGCGGAGGGGCGCTGCGTCGGTTTCCCCACCGAAACCGACTATTGCATCGCCGGTTCCCTCCGGCATCCGGCCACCGTCGCCCACCTCCTCTCCCTCGCCCCGGGGCGCCCCGGCGAGCCGCGACTGTCGCTGGCGCTCAAGGGGGCGGATGAATCGTTCGATTGGGCTCCCTGCGTGAGCCCGGTCGGGCGACGTTTGACGCGGCGCTGCTGGCCGGGGCCGGTGGTCGCGCTGGTCGAAGGGGATCACCCAGACAGCCTCGTCCATCATTTGCCGGCGGCGGCCCGCGATGCCGTGACGGGCGCCGGGCAGCTGCGGCTGCGTGTGCCGGGCCACCCGATGCTCGCCGACTGCATGCGGATGCTGGCAGGTCCGATCGGTCTGCTCGAGCCGATCGCCGGCGATCAGTCGCCGGTATCGGCCGAGGAACTTCTGGCCTGCGCGGGGCCGGGGCTGTCGCTCGTCCTCGACGACGGCCGCACCCGCTATGCCCAGCCCGCCACCACCGTCGCCATCGAAGCCAATTCGGTCCGTGTTGTCCGCCCGGGGATCGTCTCCGAAGAGACGATCCGCCGCCTCTCGAGCCTGATGGTCCTCTTCGTCTGTACCGGCAACACCTGCCGCAGCCCGATGGCCGAGGCGCAGTTCCGTCTCATGGTCGCCGATCGCCTGGAGTGCCGACCCGACGAGGTCGAGAGCCGTGGCGTGGTGATCGCCAGCGCCGGCCTCTCCGCCTGGGGCGGGGGGAAGGCGAGCCCCGGGGCCCTCGAGGCGATGTCTGAGATCGGCGCCGACCTCTCCGGCCACGAGAGTCAGCCGGTGACCGAAAATCTCGTTCGCCAGGCCGACGTGATCCTGACGATGACCGCCTCCCACCGGGCCGGGGTCCTGGCCCAGTTTCCGGAGGCCGGGGGGCGGGTTTCGATGCTCTCCCCCGACCGGCAGGACGTTCTCGACCCGATCGGCGCCCCTCTTCCCACCTACCGGCGCTGTGCCGAGCAAATCCGCGGGCATTTGGCCGCCCGGATCGATACACTCGTAGATTCCATCTCCCGGGCCTAGGCTATTGAGCTCGGCTCGCGGGGACGGGTTGAACGGGGATCTTTCCGGGTTGTTTCCAGAGGTGCCGGCAGGGCACGCAGGAGTGGATGATCGATGCGCATCGCCATTGGCAGTGACCATCGGGGCGTCGCGGCGCGGCTGCGGCTGATCGGGTTGCTCGAACGGTTGGGCCATGAGGTCGTCGACTGCGGCAGTCACGGCACCGAAGCCGTCGACTACCCCGACATCGCCGCCGACGTCGCCCACCGCGTCAGTCACGGGACGGCCGACCGTGGGGTCCTCCTTTGCTGCACCGGCGTCGGAATGGCGATCGCCGCCAACAAGGTCCACGGCGTCCGGGCGGCCACCTGCCACGACGAAGTGACCGCCGAAATGAGCCGGCGCCACAACGATCTCAACGTTCTTTGCCTGTCGGCCGAAATGCTCGGGCAGGAGCTCCAAGACAAGATGATCCAGACCTGGCTGGAGACGCCCTTCGAAGGGGGCCGTCACGCCCGGAGACTGGCGAAGATCGAGGCCCTCGAGCCCGATTGCGGCGAGGCGAAGAGCAACGCCGCCGAAGGGTGAGCGCCGCCCGTTTGAGCGCCCATCGGTTCAATGCCCTCCGCCACGCGGCTGCCGCGCTCGACAGGTGGCCGGCGGTGAGGACGAAAGCCCTGATGCCTGCAGCCAAGAGGGCCTGGCACTCGATCCGCCTGTGGCGGATTCTCTTGTCGTTGGTGAGAACGACCCACCGCTTGGCGCCGACAACCGGCAACCAGCCCCCGTCGGAAATGTCATCCGCGAAATGGTCGGGGTGCAACTCGACGAAGGCACCCGCTGCGGTCAACGCAGTCACGAGCGTCCTGGAATTGGTACACCGGTCGAGAAAGAAGACGATCTTCGGCCTACGCCGCTCGGCTCTCGTACCGGATCGCTTCTTCGATGGCATCCGTAGAAAGTCCGATATCTTGGGCGATTTCCTGGGGTGAATCGCCAGCCAGGAATCGTTCCGCGATCACGGCCGTCGGCATGCCCGTTCCGGAGAGACAGGGGCGACCGAACTGCACCCGAGGATCGATGACGACGGTCCGCCGATCGGGCTCCTCGCGGCTAGTCGTGAAGGGATAGAGCCGGATCGCGGCGCCTCGTGCGTCACGCTCGATTCGATCGAGGTAGCTGCTGAGGCAGACCTTCATGGCCATCTGGCCCTGATCGGACGCGTCGACCAATTCACCGTATCGCTCCACGAAAAGATTCGTTCCGTCGGTTTGCATCTGCTCGTCGGCGAGCGGATGCCTGCTCTTGAACCTGCGTCGCAGGTAGTCGACGGCCTTGCGGACTTCACCGAGCCTGACGCCGTGATCACGTCGGATCGCACTCAAGACGTGGAGTTCCACGAGATTTCGAAAGGACAACCAACGGCTCGCGGCGTCGGCGATGCGGATGACCGGCTCGAAGAGTTTCCGGCGGTCATCGACGGTCGGATACCTTCTCCCCAGAGCCCACGAGCGCACGGTGGCCTGAGGCACGCGAATCAAACGCGCCACCTCTGGGATCGAGTACGCCGGCAACTCGACCGGATCTCGGCCGCCGTAGATGTCCAAGGCTCGTGTCACGAAGTCGATTTCCTCAGCTTGCCAGACTAGGAACAGCCGGCCCCGGCAGTCAAGCTGTCGGTAGGGTCGCAAAGGCCACGGCCACGCACCGGATGGACCAAATCGGTCGTCTCACCCCACCGGCTTCCCGTTGACGTTCACCCACTGGTGGCTCTTGGCGCTGGAGAGCACCGCGTCGCAGACGCGCTGCGTCTCGAGGGCGTCGCGGAAGGTTGGGTGGGCGGGCTGCTTCTTGGCATAGGCCTCGAGGAAATCGGCCACCTGATGGACGAAGCTGTGCTCATAGCCGATCGCCAGCCCCGGCACCCACCAGTGGCCCATGTAGGGATGGTCGCCGTCGGTGACGTGAACGCTCTTCCAACCCCGCTCCGGCCCGGCGTCGGAATAGTCGAAGACCTCGAGCCGATGGAGGTCTTCGAGATCCCACTTCAGGCTCATCTTTTCGCCGTTGATCTCGAAGGTGTAGAGGGCCTTGTGGCCGCGGGCGTAGCGGGTGCTCTCGAAGAGGCCGAGCGAGCCGTTGGTGAAGTGGCAGAGGAAGGAGCAGGCGTCGTCGATGGTCACCGGCTCCATCGTGCCGGTAAGGGTGTGCATCCGCTCCTTGATGAACGTTTCGGTCATCGCCGTGACGTCGGAGACGGGGCCGTTGAGCCACAGCGCCGTGTCGATGCAGTGGGCGAGGAGATCGCCGGTCACGCCGCTACCGGCGGCGGCGGCATCGAGCCGCCACAGCGCTGCCCCCCCCTGGGGGAGATCGGCGTTGATCGTCCAATCCTGGAGGAACTCGGCCCGGTAATGGAACACGCGCCCGAGCCGACCGGCATCGATGAGCTGCTTGGCATAGGTCACGGCAGGGATGCGCCGGTAGTTGTACCAAACAGTGTTGGGCACCCCCGCCTTCTCGATCGCCGCCACCATCTTTTCCCCTTCGGCGACATCCATCGAGAGGGGCTTCTCGCAGAGGATCGCCTTGCCGTGCTTCGCGGCCTCGATGGCGATTTCGGCATGGAGGTTGTTGGGCGTGCAGATGTCGATCGCGTCGATATCGTCGGCAGCGACGAGCTTCCGCCAGTCGGTCTCGACGCGCCAGTAGCCCCAGCGCTCGGCGAAGGCCTGCGCCTTTTCCGCATCACGGGCCGCCACCGCCTGGAGGACGGGGAGATATTCGAGATCGAAGAAGTCCCCCACCCGCTTGTAACCGTTGGAGTGGGCCCGGCCCATGAAGCCGTAGCCGATCATGCCGATGCGGAGGGGTTTTGCCATGGGTGGAGTGCCTTCGATGGAGCGGGAATTGGGAGGGAATGGGATGGGATGGAACGGGTGCGGGACGGGAACAATCAGGCCCAGCCGTGGGCACTGCGGACCTCGATCATCTTGTTGAGGATCGTGTTCCAGGTGTGCGGGTTATGGAGGGTGGCATTGGGGAACATGCAGCCGTCCCAACAGATGTGCTTGATGCCTCGGTCTTTCGCCCCCTCGAGCCAGTAGCCCGAGCACTTCACAATGTCGAGCTTGCCGTTGGGGTCGTCCGCGGGGCAGTGCTTGCCCGTCTTGTCGTGCGCGCCGGCGCCATGAACCTGGCCGTCGTTCTGGGCAACGTGGAAGTCGATCGTCCACGGCCGCAGCTTGTCGGTCATCTCCTTGTACGCCGCCCAGAACTCGGCTTCCGAGTAGCCAGGCTTGAGGAGCGCGTGCTCCGGGGCGTTGTAGCCGAGGAGGTAAAGGTAGGTGTGGGCCAAATCGCTCTGGAAGCCGAGCGAGCCAGGCATGTCGACCATCTCCAACAAGTCGAGCATGTCCTTCCAGGAGTGCATGCCCGCCCAGCAGATCTCCCCCTCCGCAGCCAGCCGCTCGCCATGGCCGGCGGCCACGGCTGCCGCCTCGCGGAAGGTGGCCGCGATTGTCTTGGTGTTCGCCGCAGCATTCTCACGCCACTTGTTGATCCCGAACTCCGCCGAATCGATGCGGATCACGCCATACTTCCGCACGCCGTGCTCATTGAAGATTCTCGCAATCCGGCAGGCCTTGCGGACCGCGTCGATGAACTTCGCCCGCTGCACCGGGCTCCCCATGGCCGTGTCACCAACGGTGCCCGGCCAGATCGGGGCCACCAGCGACCCCACGGCAAAGCCGTAGGAGGCGATCTTGTCGGCGATCCGACGGATCTCATCATCGGAGGCGTCAGGGTCGGTGTGGGGGAGGAAGAGGAAGTAGTCGATACCGTCGAACTTCTGCCCGTTGACGCTCGCCGCCGCCGTCAGCTGGAGCATCGTGTCGAGGCTGATCGCCGGCTCCTGCCCCTCGCCATCCCCCTTGCCGACGAGGCCGGGCCACATGGCGTTATGAAGCTTGGGGGCGGAGTGCGCGGACATGGACGGGGCCTTTCGAAAGGGGGTCGGGTGGAGGACTGTCTCACAAGCCGGATCGACCGGCGATTCACCGGCTCATCGGCATCAACGGCCGGTTCATTTCTTCCGGCCGCTGGCTGGGAGATCGGCATGGACATCAGGGCCGAAGTATCGCAGGGCCACAAGCGGCCCCGGGCCGGTGTTGACCACCTCGTAGCCGGCCGTCGCGGCGTCGGCCGAGATGAACAGTTCGTCGGCGGTCATCTGGCCGAAGCGGATAAGGGTCGGCGTGGCGACGTCGTGGACACCCACCTTTCCCTCCCCCTGGACCGTGATCCAGCCGCTCGCTCCGGCATCCTTGACGGTGATCCGAGCCCCCGGTTCGAGCGTCAGCTCCTTAGCGCTGAACAACTGCCGGCCGTCGACCTGGCCGTAGACGATCCAGCGATCGTGGGCCCCGCCGTCGGAGCGCTTCGTGTCGAGGATCGGCTCGAGGTAGTTGGCTTCCTTGAAGTGGGTGTCGACATTCTTCTCCCAGTCGAGCTGCCCGATGATGAAGTCGAGATCGTGGTGCTTCTCCTTCGGCATGTCTTTGACAAGCAGGCTCCACGGCACCGCCCGCCCCTCGACGAGCGACTGGAACATCGCGAACACATCGCTCCCCCACTGCGGCTCGTAGGTCAACAGCGAGCCCGGGGCGTGGAGGACGCCCGGCGGAATCAGCCAGCCAGTGCCGCGCTTCAGTCGGTAGGCCTTGGCG
>Ga0209500_10003283_pt1 | contig 11126 bp, 22 predicted proteins | sample S_140212_EF_Meta_FD_187323 | JGI IMG/M metagenome (GOLD analysis project Ga0209500, IMG submission 187323) | Freshwater microbial communities from Lake Simoncouche, Canada to study carbon cycling - S_140212_EF_MetaG (SPAdes) (version 2) | ecosystem: Environmental > Aquatic > Freshwater > Lake ...
GAGCGTTTTGGACATATAATAAACACATGAAACAAACAAAGGAGCGAAGATGTACATATTAGAAGTTTTTGATGGCAATGAATGGGAACAGATTGCTGAATGGTTTGACTCTGCTGAAGAAGCTGAGACCTACTATCAGAACCAACTGGGCGGATTCGTTGACATGCGAATAACAGAAGAAGTAGAGTAAAGTGAAAGGGTATTGTAGCATTGGTTGACAGATTGGTTGATTGGTGCTACAATAGAGACAAGTTAGAAAGCAAGGCGGTCCTCGAATGTAAGAACCCAGCAGAAATGCAAAAAGGGTTGGAACCAAGGGACACGAAGCGAGTTTGTAGACTCGGCCTAGGCAAGTGATAAGGGGTTACCAACTCCGGTAGGTACCCAAGTAGAGAACTATTCCTAGTGACGGCTAGGCTCTACTTGGAATACACGAAAGCAGACCCGCAAGGGCGAGGCACGCCGGATCAAGTTGGCCTGTAATGTGGTTGATAGACAAGTCCGTGGACGGCACGGTAGGGCAGGTTCAAAACTGTTTCTTCTATCAAACATCCCCGACTATTTTGGTTGACAGATTAAGCAAACGGCCGTATAATACACACATAGCAGCAACAGTAGGAGCAAATGATGGACCGTACACCAATGATGAACCGCACACCCGAGCAAGAAGAGATCGATGCACAATACAACCAGATGTGCATTGCCGTAGATCGACTCAGCGACGAGATCCAAAAGTTCCGTTTGCTCTACGAACCTACCAATGTGAGCCTGCCGCAATTTGCAGAAAGCCTGCATGACATGTTGATGGAAGTCGATGCAGAACTTGAGGAGATCCGCTTATGGGATTTGTAGTCTACGATGAGAAGTCAGGGCATATGCAGAAGTATTACAAATTGGCCAGCACAGCCAAGCGTATCTGCACACAGCACAACACCGAACGAACCTATGACTGGGGCAGAACTTCAGGAGTTCCTAGCTATACCTACAGTCCGGAACGTGTGTGGGCCTTTTGCTCATACAGAGACTATGAGGGAGTGTTGATGGGGCTCCGCGGTGATGCACTCAAAGTATGGCAGTTCTGTAACAAAGACCCTAGTGGTTGACAGGACTTCCAAAAGGCTATATAATACAAACATCGCAACAAGGAGTACACGATGAAAGCAGTAACAAGTTTTGTAGTAGCCCTAGCAGTAGCAGCCAGCACAGCAGCACCCGTGCAAGCACAAGACCTCACTAACCGTGAGCTGTTTGGCATTGCCGCAGGAGCCATCATAGGCTACCATATAATGAAGGAGCGTGAGGAGCCCCGCGTGATTTACCAGCAGCCCGTGTATCAGCAACCGCAGGTCATCATTGTTCAACCCCTGCGCCAGCCCGTGTGCTACCTGCGCCAAGCCTACTCTGCGCCTGGACAGGGTGCCGTTTATGTGCAGGAATGCAGATATTAACCCTAGTGGTTGACAGGTCTTCCAAAAGACCTTATAATTGACACATAGACAGCAACACACTAGGAGCACAAGATGAAAGTTACCGTTGACATCGATAAGAGCATCATAGACACCATCAAGCGAAGTGCTGAGTTGAACGGTGTGACCCCTACCAAAGCCCAAATCCAAGAGTTCTTGGAGTGGCATGTGGAGGGCATCTATGCCGACTTCCACACAGAAGATCTGGACGACATTACAGCTGATAATTTCGGTTGACAGTTTGGCATTTTGGTTGTATAATTGACACATACACACACTAAGGAGCAGATATGACTATCACAGCAACCCCAGAGCAGATTCCAATGATCGTAGCCGAAGCTGAATCAGCAGCACACGCAGCAGCTGATCAGTACTTTCGCCAAGAGCTGGGCGGTAGGGATCAATTCGCCTGCGGCTTTGCCTGGGTGAAGATCTACGGCGTCAAGGGCAACACCAAGATTGGCCGGGCCCTGAAAGCCACAGGCATCCGTCCTTCCTACTCAGGCGGCTTAGAGATGTGGAATCCTTCCAAGTTTGGATGCCAGAACGTGGACACCCTTGAAGCAGGCGCTCGCGCAGCAGCCGGGGTGTTTGAGAAGTACGGCTTTGAAGCCTACGCGGGCAGCAGACTTGATTAACCCAGGGGCCCTTAGGGTCTTTGATTGACAGTTTGGCTAATCGGCGTTATAATTAACACAAACAAAGGAAATGATATGACAACCAAAGCCGCAATGTTCGTATTCATCACTGGACTCATAATGACCATGGGTGCAGTGGGTGGCATCGAAGTCAGCGAGACCAACACAGACTTGATGAGCTCAATGGTCATAGCCATCGTTGGCCTGCTCACAATGTATTGCGGTATGCTTGGCTTGAACCGCGCACACCTGTTCGACTAATGGAAGCACTGATAGAGACCACGGGAGCACAGTTCCCCGCACACACATACCTACTAGACGGCAACAACCTAGTAGCCTATGTAAAGGTCAACGAAACAACACCGTTCTACTTTAAGAACCCAATCAAGGGATTCGACAAGAGAGGACGCAAGTTCGTCCCAGGCAACATCACTTTATTCACTGTTAAGAAAGCATCAAATGAACACACTGTTATTGGTAGTAAAGGGCAAACGTACACAGTCACCGAAGAGTCATGTACCTGTCCAGGATTTACCTATAGAGGTACCTGCAAACACATGGTCAAACATGGTTGATTACCTTAAGGGCCTAGCATGATCAACATACAAGGACTCAGCAAACAGGACGTGCAGATCTGTAAGCTGTTATGGAACTGTGACTCAATGGAAGCAGTGGACGCTATGGTTAAGGCTATGCCCCCTGCGTATAAGAACCGTGCTGTTGTTATGCGTGAGCTTATGATAGCAGCAGAGATAGATCAAGTCAAGGATATCAATGAACACATTCCAGCGTTGTTGCAGCGTATTAGTGCTGGCTAGTACAGTACTAGCTACGGGCTGCGCCACACACGACCGTAGGGACACTGCCTACGATCCACGCATCAATCAAGGTCAAACCCTGTTCGATCAGATGCCCAATTGGGAATACAAGTGCCAGAGTCGACAAGGTGTGAACCGGTGTTGATGATGGTCGGTGGTCGGTGGGAGGCATGGCGGTCATGGTGGGGTGGTCGGCATGCATATGCTAAGTTAGTATGCGCTAACTAGCAGCTATGGGGTCAAGAATCACCACTCTGAAAGCATAAGTACTCCACCCAAATTTTTTACGCCGCAATTTTTTAGAGCTGTAGACCCATTTGGGCACTCCCTCTCCGAGAACTGTAAATACACTATGCTGTATATACTGCAAATAGACTCCAATACCACTATGGAATTCTGGGTGTTATCGTGTGCAGAGATATATCAGAGCACTCTGGGAGGCTGCATCTATGCTGTTGATATATCTGGACCCATTGATTCCACCACAGATCAAGTTACTGCATAGTTGGCATCCCCGAGTCAATTATTGGCCACGCAGTCATCCCAATCCTGAACTCATATTAGACGCCATAGTATCAGATTGGTGGATACTGTTTAGTCATGCGGGACTTGCGGATATATGGCTTCTACGCTATCCCGAACATACTCGTGTGTGCCGTACCTTGTTTGATTAAATATCATATGAGAACTTTTTTAATCTTTGCACTTGTTGTCGGCACGTTCACAGTCACGCTGGATCCTGCTCATGCCGAAACACGCAGACTCAACAAGCCTGTGATATGCGATAACACAGAAAAGGTGTTCAGAACCATGGCGGAAGAATTTGGAGAAACGCCGCAATGGCGTGGTGTCACAGCTGAACAAGGTACCAGCACAGTACTCACAGTTAATCCAAAAACTGGAGCATGGACCTTGATTGAATACACTCCTGTGATGGCCTGTGTGATTGGTGTGGGCGAGAACAGTAGTTCAGCGTGGGGTACGCCGGCTTAGACGCTAAAAATCTGCGCTTCTGCTTCGCAAAAAAATTTTGCGCTGCGCTTCGCCAGTAATAATCTCCCCCTTGATCTACCTTGGATAATTAACATACAAGGAGATGTTATGAATCTAACACAATGGTTTAGTGGATGTATGGTGTTTTTGGTGCTATGCGGCCTAGTTTATAATCACATTGGTTTTGCTAAAATGCGTGAATGCTACAGCATGTGGTTCAAACGTGAATACTGGACAGACTACAACACTGTGGAGTTTCTATCGTGGGCTGCTAAAGCTATGATTATTGTTCCTGGCTTGATCTTTGGTATTAGCATATGGTGGCTATACTTCTTTACACTAGCAACAAGTCTAACACTTATATGGGCCAGTGAGAAGAAACTGCTGCCTACCTTGGTGGGATTCAACACCATTTGGGCGTGGATATCTTGTATGGTACTAGCACAACATCTAGTATAAATATTCGTATGCAACAATACATCATTCCCATGGCTCGTAACACCCGCACAGGAGCCACTGTGAAATCGCAGGATTTATCAGGTGTTAGATACATTCCCAGCCAACGCAGAGAGTGTAGACTATTAGCTGAAAGATTGGCTGATCAAATGACTCAGCGTGGGCAGGACACTTGGTGTGCTGTGGTGCAGCCCTACACAGCCTGATTATTTGTAGAGATAGTTCACTGTGTCAGGATTTTCTCTGAACACTTCCGCACCGTTTTTCAGGTGGAACTTGCGAGCCATTTCAGTCTTGGGGCTCAGAGTCACATAGGTATCAACTTCAGGATGCTCTTGTCGAATCTGCTGCTGCGCTTCTTCAATCAATCTACGTCCCGCACCCTGAGCATAACTCCATATGGTATAGAACACCGCGGTATTGGTGTTCACGGTTAACTCTGCCAGTTCATCTACATTCTGGGGAATTTGGTTTAGGAACTTCACGCAGGTCACTGCCAAAGGAGCATCAGTGACATCATCCCTCAACACAAATATCTTGGAGTTTGAGTTCACACGGAATTCGGGCGTGAGTTCGGGTCTCACCGGATCGTCTTTGATCAGGCTGAGTAGGTTGTCTCGTAGGTCGTTGATTATATGTAACATGATTGGGTCAAGTAGTTATATGCGTATTTATTGCCAAGATCGAAAAACACGATTTTTTGGCACAATCACAAGTTGACTATGTAAATATTGTAGTGTATAATTAAGGTTATAGCAACCACAAGGAGTAATTATGAAAACTGTGATTATGAGTTTGATCTTGGTGTCTTCGCCAGCGTGGGCAGACAATGATCTCTTGATGAAAAACAACTGTTTGGCCTGTCATAATGTCAACCAAACTGTGGTAGGTCCAGCTTTCAAAGCCGTGGCCAACAAGTATCGTGGACAGGCAGATGCCACTGATAAACTGGCCAAAAAAATACGTGCTGGTGGTAGCGGAGTCTGGGGTGCCATGCCCATGCCTGCTCACCCGCAGATCTCTGACGTAGATGCTAAAAAATTAGCAACGTATATTCTCAATATCAAATAACCAAGGAGTTCAAATGTTCGGAACAAATTACATCGATAACGGTACGCTGAATTATCGTTCAGCAGAACAAGTCAATGCAGCCATGGGTCGTGTGTATGCGCACATGAGCCTGGCTGTTGTAGTATCAATGTTGGTCAGTTATTTTGTAGGAACCAGCCCAGAACTGTTGGCATTCTTTTTTACTGGAGTTCTCAAGTGGATTGTGATCTTTGCACCCTTGGCCGCCATATTTGGTGTCAGCTATGTGCTGGGTAACAACCCTAGCAAAGGTGTAGCACAGTTATGCCTACATGGATTTGCAGCACTGATGGGACTGAGTTTTGCCACGATCTTTGCTGTGTTTACCATGGGATCAATTGTGAGTGCGTTTATGGGTGCTGCCATCCTGTTTGCGGTAATGAGCGGGTATGGTTACTTTACCAAACGCAGTCTAGACAGTGTAGGCCGGTTTATGTTTGTGGGTCTTATTGCTATTATCATTGCCAGTATCGTTAATATCTTTATTGGTAGCTCAGTGATGGCAATGGTTATCAGTGCCCTAGCAATCATTATCTTCTTGGGCTTGACTGCTTATGATACACAACAGATTCGTGAAATGGTCAGTACCGATACCAGTGATGCTGCAGAAATATCAGGAGCATTGACACTGTATATGGATTTTATTAACTTGTTTATTAATTTACTGCAACTGTTTGGCGGTCGCAAAGACTAGTCTAACACGTTGGTCTGTTGTTCCAAAGAGAGCTCGGCATCTTCCAGCTCTCTTATTTTTTCTGTGATTTGATCTATCAATCCTAGATTGCGCAGGATCTTAAACACCACATTCTCCACTGACCACTCTCCAGCACGATCCAAGCCAGCTCTGCGCATGACCGTGATCTTGTCTTTGACTGTTCGTAATTTTTCTAGATCTTTGCTCAACAAGGCCTGCTCTATCAAACTCAGCATGCTGTCTTTTTTGGCCTCTACAGCCTGATCATCTAGCTCGGGTTCTGTCTTCTGAGGCTTGATGATCCACGCACTGTTTACAATGCTGTAGACTCCTGTGCTGTGATGTGTTTCTGTTTCGCCTTGTACATAACACTCCACAGGCAGGCCTTTGACAGTGATGTCGTGATATTCTGCCCAGAGTGCCTTTTTGGCAGTAAACAGCTCACGTTGCTCATCTGTGACATCGCCTTCGATGATTACATGCAGATCAAGGTCGCTGTACTTGCTCCAGGTGTAGTTGGCGTTAGATCCTGTTATTGTGTAATCTTTGATGTCAAGATCTATGCCTACAAAATCCACAAAGGCCCGGGCGATCTTTATCAGCTTTAGACGTACTTCACCGTTGAGTCTGCCCTCTTGCCAAATTTTGGGATTTAGATCTGCATTTACCGTGACAAAATCGTTGTTTGAAAATTCTCTTAGGCGCACATCAAACTCCGTAGCGATTGCGTTTGGGTCGGGCCACAGGACTTGCTGTTTCTGTTGAGTCAGGCTCTCGACTCTTGTTGTCTGTGATACGTGTAGGAGTTACACCCATTAATTTTGAAGCCAACATAATAGTTTCTTCGTCTTCAGGCACAAACATGCCATTAATGAAGTTTTCAGCCCATGCAGTTTCTTGAGAGAATTTTACGTGGCCTTCTTTTTCTGCACGAGCTGCTGCCAATGCCATACCGTAACGCATCTGCAGATAAGTGTCGGTGTTTCTTAGTTGGCGCTGAACAAATATACCCGGAAGAGCAGCATCTGCACGATCACGTACTTTGCTGGCTTTTCCACGTATTTTCTGTGACGCTTCTGTAATAAATTCTTTTGCTCGCATCCATTATTTAGCCCACATTAAGTGATAGGCTACCAATGTTTGCTGATCGTAGAATTCTGCTATCAGCTTGAAATCGTCGTTGAGTTTATCTACGACTAATTGACATTTTTCTTTGGGCTGTTTATTGATCCAATTAATCAAATCCGAGCCTACAGTTTTGTGTACTTTGGGCCAGTCTACTTCTATTATGTCTTTACCGGTGCGTGTGTGCCAATGATAAAGTTCAAATCTACTACTCTTCATCGGTGTTCATGCTGTTTAAAATTTCACGTAGTTTTGTGCTTTCTACCTGTGCTCGTACCTTGGCCACAGGAACACCCTCAGAGGGTTCTTCTCTATTGCTGATCTCAGTTTTGCGTTTGATCTGTTCAATGATGCTTGACCCGCCACGACTAGCACCATTTGTGCTTTCTTGTTCGTCCTCGGGCAAATCACTGATTTTCAAACTTTCGAGATTGAACTCTAAGTCAATCTTCATGCCGACACCGCTTGATGAACGTGTCTTCATCAACTGTAATTGATAGCGTCCACGCTCACGCATAGCCCGGCTTGTAAAGATACCAAACACATTATCTGCTGTCTGAATCTTAGATAATCCGCCACTGATATGACTGTGATCAAATTCAACTTCTTCAACAGCGCCACGATTCAACTGCGCCGCTGTTACAAACACACAGTTCTTTTCCACTGCTAGGTTACGCAATTCTTCTGATACATACTTGTCTTTAATAAACAAGTCTGCTGGGGAAATCTTCTTGCTCAAAGGCATTAACAAGTCCAAATAGTCAACCAACAATACGTCAACTTTCTTGCCTACTTTGATTTCATATTCTTTTAGGTATGCACGAATGTCATTGGCAGTCTTGCCACTTGGCATATACTTGACCTGTAACAGTCCAGATTTCTTACCAATAATCTTGACTTTCATTTCAACATCGTCCAAGTCCTTGAAGATGTCTTTGGTTGCTATCCCTGTTAGCATTGCATCAATACGCATACTAACCAATGCTTCTGAAAGTTCCAATGTTAGATAAACCACGTTCAACCCTGCAAGTGCAAAGTTTACACCTAGATTAGCTAAGAACAGCGATTTACCTGCACCTGATCCACCTGCAAAGATATTCAACTCTCCTCGATTGAAGCCACCAAACAACCTACGATCCATACTCGGCCAACCTGTACTTACTTGCCCGTTCTTGTCTTTGATGCCCATTAATCTTCCACGGGGATCAGCAAAATAGTCTGTGCCCATGTCTCGAGCAAGACCAATTTGCACAGCTTCTTTGATCAATACTTCTACCGCACCGTAGTCATGTTTTTCTAATAAATCAGCCGATTGTATAATTGCACGTTCAAGCGCCTTGTGTTGAGTAAACTTTTCAAATTCATCCATGAACCAATCCATGTGACCATCTTTGAGATCTTCTGGACGGGTAAGTTGAATTCTACAAGTAGCATTAACCATTTCGTAGTCGGGTAATACATTATATCCTTTGGCATATTCATGTATGAATTCTGCTGCATCTTGTAGTTTGCGATCAAATAGGCTGTGATCAAAAATGCCTTGGCAGCGAACAAATACTTCTGCATCTGCCAGCATGAGTTCAAGATATAATTTCTGTACTTCGTAATCGTATGTTTTTATCATATATTATATTATACACTCTAGTTGAACACAGGTAAACCATGCAAGTTGGTCCAACTTGCGGCATCAGTTCCATCATTAACCATAGGCTTGCCTTTGATATTTAGGCTGGTATTCAACAGCATGGGACATCCAGTTTTTGCATACCAAAGCTCTAGTAACGCACGGAACTGAGGATTGTCAGTCTTGCTAACTGTCTGTACACGACTGGTATTGTCCAGATGTATGACGGCCGGAAAAGACTCAGATTCCAAACAAGGGGCAATATATTGCATATAAGTCGTTGATTTTGTTGGCATTTTAAAGTACTGATTTGCGAATTCTTCTAATATTGCAGGAGCAAAGGGTCTGAACTGCTCACGGTGCTTTATCTGATTAATTGCGACCTTGATTTCCGAACCCCGCGGATCTGCTATCAAACTGCGATTACCCAATGCCCTAGGACCAAACTCTGCGGGTCCACGAGCAAGGCCACACATCTTGTGTTCTAGCAAATGAGCAACAATATCTTCGTTACTGGTCTTATACCCCATATCATAACCTAGATACGGACCATTCCATGCAATGTGTTTTTTCTTATGTGCCAACACAGCACCTATGCTACTGCCGCTATCTCCGGGAGCAGGCATTATCCATACATTTTGAAAATACTTGTAGGCAATTGGATTAGCTGCACAGTTTAGGGCACAGCCTCCCATTAGCACTAAATTTCTACTACTAGATTTATGAATAGCAGTTTGTAATATTCTTTCAAATACGATTTCGTAAACTTTCTGAGTCGCTGCTGCGATATCATAGAGGTCCTGTTGGCTGGTTAGTTCAGGACGCCACCACTTGCATCCTCTGTGCAAATTTTGTTTTATTCGGTAAGGATGTTGATAATCATCGTTTGGAAGTTCAATAAAATCATCTAGAAGATCTCGAACTAGCCTATTAGGATCGCCTAGTGCTGCCATGCCCATTAGAATATATTCTTCTTCATTTGGCTTCAGCCCGCAGCGTTGTGTCATTGCTGAATAGAACAATCCTACGCTGTTCGGGTATTCAATACTACCGGTTTTACGTAATTTATCACCTGTGCCTGACCAAAAAGATGTAGCTTCAAATTCACCAATGGCATCAATAACTACTACGCAAGCTTCATCAAACTTGCTGGTATAATAACCAGCGGCTGCGTGGCTATGGTGGTGTCCAGTATAAGATACAGGGGCATCGATGTCGTGTCTTGCCAAATAAATTTCTACATTGTTTTCTAAACGATTCCAACCTTGGCCAGCAGAAAATTGTCGAATAGTTTTTAATAAAGGTTTCTCATACCAATATACTCTATCGGGTTCTCCAAATTGTTTGGCGTGATATACCAAACTTCTGTTTAAGTGTGCATCGTTCTTCAGCCCGCTAAATCGTTCGCTCTCACTAGCGAATACTAATGTATCATTGTCAAACACAGCCAATGCAGCATTATGACTGTTTGCACTTATTCCCCAAGTGATCATTTGTAGATAAAAGGATCACGTTTCCGTAATTCTTCCAATCTCCGTTTAAATCTTCGGTGTTCAAGATATTTGTTTAACGGATACAATATTACGTCTACAATTCTTTTAAACATTTTCTAACCTCTCTAATTTGTGTTCTTGTTGTTTCTTGGCCATATTGATTTTAATCTGACCTTGTTGTGCAGTTTTTATTGCATCAACTGCCACAAACAATTGACCATATCTTAACACAGCATCGGCTGTGTCTTTGACATCGGAATCCCAATTGGGCATAGCCACCGACCACCCAAGTTCTGCCGCACGATCGAACAATACTAGACCTGCTCGATCTTGATCTGGAATCACAATAACTTCTGCACCTAGACTATTAATTATCCTTGATTGTTGTTCGGCAATCTCGTTGGTAAGCAGTGCTACGCCCCCAACTGCTAGAGCATCAAACGGACCTTCACAGACAAATATATACTTCTGATTTTCTTTTTGTTGATCAAAGTTGAAAACAAAATGAGGATGTTGGTCTGAAAGATATTTGGGTTTACCGGAGGTTACTTTCCTTGCAGTATTACCTACAATGCGTCCTTCCCACTTGAACGGAATAATTACACGGCTTTCATAGCCAGGAGCAGGACTCCAGAAGAAATTGCCATCAAACGGATCATATCCCCTACTCACAACATAGGCAATTACAAGTTCTACTTCTAAGGATATATCTTTCCAGTATTTGCTGTTT
>Ga0209500_10003284_pt1 | contig 11126 bp, 20 predicted proteins | sample S_140212_EF_Meta_FD_187323 | JGI IMG/M metagenome (GOLD analysis project Ga0209500, IMG submission 187323) | Freshwater microbial communities from Lake Simoncouche, Canada to study carbon cycling - S_140212_EF_MetaG (SPAdes) (version 2) | ecosystem: Environmental > Aquatic > Freshwater > Lake ...
CTATAATGCCTTTAAACTCGCTCAATGTAATGCTCCTTTAGTAATACTATCGATCACTTGATTAGTATCAATGTTTACCTTACCTTTAAGTTCGGTAGTTAATCCAGCTTTGTATTCTTTGAGGTAATTCTCTTGTTGCAATGCGCCCAAAAACTGGTGTATGGTACGTAGGCCTAATATTTTCATCTCAAAGATATGTTTGTTATCGTCGGATAAGTCATCAACATTCATACTCATCATCTTCTCTAATGATACTTCAATGTCCTTAACCAATGGGTCTACTGTAACGACTAACTGTTCGTCATCATCTCGGTATAGTTTATATGTATATTCAATCACTTGTTTTTATCTTTCTTCATTGGTTCTTTGTAACCACTTGCGTGAATAGCGGCAGCTTGTTTCTCTGCATCAGCACGATTTAAATATGGCTTACCTGTATCGCCGTAACGATACATTCTTTGTCCTTTAATCATCACTACTTGTATTGGCATTTGGCACATCCTTCTTCTTATTAGTATTTAGTTGTTTGCACGTAGTCTTGTGCTTTATTACGCTGTTAGCAAACTTTAATGTGGTCTCGCAATGTTGACATTTCCACGCTGAGAAACCCCATTCATTAGTTTTTTTATCATACTTGTATATGATGCTAGTTTTTATTGCAGTAGTAGGCAATACAGAACTATGTTGCAGATGTAGTTGACGTGGGTTGTATTTCATCAAGTATATATCGTATAGTACTATTTTCCAGTTCTCTACGTTTATACCAACTCTTACGCATATTGTCTCTATGCTCTTGCGTTTTGGGAACACCTAACTTTGCTTCACGCATCTTTTGTTTTTGCTCTGGAGTTTTTGGCACTCCAGTACAAGCTTTGCGAATGCCTTCAGTAACATTGTGTAATGCTTCTGGCGCAAACGGACCAGTGCCACGAATCCAAGCACTATAACCCTCGTCTAATGTATCAATTGGCACTACACCTAACTCAAAACGCTTGATGTGTTTTACGCCATTACTGTCGTATCTGTGATATCTTGTGTAACTTTTTTGTTTCATAATATTATTTATTTTCCATAATGTATTTGGTTATTTTTGTTTGTTAACCAGTTTGTAGCCTATTTACTATGTGAACGATGTGAACGGTTTCAGTGGTTTTGTAACCACCATATAAAAAAATATATTTTTTTGTTATCCAGGCGAAAACCTGAAAAACCGTTCACATCGTTCACATCGTTCACAAAAGTGCTTTCCAAGTCGATTGGAGCGTTTTTTAAAAAAAATCGTTCACAAAAACAGCTAAAAAGTGTGAACGGTTTTGGCATTTAGATAGTGATTGTAAACTGGCCACTGGTCAATTTCGTATTTTTATCAGGAGCGGTCACACCGGTACTAAACAACTTATAATCTAAACCATAGTTAGTATTACTAGTAGGTAGCTTAAAACAGTTCTTTTGCACTGTTTCACTGATACAACCATCATATGTTAATCGAACACGTTCTTTTTTCACATATTCATATTTGATTTTACTTTGGTCTAGATATCTTTGATACTTCTTACTAATATTCTGTACTGTAAGTTTAGTGTTATTAGTTAGTTCGTGTACTGCTTGCACTAATACGTCTAATGTAATGATACCACATTCATTAAATACCGGCATCAAACTATCAAATACAAGTTGTACTGTATCTTTCTGGTCTTCAAATCGTTTCTTATAATCTATGCCGTGCAGTGGTCGTAGTAAGCTCATATTCTCAACATCGTGTTTTTTAAGTATATGATACAGCCATTTACCAGCTTCTGTACGATCTTTGATTAGATTGTTAATCTCATTAGTTCTTACTTTTGCACCTTCTTCATCTATACCAATTGCAATAATCTCATCGACCATAACTTTATCAGTAGTGGTTACACTCCAACGTCTATCTTCGCCACTTGCACCAGTGCCAGCTAGTTTGATAACACCATTGGGATTATTACTAGTAAAAATCATATTGTAGTTTCTATCTGCGGTATAAGCATCAACGCCTTTTCTTTCAATACGTTGTTCTTCACCACCGGTAGCGTTTTTAAGTTTGCCTTCGGGTAGTTCGCCAGTAGCTGGTTCGTCATAGTAAAGAATAACTGCTGTTTCCCAACTTGCATTAAATCCATCTGTTAGTTCTTTGAGTGCGGCAGGTACTACGCAACCGTGAGTAAAGATAGTTTTAAGTAGTTCGATGAAACGACCTTTACCATTACCACCTGGATAGCCACCAATATCTAAATTAGGTATGTTAGCATTTCGTGCTGGCCATCTCCATTTGTATGCGATCCATTTCTCTATATGTTCGATATTCTCTTGCTTACCGCCACCTAAACAGTATAATAGAAAATCAAAATCTTTATTGTAGTCATCGCATTCTATCGGTTGCACCCAATATTTTTCTATTATCTTCATTTTATTGTAGACCATAAGATCGTCCCACTTTTCAGTGTTAAAACTGCCAGTCATATTGTAGTAATCGTTTTTAGTAATCTGAAACAATCGTTTGATATTGTCTGTATCTGAATGCAATATTTGATTACTCATTTTGTTAAGAACAGGTACGATCTTACTTGCATCTACACTATTAAACTGTGGATTGATTACGCCTGGACAATTCTTATTTGCCATTTGTAAACAATAGATAAACTTGTTATCTTGCACTAGATATCCAATATAGTAATCTTTGATAAGCTGTTCAATCAGTTGATTTTCTTCTTTTTGAGTAAGCTTCTTTGTAATCTGGTTGATTTCTTCTACAACATCACCCATTTCTACTAATTCTGCTTGGGCTATTTCGATTTTGTTTTTTGTTCTATCAATCAATCTATCTAAATCGTCAATAGTTTCATTAGACAATTTGTCTTGTTCTCTGGCATCTTGGTATTCTGCCAATTCGCCACGTAGATTTCTAACTTCTTGTCGTTTTGTGGCAATCTTCTTTTTAGTTGCCATATCCATCTTAGTCATTTTAAACTCCTTAACTTGTTTTCTAACTCCATTAACTGTCTTTCTAGTAGTGTAATACCACTTAGTTTAATAAGAGTGCCAATCTTTGGGCTGTTAGCACGAGGCTTCCAACTCATTAGTGTAGGCATTTCTTTCTTTGTTTTCTCGGGCCAATAATATTGTAATAGCATTTTTGCTGAACTGATGCCTATACAACTACACGTAGCCCAAGCTATTGTTCGCCATAAATCATAATCACCACGGAGATTGCCAACTTTATGTTGTATCTTTTCTAGTAATATATTGACAAACTCCTCATCAACCGTAGTTGTTTGATATTGTTGTGGTACAACATTATCATACTTGGTCATATCTTCGTAAATCAATGTTAGCCAATATGCTAACACATCGTCTGGTAATGGTTGCAACATTGTATTACTTGGCGGATTAATCCAAGTGTATTGTCTTCCATCATTTAGTTTGCTTGGCGGCATTACTGACTGTCCACCCCATCTAAACTCTAACTTACTAACAACTTTACGTTTTAGTACTGACCAGTATTCTTCTGGTACAATAAAAGCTGCCTGTAATCTATATTCTTTGCCACTGGTCCACATAATCGTATTCAGTTGATCGATGGGATATTGTGGGAATATATCAGTCCAATAGTCAATAGCTTCTATGCCATCAAAATCGATAGCACAAGTGCCATTACTATGCTGACCAAGTTGTAGTCCGATATTACTGGACTCAATCTGTTGTAATGTTAGTGGGTTGTTTTGCCAGTTGTTGGGATATGGCTTCTTATCGCCATTCTGTACATTACAGAACCGCCAATCTTTACAGATTAGTAGTTCGTTGTCTCTCATTCGTTATAACCTAAATATTGTAGTTCTCTAATAATATAGTCAATCTGTTCGTCCCATAGTTTGACCATATTCCAGTCGGGACCACATAGATAAGCTTCGCGGCTCTCATATGCGTTGATAAGTTCTTGTTGTAAATCGATGATGATTTGCTTACTCATCTCATTCATAGGTCTAATAGTTTGTTGCATAAGTTTTTCTCTTTCTAATAGTGTTCTAACGTATTCTGTATATGTAGGTGTAATGCGTGGTATTCCCAGTTCTCCGATATCAATCATTCCGATTCTGCGTTGCCACGGTATAGTTGCCGCAATCGCATCATTGAACGTATCTATGTTAAACTGTTTAATGTCGTTATCGATAAAATATCTATCGATAAGATGTTGTTCTGTCGTTGATAATATAGTCATTTTTGTCTTTCATAAGAGTATTTATATCTGTAAATACACTATAAAATATTTTGTTTTTCACAGATATAAATACACTATAACAAAATCTTCTATTAAAAGTCAAGTAAAAAATTAGAGTCTAGACTCTAAAATAGTTCTTGACTTTAAATAGGCTATGGAGTATAGTTGTATTTGTGTAGCGATTTTGCTATACATTTTTAAAGAAAGATAAAATATGAGAACTTATGTAGTAATGATCGCACGTGATGCACTGACGGGAGAACCGGACATTAGGTGCCGTAGCGATATTGATAAACACCCACAGTTTAAACGTGTAAATGACTTTGTGACTTTTCGCAAAACAGATGGCACTAAAACGATTTATACGGTATTGTATGAGGGTGAAGAAAATGTTTGTAAGAAGTTTAAAGAAAGCTTACGGAAAACTTACATTCTCTCCGATCTGGAAATGTTCGGTGGCGAACTGTTGTTATAATACAACAGCAAAAGGAGACAATAAATGTCTCCTGTGCTATACTATACACTTATTAACTAAACGAGGAATCAAAAATGGCTCAAATGATCGTGGCTCAAACTGCTCCGGAGTATCTGGCAAACTACGTAGCGTGGTTTTACAAAGAACACGGACACACTCCCAAAACTGTGGTAGAACTGGCAAAGTATCTAAAACAGCGTGAGGACAACTACGAAAAAAACGTAGAACTGTTGTAAAAAAACAACAGCACAGATTTGACGAATAATCAGGTCTGTGCTATACTATACACTTCTAAACAACTAAACGAGGAATCAAAATGACTAAAATCGTATATGCCGAGTATCGTGTTTCAAGTTCTTGGGACTTGGACCAGATTTGCGAAGACCTAGGTATTACTACCGATGACGTAGTAGAATACTATGTAAAATGGGAAAAACTGTTTCTTACTTACACCGATAGTGACGGTGACCAAGTTGAGGCAGAATATGAGCCAAACCTGTTTTGCGCCAGCGAAAACTTTGACTGGAAGCGTCCAACCGAAGAATGTACGGTTGACGAATAATCAGGTCTGTGCTATACTATACACTTCTAAACACTAAACGAGGAATCAAAATGACTAAAACTGAAATGCGAGAACTAAATCGCTTGACCAATGCTATTACGCAAACTATGGTATCTATTGCTTATACAAACTATTATAGGCAAAAAGACAATGAGCCAGAAACGGTGGATGATGATGTTGATACGGCATTTACCGCTATCGAATATTCGTTTCCAATGTTTAGTTGTATCACTGATACGGTCACACGCCGTTGCGCTAAAACGGAAATCTATGAGGCATTGCGTAGTGCTACCACTTGGTGCGCCTTCGACAGCAAGATTGACCCTCTCAATCACATAAAATCATCTATCACGGCCGAAAGTGTTATGGACGATATCATCAATATGAATGGTGAAGATGACGAGGATTCGGACGATTTTGCTACATTGATTGCTAACGATCCTGAAAAATACTTGGAAAGCATAAAGTAATATGAGCAAACCTGACTTAACACTATTCGACGGATTGTCGAATGAAACATTAGCAGAACAACACTGGCAGAATATGCCAGAGTTTTCGCAACAGAACAAAGCCGCACATAGGCAGATTATCGTTAGTTTTGATACTGACGAAGATGTGGCCGCGTTCGCAAAACTTATCGACCAGAACATTACAAAGAAAACTAAAAGTGTCTGGTTTCCTGAACGAATGAAGAACAACGTAAAAGATTTATTTTGGAGTAGCGAAGAATGAATCCACAGTTCCCACTATACATTGTAAGCAAAGGTCGTGCCGATAGTCGCTATACAAGTAAAGCGTTAGAACTTATGAATGTACCTTACTATATTGTAGTTGAGGAACAGGAGTACGGTGACTATGCGGCCGTTATCGATCCTAGTAAGATACTGATATTAGATCCAGAATATAAACGTCAATACGATTGTTTTGACGAACACGGACTGACCAAATCAACTGGTCCCGGTCCCGCACGAAACTTTGCGTGGGATCATTCTATACAGAGTGGATACGATTGGCATTGGGTGATGGATGATAACATACGTGAGTTTTTACGATTGACTAACAATCTAAAAATAAGAATGTTAGATGGCACTGGATTTCGTGCTATGGAAGATTTTTGCTTACGATATAGTAATGTCGGTATGAGTGGTCCCAACTACCGAAGTTTCGCAAGTCAAAATAGTGTGATACCGCCATTCGTGGTGAATACACGGATTTATAGTTGTAATCTAATCAGGAATGACGTGCCAATGAGATGGCGTGGCAGATACAATGAAGATACAGATTTAAGTTTGCGTATGCTTAAAGATAACTGGGCAACGGTTCAGTTTAACGCATTTTTACAAGATAAGCTACGAACGCAAGTTTTAGGTGGTGGCAATACTGCCGAGTTCTATGCTAATGAAGGCACTGCCAGTAAAAGCGAAATGCAGGTAGCAATGCATCCGGACGTAAGTAAGCTTACGTGGAAGTTTGGTCGTATTCATCACGAGGTTGATTACAGACCTTTTAAAAGTATTCCGTTAAGATTTGTTGATGACTACAAACCTGTTCGTGGTATCAATAACTATGGTCTAACATTAAAGCATAGAGGTGGAATGTTTAATGATTGACTATACAATAACGTATGACGAACTTATCGATATCACTAAACACTATGGTTTAGGAAGTGTCGATAAGAAATCGGATTTGACTCCACTACTAAATCGATGGTATAGTAGTTTGCCACATTCGCCGGATTATGGCGTGTACGAAGACGATTTATACATTGTTGAGTTATGGCAATGCTGGCGAGAATACAGCAGAAAACATTTACTCAACATACAGAAAAGTTCTAACACACCTACTGGCAGTATTGTCGATAATAACAAACACATAAAAACGATTGTAGATTTAGGGTGTGGTGTTGGACTTACCACAGTTCTATTAAAAAAGATGTTTCCACAATGTATTGTAATCGGCACTAATATTGCTGGCACTAAACAAACTGATATCGCAAAAGATTTAGCGAAACGGTATGGATTTACAATCAACACGGACATCAATACATTGCCTAAAACTGATTTAGTTTTCGCAAGTGAATATTTTGAGCATATCATTGATCCTATTGACCATCTAAAAATGTTAGATGATATTATGAAACCAGAAAAACTATTGATTGCTAACGCATTTGGCACAACTGCCATTGGTCATTTTGAATATTATAACACTCCACTTGGCGTATTAGACGCTAAAACCACCAGTAGATTGTTCAACCGGACGGTCCAAAAGCTTGGATTTACGAATATAAAGACAAAACTATGGAATAGTCGGCCAAAATACTGGTCCAGAGTGTTGTAATAATACAACACCAAAAGGAGACAATAAATCAGGCCTATGCTATACTATTATCTTATTAACAACTGAACAGGGAGTTCAAAATGACTACGGATCGCAAAGGTTTTCGTTTTCACGGAGATACGGCATATTGGTTTTTCACCATAGATCGACCAATATACGGCGGCCAACTCAATCTTTTTGACGCAGAGTTTGACGAGGCGATTGATAAGATTTTTCTTAAACCACGTTCCAAACAGGCACGTTTAACTAAACAATGGCGTAATCATTTAGACACCATCACGCAGGATGGTTACGGCAGTTTTCGTTTAGATTTTGACGAAGGAATGGAAAACTATTCCGATTCTGAACTGGAATCGTTTAGCGAAGATATACTTAATATTGTAAGTAATCTTCCTATTATTCTAACAATCTATTCGTGGATCAGCATTGAAGAAGATATTGACTATCATATTGAGAATGATGATATCGAAGATATTATGTCTATCTATATCGATAATATATTAGATTCCAAATATCAGGTCGACCAAAAAGATGTAGAAGATTTATTTAACTTTAATAACGATGCTACAATATCGCAGATGATTGCTAACGAGTTTTTGGTTCGCAAACTGAAGGATCAAAATGTAGTATGTAGATAATACTACTCTGTTGCGTAATAACAACAGCACGGATTTGACGATAAATCACTTCCGTGCTATACTATACACTTCTAAACAACTAAACGAGAGTTTAAAAATGGCTACCACTAAACAGCGTCAGCAGATGGCAAAAGACAAAAAACGCTTTATTAAGCAGTTTTCATTTTGCGAAAAAGCGCCTAAAATGTCCGACACACACCAGTTGGTTAAGAAAATCACCAACTGCGATGATGAGTTTTTTAATGTGATTAAAACTCACACTGGCAACACTGTGGAAATCCTTAAAAAGGTAAAAGTTGATGGCGCAAAAGTTTTTAAGTGCCACGACAATGCTCCAGATTTGGCAAAAATCATTGGCGGCAAAACCGTAAAAGGTTGGATTATATATATGCCTACCGAAGATATGATGGGCGGCCTTATGTATAACAATGGCGTTGTAGAACTTAATCAACATATGGTTGTTGAGGGAACAGATGGTCGATTATACGATAGCACTCCGTTTACCGAAGACACTCACGGTAGTGCTATGAGAGCAGAAAAATATCATTTCTTTGTTAGAGATGATAGATTACTGACTGACGATAGTCCTGTTCCAGGCCAAATGATTATTGATTTTGCCACTGGCTCTATAATCAATACTTGGGGCCCAAACTGGATGTATGTGTCCGAACACGGAAACATACCTAGCCATAACATTGTGGTCGAAAAGCAAAAGCTTTTTATATTTGATGTATAAAAACAACACAGGATTTGACGATAAATCACTTCCGTGTTATACTATACACTTCTAAACAACTAAACGAGAGTTTAAAAATGGCTAATACTAAACAGATGCAAGAACGTGCCAAACAGCGTAAAATCTTGGCACAGGCAGAACTGATCCGTACGGATTTAGAGCAAAAAATCTGTGTCGCTAAAAACGATACGGTTATTCTACCAGCTGGTCCCAAAATGCTTGGTAATATGGTTGCTGATTTTTATAAAGAATATCAAGCTATGGGAGACACGGCAAATCCTCATACAAGTGCGGAACATTTTTGCAGTGAAGCTGGTAAAGTTTTTATCATATCTTACAAGAATGAAGTGGCAGGTTTTATTAGTTTGGTGACGTTCGCCACAGGTAACAGCAACGACACGTTTGGTGAGGCCTGCGTTGTGGAAGTTGTGTATGTAAAACCTAAGTTCCGTGGATTACATTTGAGTAGTGTAATGTATCGCTATGCTATGGAAAATCATAATGCGGAAGGTGTTGAGTTGAGTTATCAACGTATCACTGGCAAAGAAGCATATTGGGCGGCCATTGGTTTTAATCGTATCGCATTAGTGCCTGAGCAGATGGGCACCAAACAGTCCATAGCGATTATCAGTAAAAATCCTATTATTGGTTGGCCGATAAACACTGCCAATGTAAGATTAATCCGTAGTGTGTGTAATACTACTGATACCAGATTCCATAACATTCAGAAGGTTATGATTAAAATCAACCAAAAAATCAAATGTGGTGTTGTATAAAAACAACAACGGACTTGACGATAAATCAGGTTCGTGTTATACTATCTTTTCTTTCTTAACTAAACGGAGTTTTTAAAAATGACTACTACAACTACTATTGACGAAATGCGAGAACGCATTGCCGACTTCTGGGAACAGGACGAACATATTACGGTTGGCGAATATTACTTATTATGGGTGCCAGCGCCAGAAAAATGGTTATTGATTTTGCCTAATGGCGATTTAGATAGCTTGGACACACTTGCTAATCATTTAGCAGTTATCGAGGATGAGTTTATCATTGATACTTACAATGAATACATTGCCGATATGTATGACGAGGAATACGAGGAGGAAACAGAATGAAAACATTATCAAGTGTCTTATTGGTCGCACTATTGACTGGTTGCGCCACTAATGGCTATACCGTCAATGGTATCGAACCAGGCGATAATCAAGGAATGAAAGTTGTTGGTTCGATATTGGTTGCAGGATTGTTAGCAGGTGCTATCGCAAAACCTGGACAGAACCATTGTTCATCTACCATTAAAAATAATATGGGACAAACTGTGGGAACTATTTCCACAACTAAATCTACTCCCTGCTAAATCTCTCTCACACATTCGCAAGTGTGTGTTATAGCCGTGCGCTCAATATCAGCTATAACAAGTTTAGACCTAGCGTGGGGCTGGGTTTGCGAAACCCCACACTTATAAATATCTAATGAGCAAATATCAATACTTAAAAAGCCCAATGAAAATGCGTGAAGAACTATTCACGTTATGGGACAACTACGAACTATATGTTTTCCTAAAAGGATATGAATGGATCCAAAATAGAGAACACGAAATATGCCATCTATTCACAAGTGATGAACGAGAAGTTTTTATAGAAACTAATCGATGTGACTGGATATTAAAAGATTACAAAGAATAAAAAAATACCCCTAGAGAATGACTAAAAACTCTAGGGGTTTTTTAATGCCTATTAGAAAGACAGATTGCGAGAAATATATTTTTTTTACGAAAAATGTAAGCAATCAATAAAGGACATTTACCTTGGCAGGTTTAAATGTTAGGATAACTGATTATGCAATTCAGGTTTTGACTGCTTACAAATATATTTATCACGGATCACATTAGATAGATTTATTCTGTGGTGCTACGTAGCTTCCACATAATCTTACCTAATCCATCCATCTGACCTTCGATAAAGTTGATTAAACCATACTGCTTCATCTCAACGGCAATATCGTGGCATTCTTCATAGTGGTCCATAACAGTTTGACTATCACTTAACAAATCTTTGACCATCACTAATGCTTCTGGAGTGCCCTTGCTATCTTCAATAGTGCCAAGTTCCATTATTCTTACTAAA
>Ga0209500_10003293_pt1 | contig 11113 bp, 12 predicted proteins | sample S_140212_EF_Meta_FD_187323 | JGI IMG/M metagenome (GOLD analysis project Ga0209500, IMG submission 187323) | Freshwater microbial communities from Lake Simoncouche, Canada to study carbon cycling - S_140212_EF_MetaG (SPAdes) (version 2) | ecosystem: Environmental > Aquatic > Freshwater > Lake ...
CACGCTCCACATTACGCATGGCTGATACTTCATCTTTGGTATTAACCATAATCATTGAAGTATCATAACCCAATTCTTCTAGGCGACCTTTAATTCTTTTAATCTTCTCTGGATCATCACCGGTGCCATTAATAATAACACCATTGCGGCCATACAATGCAAGTCGTTCTCTTAACTCTGTTACACTCTTTGCTCTACCTCGGGTAACATCTCTTTCAATTTTCTCAGAAGCAGGCATGGTTTTATCCAAACCTTTCTTATCCATTAGATACTCTAGTGCTTTATCTGAATTAATTTCTGTTAGACCATGACCTGCAAGTGTATTGTCAAGCACATAGTCTTTGCCAGAACCTGGACCACCTGCTAAGAATACAGCCTTGAAGATGCCCTTATCATGTACACCTTCAAACAGCAATTCTTCAAATGATTCATCAACACTTTCTTTGACACCCATGTGGTGCCGTACATCATGGTACAACTCTTTTGCATGATGTTCTGGTACATGACTAGGAACACCCTTCTTGAATTCTTTGAAGTTACCACTAGAAGCGTGTGCTCGCATTTTTGAAGCGGACATACCCTCTGTGCCTTCAGCATCAGGGTCTCTCTCACCTGCTGAGTGTACTTTTATGTGCTTGAAATTAAACAACGCACCTTCGTGAGTGCCATTGTATTTGTGTAACAGCTTGTGGTATTCTCCGGTGCGGTCAGAACCAGCAACCATGTGCAGGTGTGTCACACCTTGTTTATGAAGTTTTTGAGCTTGTGTTAAGAAATTTGGATGTTCTTTGTCCGATACTGTAATATTAGTTTTCGGAAAGAATCTTTTGGCGTGTTTTACTTTTGCTTCTGCGGAGAGAGGGTTCTTAGCCTTATCTTGTGAATGTGATAAGACTACATGATGTGAAGCACCGTGTTCTTTGGCGATATCTTTAACTTTATCAACCAACTTCAAATGTCCGGACGTTGGCGGATTCATACGACCAAACGCCAAAACTGCGTGCTTCTCTTTCGATTCTTGTATAAATTCTTTAAACTTCATCTCTCCGCCTCTACAGCGCTATTGTTTACGAGTTATTTATGCTTTCAAGTTCTGTAAACCTCAGCAGAAGTCTTTGAACTGGATCTCTTTTTAATCAACTCCAGAATATTTGGGTCGTTTATTTGGTCACCATGGGGTGCAAAGAATGCTCTATCATGTTGTTCTGAATGATATCTAGGTTCACATAGGTAGTATATCGCCAGACTTTTACGATACACACCCTCTGGACAGTTGATGGCTTCTGGTAATCCATGCCATGAGTTTTGGGTGGTATCAAATAGTATGGCTCGATTGAATTTATTGTGGACTTTGGTTACACATTCTTTTGGTGAATTGGTATTAGGATCATGTGACCACAATTCAAGACCACCACCCCATTCTTCCTGCCAATCTGGTGTCAGGTATATAATGACATTGATTCTTCTTTCCATACCCAATTTAGGATGTATTGAATAGTCTTTATGCATATTCAATTTACCACCACGCTGATGCATATGCCAACCACCGCCATGCATACCGTAATCAGCTACTAGGTTATCAATCCCTGTAAGTAAACGCATCTTATTCACAAAGTCTGGTGTATTCATCAATGAGAATGCCTGATATGTGGTCTTTGGAAACAAGTCCCAATTTGGTGTCAGTTTCTTATCTTCAATAGCATTCTTATATACAGACCAAATATTTGGGTCATTGTAGTCAGGGAATTCACCAGATAATTTTAGTGCCGTTTCTTCATCAAAGAAATTGTCAATTATCACATGGTTAAATGGCTCTGCATTTTTAAATTCATTGTGAAATTTCAAATAATCAAAGTAATTAATCATATAGGGTATTTTTTGACAGTTATATTTTTATGTAATATGTTATGTAACGAGAACAACCTCTCCGTCACAAAAGGAAAGTTTGGTACAAAATGACCATTGTATTCCTTTCCCTTCACATATATGTAGTCTTTCATTTGCTCATCTTCATGTATAAAGTCTAGACATTTATCAAGAAAATGCATATAGTTTGTCCAAAATTTACTGTTACCAACAAAATAGTTACAAGTTGCAAACTCTTCTGCTATGTACCTGTAATCTTCTACTCTAGTTTCAATACCTAATTTAGGAAATAACCTGTTACAGAAATCTATCATTCCGGGACACCATACATCTCCTTGTGTCCAAATATTTGCGTACTGGTGTGGTAAATCTGGGAATGGGTCAATGTGATACACATCAAAGCCAGGATTCTCTAACATCCAATCCTTAAACACCTGTGCAGGTACTCTTGTTTTCTCAAACCATAACCAAGACATTAGACCCCAATACGCATCTGAGCCTTCATGTTTCTCCAATAGTTTTTGCCACATTGGATATTCTCTCAAATGTGGCTGTGCGTTGATTGTGTTATCGTATGTTATGAATGCAGGATCTAAATGTGGTATTTGTTCCTGTTTGTAATATGCCTGATAGATTTTAATATTCACCGAAATTCACCGAACCATATCTTCCACGATCTGTCTGATATCATACTTAGGAATGTAGCCTAACGATTTTAATTTGTCGTTGTTCATCCACATTGATTTGACTTGCACCTTCTGATGGAACATCGGGATTTCGATTGGAACTAGATTCCCATCACCACCTATCAAATCTTTTGCATACCCAATAATATCCTTAAAGAAGATTCTCTTACCATTGCCGATATTATAGATTGTGTTACTCTCACCCTTTTCGATTACTAAATTGATGGCAACTGCAACATCTTCGACATGGATGTAATCACGATAAAGTTTACCGCCATCATATACATTCACATCACGGCCTGCTTTCAATTCATTAATCATGTGTTGTAGGGCATTCTTCTGTGGTGATGCCTTCTTGTCTCCTTGACCCGCTACATTAGCTAATCTGAGAATTTTATAATCAATATCAAATGTTTCACAATAAGAAATTAGTAATTGTTCAGCACACCGTTTGGTGATAGAATAGAAACCTGTTGGGTTACAATACGAGGTTTCTTTTGCAGGCATCTCGGTATCACCATAAACAAACCATGAACTAATAAAGTTGAAAGTGATACCTTTTTCTTTACATTGCTCAAGTACTTTAATCATAGTGGATAGATTGGTATCAATATCAATATAAGGGTCTGTCTTAACATTGTAATTGGTTACAGTTGAAATGAAATAAACAATTTCGTCCACATTCGGCGAAACTTTATAATTGTTTCTTTTATTCACAATCATGTTTGGGTTTGTTTTAACGAACTCAGAGCCAACAAACCCATTACCACCAAAGACTTGTATATTCATAGTGCCACTTTCAATTTTTCAATTTCTGAACTTGACATATAAATTTTATTAGTATAAGTTTGAACCTTATCGTCCTTTTTCACCTCACGGCGAAATACTAATTCATATGTGTCTGGCATACTATCTAATTTGTTTTTTTCCATGATTAACTTTTAATCATTTCTTTCTATAATTACGGACATTTTTTTAAAACCTCTTCAATATATTCAAAAACTTTATCATTCCAAAATGGAGGGCAACCCAAGATAAACACATGAGATAGTGCTTTGTTTGCTAGTGGATACTTATTGTAATCATCGAGATGTTTAAAGCCTGGATGTAATAGAATATTACCAGCGAAGTAATTTCGTGTCTGAATCTTATTAGCTTCTAAGTATGCAACCAACTTCTCTTTAACTTGCTGTGTCTCACAAATGATTGGCACACCAAACCATGATGGATTGGATTGAGGTAAAGTTTCAGCAATACGAACATTCAAATATTTTTCCAATAATAAAGACAATCGTGCTTTGTGTTCACGGCGTTTACTATCAATAAAGTCCACTTTCTCCAACTGAGCAACACCAATTGCACCTTGCATATCAAGTGGCTTTAGATTGTAACCTGCATGAGAGAAAATATACTTGTGGTCAATGATGCCATCATATGTATCTAACCAACGGTCAAATCTGTTACCACAAGTACCACATGGTAATTGATTGTTTGATCCAACACAGTAACAATCTCTACCCCACCAGCTTAATGAGCGAACAATATCAATAAATTCTGGTGTATTGGATGAAACCATACCACCTTCACCAGTTGAAATATGGTGTGCAGGGTAGAATGATGTTGACCAACAGAAGTACATATCAGTAAGCAGTTTACCATTCCATTTTGTACCTAGAGAGTCACAGTTATCACCAACTAGAATCAAATTATGTCGTATACATAATTCTCTAATAAAATCCATGTCAGGTGGATTAGCAAGAACAGGTGATACGATGATAGCCTTTGTTCTAGGTGTAATCTTTGTTTCAATTAGATTAACATCAAAGTTTAGTGTATCAAACTCAATATCAACGAATACAGGTTTCAGGTTGTTCTGCATTAATGGTGCAATCGTTGTTGGGAAACCAACCGGTGATACAATCACCTCATCGTTATCTTCCCATTTGAAATGTTTTTTCAATGCACCAATCATCACCAAGTTGGCTGAACTACCAGAGTTAACCATATGTGATTGTTTTACATTATATTTCTTTGAGAAACGAATCTGAAATTTCTCAACATTCTCACCAGCAGAAATCCATTTGCCAGTTAGAAAGGCCTTGAGAGATAATTCCATCTCCCTTTCGTCCCACAATTGGCCTGAGTACATGACATAATCTTCACCGGGTTTGAAGTTGTCATAGTTCTGCAAGTATTTTGGTTTAGCAAGTCGTGCTAATTCTTTAATTTTATCATCAATCATTAATATCTCTCAATTTGGCCATTACCTGCCAAAACACCTTCACAATATAAATTATCAAATTGTACCAAGTATTCTTTCTTAATGTTACCAAAGTGTGCGTGTTCGGTATCTACACCACATTTATTAATAGTATTATATATCTGTGGCAATGTGAGCAAGTAATCATCCATTAACGATACACAGAACGAATACATTCTTGTAATCAATAGGTGGTCACAACCAGATTCAATTTGTTTATTTGGTGGCAACCAAGATGGAATTGCTTTCTTGAATACATACTTACCATACAAATCATCATATGCTTTTGAGTCATAGCCTTCAAGCATATTTGTTCTACCAGATAATTTGAATACTCTACGAACACCAGCCATCATCTGCTGTAATTCGGGGTGAAATTTCAAAGAGTTTAAAGTTTTAAATAATAACACAATTTCGGCTTGGGATTTAAGACCTGCATTTGCGAGAGACATTGAATCTTCATCACCAAAAAGATTGATAAATTTATCAGAATATTGGCAAACGCTAGCTATTGTGGCTTCGTCAACCATTCTTGATGAGGCATCTACCAATAAAATGATTGCAGAAGGTACACGCTTGCGTAAGGATTTTAATCCTAAAATTGTTTGATTCAATCTTGCTTCATCATCAATAACACCAATGCTAGTTTTTAGGGCGGAGGTTACGATGAACAAGTCTTTATTTGGTATAATCATTTGTGCCATTCCGTATCAGGAAACATCTTAATCGTTTTATATTCAATATTGAATTTACTATTATACACGAAGTCAATTAATTTTACAAGTTCTATTGGTGAAATTGCCTTACTTACATCACCACATGGGTAAGGTATATCTCTATTCCATAATGGGGTATCAATACCACCTGGATGAATACTTGTTACTTTGATTCCTCTTGGTCGTAATTCTTGGCCAAGAACACCAGCAAATCCTGTAAGACCATGTTTAGAAGAACAATAGGCTGATTGATTCTCCAGTTCTTCAAGACCAGCAACCGAATTGATGAAGAAGATACGACTGCCTTTTTCCATCTTCTGCAAGGCGAATTTAGTTACATACATTGCACCTTTAAGGTTGATATCAATCATATCATCAATTTCATCAATACTAGTTTGTGAAAATGGTTTCATCTTAAACACAGCTGCATTGTTAACTAGAATGTCAATATTGCCAATCTGTTCAAAAACAACACTTAGTAAATATGGATTGGTGATATCAACCTCAAAATGTTTATAGTTTTCAAATTGAAATATAGATTCACCACGAGCAAAACCAATTACAGTCCATCCCTTCTCAATGTAATCATGTGCGATTGCTGCACCAACACCACTGGTTGTACCAGTAATCAAAATAGTCTTATTCATAGTTAACTTCTTCAAACAATTCTGAAGCTCTCTTTATCTCTTCATCGGTTACATCATTCAGTATCATATAGTTACCAATGCCAACAGGTACAGGTAAGTATTGATTACCGTTTCTATGTTTCATAGTATCAGATAATGATTTTTTAAGCAAGTCAAAATTACAGAAATCTTTATGAAATACAGGCAATTTTAAACTGTGTGCTGTCTTAAAGATTCTTTCTAAGGTTTCAGTATCAATATAACCACGAACATTAGCAAGACAAGAACTCAACAGGCAATCTAGCACAACAGCCTCACCATGCTGTAATGTGTCCATATTCTGCATTTCAATAATAGGACTAAATGAATGACCAAAGTCAACGCATCGGTCTAGTTTTTTCTCCCATAGATTTGGTGCTAATTCTTCAATCATGCCTGTAATGGCAGAATTGATTACTCGAACTGGCACGGCACCAAACTGAAATTTCTCGGTGATTAATTGCTCTGCACTTGTCTCTAACAACTCAAACAATTCTTTGTCTTTGATTAGTGCGAGTTTAAATATCTCTGCTATACCATTAACAATGTTTCTTTCATCTTGTGTAGCAATAAACTTTTTGTCTAGTAATGTAGAAATTGGTGGGTAATATGCACCTATACGATTTCTACGACCAAAGTGGTTAGCCGCAACCTTAACACCAACAGATGCATCAACAATGGCCAATAATGTAGTTGGCACCTTCACATAAGGAATGCCTCTACGGTAGATTGAGCAACAGAAACCAACCAAGTCTAACAGAACACCACCGCCAATAACGATGATGGCTTCTCTACGCAAAACACCAACTCTTTCAAAGAAACCTAAAATCTGGTCGGTATGATACCAATCTTTGTTTTCTTCTGTGGCATCAACCACAAACAATTCTAATTCTACCTGAAATGTTTTGAAGTATGTTTCTAATTGTTCGCCATATAGTTTATATACAGTTTCATCTATGACAACCACTCTGCGATTGGACTCACCAAAACTCAACAGGTCGTGATTGTTTACATTGAATACATCACTAGAGTACTTTAGCGTAAACTCAATTGGTAGTTCGGCCTTGACAGACCATGTGCGTTTGTAATTATCAAATTTAGTTAATACATTTTCCATTATTTAAAAACCTTACTCAATAAATGGCAAGCATGGACATAGAAGAACATTGCCTTCTCTGTTTCACCCGCTGCACATTTGAATGGCAACATACGAATGAATTGTGTTGCCTCTAATACATCAATTGTCTTTTTCTCCCATGGGTCAATTCTATCTTCAAATAGTTTATTAAATACAATAAAATTATTTGGAATACTACCGTGATATCCCACCGATGGGCCAACAACTTTTACTCCTCGGTCAGTAATATAACCATAATGACTTCTTGAGCATTGTAACACCTGTGAATAATCTAAGAGGCGAGAATCAAGGCAACTCTCTTCATATGGGTCAATAAACACCACTCTATCTTCTTTAAAGGAATACATCATGTTTTCGAGTGTTGGATTACCATGAATAGTTTCTTCTGTGGTTAAATTCAACTCATTAAAGAAGTTCTTCAGTTCAGGTAAAAAGTTCTGAATGCCATGTGTAATCTGGCCATTGTATTCAAAAGAATCTAATAAACCATTTTCATAAAAATTAGAAAACTTTTGGTACTTAAATGCATCAGATAGTTTCTGTAAAACTTCTTCTTTGTAATATAATGAACCTGCACCTTTAATTGGCAAATACATTTTACGATGTAGGTTATCAAATGAACACCATACAGCTTCGTTTATTTTTTCTATAACATCATGTGTCATAGTATCTTCAGTCAAAATGGTTTTAATATCTTTATACCCTTCTAGATATTCAATATCAAAGTAAACCGTTTTATCTGTCGTACCAACACCCAAGACTTTAGGAAATAGTCCTGTTGAACCAAATCGTTGCAGTTTTTTTAATTGAGAATACCAACGAACATAACCATATTCACGATTATCTTTTGTGCTAACAGATTTACGAATAAATTTTTCAGTACCATTTTCATATAAAGAGGTGTTACTCAAAGAGCCACCTTTCAATTTAGTAATCTTCATCTTGCCTTTAAACTTTGTTTGGTTACTTCAAGACCATATTCTTGTGGACTACCAAGGACAATTGTTTCATATTCATTATTCAATTCATTTAGACCAATAGATTTATCATTCCTAATCATGTGGCCTAGTACATTTGCAATATATAATTCTTTACCTGTGAATCCATTTAATACTAATTCATAATTATCTTCATATAATTCTGCATTACGAAATCCATATAGTCCTGAACTTGCAAACGGAGAGATAGCACATTTCTCAACAATCTCGGTTACAAGTCCATCTTTTGACCTAACATACGAATACTTTGGGTTGGTAGCAACAAATACATCGACATAAGCATCAGCCATGAATCTTTCAATTTCTTTAAAGTTTCTGCCAGTAAGGATTGTATCAGCATTATGAACAAAGAATGGTTGTTTTTTGTTTTTAATTAATGAAGCACCAATGTATGCCGTGTGCGCTTGGCCATTAGTATCGCCGATATAATGGATATTATCTTCTGTTAATCCAAGTGGTTTAATTGTTTCAACCAACTCTTTCTTAAAATACACATCACGTTTATTGGCCAACAACAAGACTTCATCAAACTTACCCAGTTGTTTAATAATTTCATGGATGATTGTTTCTTCATTCCATGGCAAAAGATACTTTGGTATATCAAAACCAACATCATGGAATCTGGTGTTTAAACCAGCCATACAAATTACTAGCGCAGCCATTGTTCAAAATCCTCACGAACTAAACTATGCCATGTTCCGTTGTAAGCACCAGGTGGAAATGGATGATTCATATTACAGTAAACCAAATTCTCACCAACAAGACCTTTTTCTTTCCAATTAGCACTCATCATATCTTCACACATCATCTGTACGCCACTATCATAGAATCTATCTAAGTGGTTGTATGTATCTGAATACTTGTCCATATTTCCCGAAGAAGAGAATGCAAACTGGTCATTACCAAAATCACGATTAGGAACTTGCCTGCAATTTGGAATATGCAATTTATAACTGTCTAGTTCCGCAAATGGAATCTCAACATTGATTGCAAAATCAAATCTAGAGCGAATAACCCAATCAAAAGGCCTTTCACAAAGTTCTTCATAGTGTGACTTCAACTCATTACATTTGTATACACCATATAATTGATTCCATGTTGAACGAGCCGGATCTTTTACTTTCCAGTTTGGTTGTGGTGGTGGAACATTAGTGTATTTTGATAAATCATTTGTTAATGGCGTTTCAATTTTCCAAGCTTTAGGTTTGTAAAGTTTAACAGCATAATCGGATTGTTCACTTTCCCATGTATGAATGAAAACTGTAACATCATTTTTATCTAACAAATTTTTAAAGACAAACTCATACCCTTGGTTGATGACACGAGCTTGTCCTGATAAGCAGAGAGCTATTTTCATAAATCTCTTCCGACATTTTGTTTATTGTCGGTGATACCAAACTCTTTATAGGCTTCTTTCTCAAATACAACAACGCTGTTATAGAAAGAAACGCAATTCAATCCATTATAAATTTCAAGTATTTTTGGTAAAATATAGTTATTACCTTGAAAATGTTGTTGATTCAATGAGTCAGTAAGTTTCTTGGAGTGTTCAAGGAATGTTTGTGGTTCTTTGAAACCACCACCCCAATTTTGCCAATAACTTGTATGAGTATCTTCAACAGCAAAGACACCACCATCATTCAAATATGGAAACATAGAATTCAATGTGGTGATTTGTTGATTCATTGTATGGCCACCATCATCAATAATGATATCAAATTTACCATTCTGTTCTGCGAAATCTTTCCAAAATTCTGTTGAACCTTGGTCACCCATAATAATTTGTACATCACCATCATACTTGTAATTCAAGCATTCGGGGTTAACATCAACAGCAATTACGGATGTATCTTGACCAAAATACTTTAGCCACATTTCAATTGAACCACCACCTAGAACTCCAATCTCCAGAATTCTTGGTGATTTGCCAATAAACTTACTCAAATGTTTTTCATACACATCAAAGTATCCAGACCACTTAGTTGAACCTTTCTCTAGGTTCCAAAAGATTTCTTTTAGTTTCATTTTAACCACTTATCGTTTTCTAATGACCATTGAACCATACCTTTAATTCTTTCACGCAATGAAATCTTTGGTTTCCAACCTAAAGACTCCATATAAGAACCAGACAGAGCATAACGTAAATCATGGCCAGGTCTGGATGAATGAAAATCAACCATCTCATATTTTAACTCCTTACCTTGTGCTGCAGCAATTAACCTAGCTAATTCTAGGTTATCAATTTCATCAGGACCAACAATATTAAACTTAGGAATCTTAGCACCACCGAAGTCAGGCACTCTCTTGTAATCTTCTGGTAAATTTAGAATGAACATGAGACCATCTGAAACATCTTTAGCATGAACATAGTGGCGTGAACCAGCTTTTGTTTTAGTTGCATCAGAATGGATTGTTAGTGTAAGACCATCACGAGCATAACGAATAGCTTTAGGAATAAACTTCTCAGGATGCTGACGCTCACCAAATACATTCATTGTATGTGTAATGATGATTGGCATCTTGTAAGTGTTCTCAAATGCCACACACATCTCTTCGCCTGCTGCCTTCGATGCTGAGTATGGGTTTGTTGCGTTGTATCTGTCACGTTCGGTGTAATCAACACCGGCCGGCGCAGGACCAAATACTTCATCTGTACTAAAGTATACAAACTTCTCCAGATTAGGTAATGTACGAGCAAACTGTAATAGGTTAACTGTACCAATCACGTTGTCTTGTACAAACTCCATTGGGAATTCAATAGAACGGTCTACATGAGAACCTGCT
>Ga0209500_10003294_pt1 | contig 11112 bp, 10 predicted proteins | sample S_140212_EF_Meta_FD_187323 | JGI IMG/M metagenome (GOLD analysis project Ga0209500, IMG submission 187323) | Freshwater microbial communities from Lake Simoncouche, Canada to study carbon cycling - S_140212_EF_MetaG (SPAdes) (version 2) | ecosystem: Environmental > Aquatic > Freshwater > Lake ...
AACATCAAGTTCGCGTGCCATTGCCTTGACACCACGAGAGATTTCACTCACTTCCACTTGGCGACTCTCAACGCGCGTGCCAGAACTCATCAACTGCAGGTAGTCGATCACCACCGCGCCGATCCCATGCTTCTCCTTCATGCGCCGCGCCTTGGAGCGCATTTGTAGGAGCGTCAGGCCGGGCGTGTCATCAATGAATATTGGAGAATTCTTCAGGCCGTCGCACGCACCCATGATGCGCCGCCATTCCTCGCGCGACAGCATGTTTTTGCGGAGTTTCTGTCCGTCCACGCCGCCCTTCGCGCACAAGATGCGCTGCACGAGCTGTTGCTTACCCATTTCCAAACTGAAGAATGCCACTCCGTTCGAAGCAGCCGCCATGTTCTCTGCCATGTTGAGGGCGAACGCAGTCTTACCCATCGATGGGCGCGCCGCCAAGATGATCATCTCGCCGCGCTGCAGGCCACTGAGCATCTCATCAAGTTCATCGAAACCGGTCGGCACACCCGTGACGTGCTTGCCTTCATTCTGCTCAAGCGTCCGGATGGTTTCGTCTAACAATTCGCGCAAAGTGGACGCAGCACGCGCTTCACGGCGCTGCGCGATCGCAAAGATGCGTGACTCTGCTTCACCAAGCGTGATGACCGGATCTTGCCGTGACTGATGCGCATCAACCAAAATTTCCCCGGCGGCGCGAATCAGTTCGCGCAGCGTGGCCTTCTCACGAACAATGCGTGCATACTCAGCTGCATTGGCGGCGGTAGCAACACCTTCGGCCAAGTCCATCAGGTACGCCGCACCGCCAACATCATCAAGAACACCATGGTCTTTGAGTCGTTGCACCAGCGAGACGATTTCCATGGTCGCCGTGGCGTCGTACAGCGCCACCATGTGTTGGAAGATCGTGCCGTGTCCAGCCTTGGCAAAGTCATCGGGCTGGCTGACAATTCCAATCACATCGGCGATCATCTTGGGATCGACGATCATTGCCCCCAACAAACTCATCTCCGCCTCCGGCGCGGCTGGCGGCAGTGCTGAGAACAGCCGAGCTACCTCGGTGGGATCGGAAACCGTTCTGCGTACCGCGTCGCGGCGACGAGAGGAACGATCGCCAGGGCGACCGTTGAAACCTGACTGATCTTCCATTCGTGCTGCTCCTCAGGTGCGCGTTTGAACGCGCGGTGCGCGTCGGATTACTCGGCTCCGGATGCGCTACCAACGAGCACTTGAACGGTCGATTCTTGATCGACGCATTGCTTCATCAATCGCCCAACGCGGAAGCGGGCGGTGCGCTTGGCAGGCACCATCACACGCTCAAGCGTCTTTGGATTTTGCGCCACGCGCTCGGCGCGCTCGCGCACATCAAAGATGCCAAAGTCGCGGAACTCAAGCCGATTACCCTTGCCGAGCTCATTGATGACTTCATCAAGAAATCCCTGAACCACTTGACGCACATCTTGTCGCTTGAGCCCAGACTGTTCGGCAAGCCGTTCAATCAGTTCTTTCTTGGTGACAGTGGACATGGCGTGGCTCCTCTTGATGTGCGGTCTCGGGGCTTCACCGCCCAACGAGTGCGCGCAGTATGCGCCGAATGCCAGATTGAGTCAAGACGATGCAGGGCGCAAGTGTCCGCTGATTAAGGGGTTGTGCATATGTCAGTTGACAACTTTATCCCCCGCATATCCACCGGATCGCAATGGTTATGGGCGTGCTGCAGTGGGCGCAACGCCGGATATCGCCGCACGGACAGCTGCTTCACCATCCAAATACGCCATTCCGGCCCGAACAACTAGCCATTCCACCCCGGCCGGCTCGTGAACCAGCCGAGACAGTTTGGCCCAATCCTTCCCCGAGCAGATGACCGCCGCCCCCTTCGCACGAGCCCGCGCCGCGATCGTCTCAACATCGTGAGCAGTAAATGCGTGATGGTCACGAAACCGGAAATCGCCCGCGATGCGTCCTCCATGTGCTGCCACATCGGCAACGAACGCCTCCGGACGCGCGAGCGCCGTTGCCACCACCAAGTGCGCGCCATCAAGCGCTGCGAGCGGCATGTCCCGACCGCCAGCACCAAACCGCTCCACACGCAGCCACGCATGACGCGTCCACGCCACAGGAGCCGCGCCGTGCAAACGCTCGATCTGCGCTGCGAGGATGGGATCAATACACGTTGCGCGCGTCACAATCACCATGCTGGCTCGACGCAGCGCGCGCGCTGGCTCGCGGAGCCAACCCGCCGGCAACAGTGCGCCGTTGATCGCGGGTCTGCCAGCATCCACCAGCACAATGTCTACATCGCGAGCAATCTGTCGATGCTGAAATGCGTCATCAAGTACCGCGCAATCAATACGTTGATCTGCCGCACGCGCAAGCGCTATCGATGCCACGCGATCCGCACCTACCGCCACTGGAACTCCAGGGAGCATGGCTCGGAACTCTTCCGCTTCATCCGATACTCCATCACGCGCCCCGTAGCCGCGCAGCGCAATCACCGGATGATGACCGGACGCCTGCAACGCCTCCACACACCAACGAACAAACGGCGTCTTGCCCGTGCCGCCCACCGAAACATTTCCAACACTGATCACCGGAATTCCAACGGATGTCGGCTTTCGGATGTTGGCATCCCAGAGTGAATTGCGAGCACGAACCCCCATTCCGTAAGCAAATGCCGCCAGATGCGCCAACGGCGCCAGTGCTTGATGCAGCGGTCCAGTCGCAGCAGCCGGTTCCACTCCGGCACTATCGCCGGGACGGATTGATTCACTCATGATGCGCCTCGCATTCCAAGTGCCGGAAGGACCAAACGTATTGGCAGACCCATGACTGTTTCTGGGTCGCCGACACACTGCAGTGGCCAGCCAGCTGCAACGCGCTCAGCGTAGTTGTAACCGCCCGCCTTGCCGCGCCAAGCACCACTCGCCGCGTAGTCAGCGATCGCCGTATCAGAGAGGTCACCAAGAGTGACGCGCGCCGTATCTGCAAAAATCCGTCGAGCACCTGTGCGCCGGTCAAGCACACACATTCCAGTGACCACCTCGTGCGTGACACCAACAAATGCCCGCACCATCCGCGCGGCTTCCTGAGCATCCGCCGGCTTGCCGATCACGGCTCCGTCAGCAACGCACATGGTGTCTGCGGCAAGTATCCAACGCGGGCCGTCGCTTGGAAATCGGACTGCAGCATCTGCAAGTACCTGCCGAGCCTTAAACCATGCCAAACTCATCACGAAACGTTCCGGATCGCGGTCGTCGGCGGGGGCATCGGCGTCATCAATTGCCGGAATCATCACGATAAATGAAACCCCAGCAGCAGCGAGCAGTTCGCGGCGACGCGGTGACCCACTTGCCAAAATAACGTTGGAAACAGCGATCCCGTCCGCCATGGCTGTGTCGTCGAGTGGGTGCATAGTTCGACGCTGCGCGGCGTGCAAGGAAATACAAGTATAGTTCGAAGCCCGGAAGCAACCCCACTGCAGCGAACGCGAACTGTTTGACGATGTCCGACTCCCGCCCCAAGCCAACCAGCACCCCGGACCCTGCGGAGCGCGCCCGCCTCGGGACCACCATGTCCGGTGCAAACGCCCGGCATTCCATTGAGACGCTCATCGGTCGTGCTGCGGTCGAGCGCGGGTTAGCAACGCGCGACCAAGTGCTTGCTGCCTTTGAAGTGCTCAAGCAGATCCCAAAGGAAGAACGCGCCGCGCAATTTGTTCGTGTCTTTACTGGCCGCGGCGTGCTCACTGCTGAGCAGATCGAAACACTCCGTGGTTGGATTGGCGACGAGAGCGACCCGTCGTCAAAGTCCGGCTCAAGCATGGCTGGCCCCGCTGTCACCGCTGCGCTGTCCATCCCCGGATATGAGGTCATGAAGAAGCTCGGCGCTGGCGCCATGGGCACCGTGGTATTGGCCAAGCAGCTGAGCCTGGATCGACTGGTGGCCATCAAACTGCTTCCAAAGAAATTTGCTTCGGATGCGCAGTACATCGACCGCTTCTATAAAGAAGGAAAAGCGGCGGCCAAACTCAACGATCCAAACATCGTGGCCGCCTACGACGTTGGTCGCGCGCCGGGTGGTGAGTACTTCTTTGTAATGGAGTACATCGACGGCGATACCGTGTTCGACCGCATCACTGTCAAGCGTCGCATTCCAGAAATGGAAGCGATTCACATTGCAAGACAAGCGGCCAGCGCGCTGAAACACGCGCATGCCAAGGGATTCATTCACCGCGATGTGAAGCCCAAGAATCTCATGATCAACAAGGCCGGCGTGGTGAAGCTGGCCGACCTCGGCTTGGCCCGCGCGGGTGACGATTCCGCCGCAATTACCGAGGAAAAAGGCAAAATCTTTGGTACTCCGTATTACATCTCGCCGGAGCAGATCCGCGCGCGCGATGTAACGCCAGCCACCGACATTTACGGTCTCGGTGCCACGCTGTACCACATGGTCACGGGTCGGGTTCCGTTCGATGGCACCGCGCCGAAGGACGTGATGCAGAAACACCTGCGGGATCCACTGATTCCGCCCGATCAGATTGCACCCAATCTTTCTGGCGGTCTCTCCATGATCATTGAAATGATGATGGCGAAGGATCAACGCGAACGGTATCACTCCGCGGCCGACCTCATTGAGGATCTTGATTTGGTAGCCGCGGGCAATGCGCCGGTCCACGCGCGACCGAAAATCGATAGCCCCATCTCTGGCATGGATTCGTTGGGAGCCACGGGAACAGACGAGGTGGTCATCGCTTCGATGCCGCGCGCACCAAGCCCCTGGTCAACACCCATGGGCATCATTGTGCTCGGACTGCTGGCAGTGAGCGTGATCGGCAATCTGCTGCTTCTGGCACTGACCTTGCGCGGCGGCAAGTAATCGGAAGGCGCCACGGCGCTGGATGGCTACCGCGGCCTAGCGCACCTCAACGAGCAACTCAATCTCCACGCTCGCCCCGAGCGGCAGCGCATTCGTGCCGACTGCGGCGCGCGCGTGTCGTCCTGACTCGCCAAAGAGTTGCTGCAGGAGTTCGCTGCCGCCGTTTGCCACCTTCGGCTGATCGGTCCAACCGTTGTCGGATTGCACGAACACCCCCACTCGCACAATGCGCACCACGCGCGAAAAGTCGCCGCCGATCTGGTCGCCAATGACCGCGAGTCCATTCAGTACGCACTGGCGCGCCGCCGCGTGTGCCGCCTCGAAGGAGCACACGGAAGGGACCGGTCCGGTGGCCATCAGCTGGCCGTCCTTCATTGGCAACTGCCCGGACACGTAGATGAGATTCCCGGTGCGAACCGCTGGGATGTAGGCCGCCACTGGTTTCGGGGCAGCGGGCAGGGTCAGTCCAAGGGCGGCGAGTTGCTGTTCGAAGGTCATGTGGGCATCGTAATGAGGGAACCGGTTGGCAGCGCAAGCACTTATTGGAACTACCGAATTGAAAATTCTGACAATTCAGATGAACGACATGCCAACACTTTGAGCCCCCGCGCCGTATCTTCCTATTGGACAGACGGAGCGATTGCCCCGCCTGCCCGACATCCCGACGCGCCTGGAGCCCAAAGCGCTCACCTCTCGACTGCGGCATCCCCGGCGTTCTGCCCTGCAGAACGGTCCACCACTCACGTGCGGACTTTACGGAACATGAACTGATGCCATACCTGCGCCGCATGAGAGGTGCCCCGCATCGCCGGACCGACACGGCATTCCCAGACGCCTGAGCCACCCCCCCGCCCAACGATCGCATTGCGATCGTCTGGCGGATCGCCCACACGTTGATGATCGCCTACCCGCGATTGCAGCGTCAAGCAGCCTGAGCTCAGGCGATCACTCCAACGCGCACTCTGAACCTGCATTGCAGATGCCTCGTCGGCATCAATGCTCGCGCGTGCGAGCAGTTGGGTTTGAAGTCGTTGTTCTCTCCGAATCGTCTCTTAGGAGTTACTGAACATGAAGAAGCGCGCATTTACGCTCGTCGAGTTGCTGGTGGTCGTGGCCATCATCGCCCTGCTCGTTGGTCTCTTGCTCCCGGCCTTGGCCAAGGCGCAACAGACTGCCAAGACCGTCAAAGACTCCAACCAGATCAAGCAGGTCCACACCGCCATGGTCGGTCGTGCCAACGAGACGAAGGGTGGCAAGATGCCGACCCCTGGTCTCATCAATCGCCTGGCCTACGGCGGCCAGCAGATCCCCGGCGAAGGCGAAGAGGACTACGCGCAGAACAAGACGCAGAATCTGTATTCGGCGTGCGTTGCGCAGCAGCTCTTCAACACCGACATCTTGTACGGCGCCACCGAGGTCAACCCGATCGTCAAGGCGTACACCAACTACAACTACGGCGCATACCGCCCTGCCACCGACAGCTATTGGGACCCCAATATGCAGGCGAAGATTGACGGCACGGTCGGTACCAATGAGTGCCACACGTCGTTTGCTCACCTGATCCTGTGCGGACTGCGCAAGCAGCAGCACTGGCGTAACAACCTGGATTCTGCACGCCCGCACATGTCGACCCGTGGTTGCAAGAACGGCGTAGTCGCTGGTGACGAATACGAGCAGAGCCCAACCCTGCGCTTGCACGGACCCCAGAAGAGCTGGGAAGGCAACGTCTGCTTTGGTGACACCCACATGGAGTTCGTGGAAACCTTCCGTCCCGACGGCGTGTTCTATGAGTGCGGCACTTACAACGGCGGCAACCTGACCAAGGACAACCTCTTTGCTTGCGGCGGCACCACTCCGTCCGAGTTCACTGGCAACGGTTGCGTTGACGTGAACACGAGCAATGCGCCGCAGCCATGGGCCGGCGGAGACACCATGCTGGGAATCCACCCGAACGGCGCCACCAAGTGGATTGCCGTGCCGACGTGGGACAAGCTTGACAATCAGTAACTCATCTCCTCTTGCAATTCAATCAATCACACCCTGACATGAGAAACACTCACATGAAGAACCGCAACCAGAACAAGGGTTTCACCCTCGTTGAACTGCTCGTCGTGATGGCGATCATCGCACTGCTCCTGGGTCTCCTGCTCCCGGCACTTGCCAAGGCTCGCGCCACGGCACGCCAGGTAAAGGACGGAACACAGGTCAAGCAGATTCACCAAGGCTGGCTGACTGCAGCCAACGACTCGCAGGGCATCCTGCCGCTGCCAGGCGAAATTAACCGCGTCGGCGCAGTGCCCGGTCGTGGCGATATCGACGAGATTCAAAACAATCACGCCAACCTGCACGGATCGATGCTCGGCCGTGGATACGTCAATGCCCAGATCATGGTGTCGCCCGCAGAAATCAACGCCAAGGTGATTCCCTGCGCCACGTACAACATGAACCAGATCAAGCCCGCCAACGATGTCTATTGGGATCCAGGAACGGGAACCGGCTTCAAGGCCGACCTGCTCGTGCAGAGCAATACTTCATACTCAGCCATGCCGATCGACCCAACTTCGCGTCGCAAGACCGAGTGGAAGAACACCGGCAATTCCCGGTTCGCCGTCCTCGGCAACCGTGGTCCCAAGGCTGGCGCAGTGACCGGCGATGACTACACCAACTCCAAGACACTGCTGATTCACGGCGGTACTAAGGAGTGGGACGGCAACATCGGTTACAACGACAACCACATTGAGTACGGGCGTACCTCGTACCCAGAAAATGTAAAGCCACTTGCGCAGGCAGCCTGCACCGGTGGACCAGCAGACTTGGTGATCAACACCCTGTCGCAGGACAACATCTTTAAGAATGACACCGGCTGCCAGACCGGTGGTAAGAAGAATGTTGACAGCGTCCTCTGGATCCAGAAGACCTCATCCAACACCACCTCCACTGGCACCACCACGTTGGATATCTACAGCGGCTCAGATTTCGTTTCCTGGGACTGATTGTTGAACTGAAAGTGACCTTTCCCGCGGCCGGCACGCAACGCCGGCCGCGGTGCTTTTTGGGCGGGATATCCTCTACCAATCTCATGCAACACTCAGGGGAAGCAATTCACCGACGGTTCATCGCTGCAACGATCGTGATGCTCGCCGCCCTGCTCACTCCGGTAGCCGGTGCCCAGGCGCCCGGCGACGCGGTTGCGGTCCCGGCATGGCGACAGGCAACGCGGCTTGCCGTCATCCCTGTGAACGGCGAGATCGACGCGGTGACGCGGAGCAGCGTCGAACGGCGCATCGCTGAAGCTGCGGCCAATGGGTTCGATGCTGCCGTCCTGGAGATTGATACGCCCGGTGGCGACATGTACGCCACGCTGGAGCTGTGCCTCTTTCTGAAGGATCGCGCGCCACTTCCGGTCTGGGCGTGGGTACATCCAAAGGCATACAGCGCGGGCGCGATCATTGCGCTGGCCTGTCGCGGCATCATCGTTTCACCGGGCGCTGCTTTCGGCGACGCTGCCCCAATTGCGGTGCTTCCCGGCATGGGACTTCAGCCATTGCCAACCGCCGAACGGGCCAAGATGGAAGCCCCTGTGCTGGCTGAAGTGGTCGACAGCGCACGCCGGCGCGGCTACGACGAGAATCTGGTGCGGGCGTTCGTGAGTGCCCCCGATGAGGTGTGGCTCTTGGAGCGAGTCAATCCGGATGCAAACGGCAACGCGCGCATCTTTGTTGGGCGCCCGGAGTATCGCGAGGCCTTCGGGACCGATCCCCCCACCATGCGAAGCGCGGGCACGCAACGGGACGCCATTGCCGCTGGTGCGGCGGCCATTCCGTTCGTTGATCTATCGCTGCGTCGCCGCAACGATGACGGTCCGCGCACCGCTGAGGAGCGCGATGTCATGGTGGAAGACCAGCAGACGCGCCCGCCAGTGCGCGAACGACTCACTGCGGCAACGGCCCACGAGTGGCGCGTGGTGGCACAGGTCGATGGCGCAGAGGAACTACTGGTGACCTACGCGCCGGAAGCGATCGCCTTTGGACTTGCGGATCGCGAGATTGGAACGGACGCGGAACTTTCCTCCTACTTCGGTGCAACATCGCTGCAACGACTGGAGGAAAACGTCGGCGATGCACTGGTGCGATTCCTCACTAGTTGGCCCGTGCGACTGATCTTGGTGGTGGTGCTGCTGGGCGGATTCCTGATCGAGATTGCCGCTCCCGGGATCGGCTGGTTTGGAGCAGCCGCGGCCTTGGCATTGGCACTGCTGGTTGGCGCGCCTGCCTTTGCGGGCATTACCAGTTGGTGGCCGTTACTGATCGTGGTCTTGGGTATCGCACTGGTATTGATCGAGATCTTCCTGATTCCTGGGGTGGGGATCGTGGGGTTCCTGGGCGGCGCGTGCATATTGGTGGGGCTGGTGGTGGGCTTCCTTGATGCGCCGCTTTCCACACCCGAAGGTCGCGATGACCTTGCCACGGCGATTGGCATCGTCGCCGGCGGCGGCATTCTGGCGATCGGTACGGCGTGGGCGCTGTTACGGGTTCTGCCACAGTCGCGCCTTCTGCATGGAGCGATCCTTGCAACGACCACGGGTGGTCCAGGACCATCCACAACAGTGCCGGCATCGGGCGCGGTACCGGTCGGCGCGCAGGGAATCGCTGTTTCGCCACTGCGCCCCGTTGGAAAGGCTGAATTCAATGGCGTACTGATGGATGTGCAAGCCATCGGTCCGATCATCCCATCCGGCGCGCGGATCGTGGTGGTGCGCTCCACCCCGTACGCTCTTGATGTGGAACAAATCAACGAATGAACTCCTACGCGTCCATTGCTCTGTTGGCTGACACTGCCGCCATCGGTGATTCCTCTGTGTGGATTGCTGCGGGCTTCGTATTGCTTGCAGTCGCGGTGGTGCTGGGAGTGCTTGAACTCTTTGTTCCCACCGGAGGCGTGCTTGCAGTAGCCACTGCAAGTTGCTTGGTCGCTTCAATCATTGCGTTTTTCATGCACGGCATGTTGTGGGGGTTTGCAGCGCTCCTCGCCTATTCCGCAGGGGCGCCCTTTGCAGTGGTGTTCGGATTCAAACTATGGACGCGCACCCCGATCGCACGCCGGATGGTGCTTGGAAACACTGACACCGACTCAGAAGGTTTACAACCAGTGAAGGCCGCTGCGGGCCAAGTAGCCGTGGGAACCGAGGGCGTAGCACTCACGCCGCTTCGCCCCATCGGATTCGTTCGCTTCGGTGACCTGCGCATGGAAGCTGCTGCGGAAATGGGCATGATCGACGTGGGGGCCGTGGTGACGGTGGTTGAATCAACCGGGGACCGCGTGGTGGTACGAGCGCGCGGCTAACATCCCGGCATGTCTACGGAACACGCACTTCGCAACGGATTCACTTTGCTTGCACAGGCCCCAACGGGGCCGGGCAGTAATTTCAACATCATCTTCTGGGTGGTGTTGGCCATCGTCGGGCTGATCGGTTTCGTGATGCTGATCGTCATCAGTCAATACATCCAGCTCGCGGTGCAGGCGTGGCTCTCCGGAGCGCCGGTCAGTCTGCTGAAACTGGTGATGATGCGCCTGCGGAAGGTGTCGCCCACCGAGATCGTCTTCAACCGAATCTCCGCCAAGAAGGCCGGTCTGGACATCGATTCGGATCAACTGGAGAGCCACTTCCTTGCCGGTGGAAACATTGAGCGTGTTGTGCGCGCGATGATCGCCGCAGACAAGGCCAAGATCGACCTGCCGTGGGACCGCGCCACTGCCATTGACCTCGCCGGTCGCGACATTCTTGACGCTGTCAAGACCAGCGTTGACCCAAAGGTGATCGATTGCCCAAGTGTGCAGTCGGGTCGCCAGACGATCGATGCCGTGGCAAAGGATGGCATCCAGCTGAAGGCGCGCGCCCGCGTCACCGTGCGAACCAACATTGCACGACTCGTCGGTGGTGCTACTGAAGAGACCATCATCGCTCGTGTTGGTGAAGGCATCATCTCCACCATCGGTAGCGCCGAAGATCACAAGAGCGTTCTGGAGAACCCGGACAAGATTTCCAAGACCGTGCTTGCCAAGGGTCTTGACTCCGGCACCGCGTTCGAGATTCTCTCCATTGATATTGCTGACATTGATGTCGGCGAGAACATCGGCGCCAACCTGCAGACCGCGCAGGCCGAGGCTGATACCAAGCGATTCCAGGCACAAGCCGAGCAGCGTCGCGCGCTGGCCGTGGCGTTGGAAGCCGAACATCAA
>Ga0209500_10003295_pt1 | contig 11111 bp, 17 predicted proteins | sample S_140212_EF_Meta_FD_187323 | JGI IMG/M metagenome (GOLD analysis project Ga0209500, IMG submission 187323) | Freshwater microbial communities from Lake Simoncouche, Canada to study carbon cycling - S_140212_EF_MetaG (SPAdes) (version 2) | ecosystem: Environmental > Aquatic > Freshwater > Lake ...
AGCAACTACATTCGAAGGTTTTGTGCGCTCGGCGGGTTGGTCCTCGTCTAGCGTTGCATCCCCAAAGTTTTCTGGGAATCGTTTCTGCATCGTACTATCAATACGACGGTAATATTCGTCAGATGTAGGGTCTAATCCACTTCTAACTAGTTTTTCATGTAGACCAAGCGCTAAGCTGGTCATTTCTTCGTCTTTACCAAACCAATCGTTTTTTTCTTGCCAAGCTGAAGCTTTAGCATCGGGCTTAAACGAACGTTGTTCATTTTGTTGTATATATACATCTTTTTCGTCTGGTTGTAAAGTACTTTTAAACCTAGGCTCATAGTTTTGAGCTTGAGACAGCCGTAACTGAGCATCATTCATCTTTTGTTGAGCATCTATAATCTTTTCAGTATCACCAGAATCATAAGCTTCACGATAATCTCGTTTAGCTGAGTGTAACTGTTGTTCTATAGAGCCTTTAAGAGTTTCAATATAAGTTGATTCTCCAGAACTTAAAGTAGCTTTTAGCTGTTTATTATCATCAGCAATTTGTTTTGCAAACTTAATTGCTTCTTGACGTTCACGATCTGCTTCTTCTTTAGCACGACGTTCATCATGATAAACTTTTCTAAGTTGAGCCATACGAGTTTTAACTCGGTCTGAATACTCTTCTAGATTATCATTTTCTAATTCTTCGACAAGATTTTTTGGTAGTGGTTCTTTACCTTTATCTTGTGCAGGTGTGTCATCTTCTATCTCAAGGTCAAAATCATCGACCTGAGCTTCTTCTTTTTTAGTCTTTAATTCTTTTTCATCAGGCAGTTTATTTCCTGTTATTTCATCATCATCTGGATATTCAAAAACAATATCTCCATCTTTTACGTCAGCCATATATTACTCCTTGTTTGCGTTATTTATTCAATAACGTATTTATTTTGTTTGCTGCGATTTTCATAAATAGGTAAAACTTGCAAATTTGATAAAATATGTAGACCTGAAACTAATTTGCCATTCAAAGGGATTATGTGATCTATTTCAAACCCTTTAAAAATTCGACAAAAGTCATATAATCCTTGTATCTCTGCCAGTTCTCCAGCATTCATAAATATTTCACAGTGCTTTATTTTGCCTTGACGCCGCCTTACTCTGGCTATATCTTTGGCAGAATTTTTTTCATAATATCGCTTTCTTATAGCAGCTACTTTATCTGGATTAGCTTTTTGCCACCCATAAATAAATTTATTATATTTATCTTTATTAGCTTTTTGACAATTTTTTATTTTATCTAAACAAAGCTCTTTGTTAGCCTCATAATACTTTTTTTGAGAGGCTCGAGTTTTATCTCGATTCTTTTTTCGCCATTCAGCTAAATAAATATTTCGTTGCTCTTTAGACTGCGCCATTATGCTCTTGTATATCCTCTAGGATCTTCGACAACACCTTCTACGGTATCATCATTGATCAATCTAAACTCTCTTCCGTGGATCTTGAACCTAGTACCTGCGTATGCACGTGTTAGAACAAAATCACCCTCTTTACACCATGGACCTGTAGGAAATCTGACTTCATCTTTATAAGCTAAGTCACCTACTTTTACTACAAATAAAACTACAGTTGAATGTTCTTCTATAGATTTAGCTCCAGCTGCTTTAACAATGCCACCTTTATATGTTTCCTCTGCTTCTGGAATTGCACATAAAATTCTATATCCTTTTGGTTCTGGTAACTGTAAGCCCCGTTCATCAATAGGTATATCTTCTGCATCTACTTCATTAACCGTTGGAATAATAATTGGTCGACCAGAGGCATCAACTAAATTTTTTTTCATTGTGAGAATTGGTTCACTCATCATACGTCTCCATTTTCTGTGCAAGGTCTTTAATCAAACTTTCTGCGACGGATAGACCTCGAATATATCCTGTCATATTAGTGTACGAAGCAAAATCTTTTGCGGCTCCGTCTCCTAAATTTATTAATACTGTTTTGCGCTGATCATCTATTCGAGACAATAATAGCTCTAGCGTTTGGTCCATGATTTATTACTCCTGTGGTTGTTGTGTTCCTTGTTGTTGCATTTGCATTGCATAATCATTTGCTTGCATATCTTTAGCATGAGTTTGATCTGATTCTTTATGAGACATTTGTAAACCTAATTCTACTCCACGAGCTTGTTGATCAGCTTCTAGTTTATCTTTATCAAAAGCAGATTTAGCACCAAGTTTAGCTCCTTCAATTCTTTCTTGAGAATCTATTTTTTCTTTATCAAGAAGTAATTTAGCTTTATCTAGTTCAATATCAGCTTGAGTTTTTTGAGCTTTAATTTGAACTTCTTGTTGTTTAATAGCTAACTCTTGTTGCTGCATTTGGATTAATGGATCTTGAGCTTGTTGTTGAGCTTGTTGTTGTGCCATTTCTTTTTGATTTAATTGTAAAAGTTGTTCTGCAGCTTGAGCAGTAAGTTTAGACAATTCTACTTCTACTGTTTCTGGAAGTTCTTTATCAAGGTCAGGAAGGCTTGAACCTAATTGTTTTTCAATTTGCTGTCTATATGCAAACGCAACGTGCTCATTAATATGAGCTAATGCTGCAGCTTGTATTTGTTGTGCCATAGGGTTTTGACCTATTAATTGAGCCATCTTAGGATCTTGCATTGCCGCCATGTGCACTTTAATATGTGCTTCATGATCTTGGTAAATAAACGCTTTAACAGGTTTACCATTAATGATAGCCATATTTTCAGATACAGGATCTTTTGGTTTCTGATCATCAACAGTGGGAATAAGCTTACCAATATTTTTAACTCCTAAAACTTCTAACATTTGTTTATTAAGTTCTGGTAAGTCATAAATTTGTGGATTGGCTTGAGCCATTTGCATAACTGCTTGATACTGTACAACTTTCTGTGACATGGTTGCAGCATTGGGATCTGATACAGGAATAACTTCACAACAATCATAATCAGATTGTTTAGCACGTCTATCACCTACTTCAGGTTCATAACTATATTCTTCTGGTGTGTAATCACGAATAATACCTGCTAGTAACTTAAACTCTTGTTTCATTGCATAGTACACACGTGCTTGAACTGCACTCATTACTTTTAATGTACGTTCAAGAATTGCAAGTGTAGTACCTACTGGAGAATTAGCTGACATATCAGATACTTTCATATCTGCAGCAGAAGCAAACCTTCTACCTTCTTCAATGATTTGATTCATTAACTGATTAAGAACTTGTGAAGGTTCTTTATAAGGCAACGGTAAAATGTTATCGCGTATAGCACCTGATGGTACATCTACATCTCTCCATTCACCTGGAGCAATTGGAGTATCATCACCTTTGATGCGAAGTCCTCTTGACTTCATACCGCCTGGTAAGTTCGATAGAGTACCTGCGTCTACAAGTTGACGTAAGATCATAGTACCTGATTTTGCGAAAGCACCTATCAAATGAATTAAGCCAAAGCAATAAAAGCCAAAGCCTGGAATGTAACCGTAATGAACAAAATGTTGACGTTTTAATTTCTTCTTATCATCAGGATTCCAATTACGACGAATCGCTAAAATTGTACCTGTACCTTTTTCAATAGTTACAACATAAGGAAGTGCAATACCGTCTTTATCATCACCGTTTTCTAAATCTATATTAACGTGCATTTCTAATATTTTATAACGATCATCTTCTGTTGGATTGAACCCTAACTTCTCAGCAATTTTTTTCTCAGCTTCATCAATATCTAAGAACGCTTCACCAAGATCAACATCTCTATAGAACCCTGCAACTTGTAATTTATGTAATTCGTTTGGAGTCTTACGCATAACATGAGTTACACGTTCGGCAGTTAAAAGACTTGATGCACCATACGGTACAACTAAATCTTCAGCGGGAACATACATCGATACTTGACGTTCGATTGATGGATCATAATATACTTTTTTAAACGCATTCCCTGAAAGTCCTAGTCCCCATAACATGCGTTCATGTTCAGGTCTATACTCAGGCATCTCTTCAGTCAACTGATAGTTCATGTCTTCTTTAACACGAAGTGCTGCGTCCATTTTTTCTTGGGTTTGTTTGCCCACAACTTGTGTCTTAACAGGACCTGCAGCTGGGAAAGTTTCCATCATAGTTTCAGCTTGGAACTTAACTAGCGCTTCAGTCATGAGTGGATGATACACATTACATGCACCTGCCCATGGTTCTGTTCTATCTTCCACTTTAAGCCCTAATAATTCTAGACCATCTACATAAGTGGTTAACCAATCTTTCCTCGATGCTATATCGGCATCATACTCACCAATAAGATCTCCTGACAATTCAGTCAGTTCGGCTTCAGACATATCCTCTGCTAAGTTATCATTAAACTTATCATCTTTTTCTTTACCCGGCACAATGGTAATCTCCATACTGCCGTCATCTAAGGTAACAGATTCTGGATCTTCAATGTCAATACTTAACGAATCCGTTTCTGGATTTTGTGGATCTTGATCTAACCCCATCGGAGCTTGGTATACACTTTTATCTACATTAACTGCCATAATTTATCCTTTTATTCCGTGTCGTTGATTCCATCTATCTTCATTCCAAAACCATATACGTCTATATCTCTTTGTGTATCGTCTTGCGTTCTTATCTGATGTTCGCATTTTAATAACGCGTTTTCTTAAACTAAATAAACCAACAACTCTATAAACAATCATATTGAGTACAGTCTATTCTTAGAACTTTTAAAGCTTCTAATCTCATCAGCTTCATCATTAGGTAATCTAATGAACCCACCTTGTCTGAATCTCATCAGCGCTACAGTGGTGCTATCTACTTGGTCATCATTAGCACCGGATGGAAAGTCATTACATTCTTCAATCAGTTCATGTGCCCATCTTCTATCTGGAGCCCACACTATACCAGATCTAAAGAGATCTGCCACAGAGTTAACACGGCTAATCTTGTCTTGACCCTTGCCCGGTGTGAATTCTCCTAGCGGAATACCCATTCTCCTCATCTCTTGATAGAGAGCGGCTCCGTTAGATTTCTTTTCTACTATGAATGCGTCGGGTTCCCATTCCTTGTACTCAGCTAATACCAATTCTTTGAGTTCAGGAAACTCCATCCGTTGCTTAATGGCATTTAGTAGTATTATATTATAGTTATTGACTTCTTCGTTAAAAAAGACTCCCCACGTAGTTAACGAATTATAATCCGCCCTGTTGTTAGCTTCTTGGGCAGCATCGAGAGACATGATGGTAAATTCGCAACTTGGTGGATCTTCTTTTTCCCATATATTCCACCACTCTCTTTTAATCAATGCACCCTCTTCTGACACTGGGTTCTGCATGTATTGAGCATTCCAGTATCGTGCGTCTAGTGCAGCTTTTTTACTTAGTAGTTCTTCTAAACTCCAAAACTCTTCCCACAAGGGTTTCATAACTCCTTGTTTATCTTCGATAATTGCAGGGAACTCGACTACTTCCCAATCATCTACATCGTCATTCTTTACCATTTGGTTAACTATTTGACCTGTTAAGTCAAGCTTAGACCATCTAGTCATGACTACGATAATCGCACCACCAGGCATAAGACGCTGTATTGGACCAGACTGAAACCACTCCCAAGCAGGCAAAAAAACATCCGGTCTTCCCAACTTGGCGTCTTGCTCGGAATGTGGATCATCAATGATAAACAAATCAGCCCCACGACCAGCGAGGGCACCACCAACACCAATAGCAAAGTATTCTCCATTATGATTTGTACCCCAACGAGATGCAGACTTACTATCTGCTTGTAACTCTACACCAGGGAATACATCTTTATAAGCATCACTACCAACAAGATTACGAACCCTACGTCCAAAATTAACTGCCAAGTCGGCTGTATGCGATGCCATAATAATTTTCTTATCAGGGAATTTCCCAAGGAACCAGGCAGGAGCAAGATAAGAGATAAGTTCACTCTTCCCGTGCCTCGGAGCAATATTAACAATAACTCGTTTCTTTTTTCCTGCTGCAATCTCTTCAAATATTTTAGCCAACCTAGCATGGTGTGCTCCTACTTTATAACCTGGGTATACATGATCTATAAATTCTAAAAAAGTATTTTGTCTTTTCTCTACTGCTTGTTTATCTTCTAGTTGATCTAGTTCTGTAAGCAGCTCAATTTGCTCGTGTCTAGGTAATAAACTAATATTATCTAAGGCTTTTTGTACATCAGCCTCGCTGAATCCTGTAATATTAATTGCCATATTAAATAGAAGGAGTTACGTCTTTTGCATCTATAATTTCAAATGTCGTATCTATAGCTGATGTTTTCCCTAATATTTTGTAAAGCTTTGATTTAATTTGCATTTCTAAGTCTTCGTTAGTAAGATTTTTAACAGTAATTTCCGTCTTTTCGGCGAACAAACCTACATCTGATATCTTACCTAACAGTTCTAAAGCCTTTAATCTGTGTCTTGGATCAGCTAATCCTGCATCTTCTATAAGTTTATTTGTAACAAACCGTCTCAATTGGACGGCTTCTTGTACAACTTGATGATCATAATCCGAAAGCATGGCATATAAGTGCTGAACTGTTGCGGGAACGCTTAAAGATTTGTTTTGGGCAGTAGTAATCTTCTCTGTAGACTCAGGATTTGTAAAATTCTTAAAAATTTCTTCAGCTTCTTTCTTTTCAGCGGAAGAAACAGGGATTTCTGAGCCTGCTTCATTCAAAACTTTCATAGTAGCAGCGGCAACTTTGATTCTTATAGCATCAATAGTGGGTTCTTCTGAGTCAAAATCGTCAGGCAGGGGCTTATTTGCTGTTGGAATGATTGTTATTGCCATAAAATGTCGCTGTTTACATCCTAGAAATTTATTTGCAGCTATTGCAGCCCAATATATAACATAATTTGTTGTTATGCAAGCATTTTTTAGTATAATGGGTATATGAAAGACTTCCTTACTTTAGCAATTACGGCTTTTATTTTATGGTGGGTAACCTCCTGTATTGATAATGCTTATAGTGAAACGTTGCCTCAAGAGTTTGCTATGAAAACTGAGGTAGGTGAGATTGTTTTAACTTCTCAAGCTTGCTCTCCTGAGTTAGCTAAATCTCTTTACTACTATTATGCATATGCAAGTGAACCTGGATTTATACACCCTGGCTGTTGGAAGATTGTAGAAGCTGTAGTTCATATTTACTTTCCTGAAATTGATACCACTGCAGTATATAAGAAGGAACTGTTTGGTCCGCGTCAACAAATAAAACCTAACGTATGAAAACTACGTTAACTAGAAAAAATTTAGAAATACTTTATAACATGGCATGCCAGATGGCGCCATTCAATACTCTTCCTATGCCTAAGTCACATAAAGTTAAATTTAAAGTAATTAAGAACCCTAATATATATGGTTGCTTTGATGAGCATGAGATGGAGATTCAAATAAGTTCTAACGCTTGCGGGCACTTCACTACTATTTTTCAAACTCTTCTTCATGAAATGGTACACCTAGCTCTCTATGTTCGAGGCGATGATGACTTCCATGAGCATGGTCCTAAATTCCTTCGTATTAAATCTGTCTACTCCGAGTTATACAACTTCGATCCTAAAGCCATTTGAACCATATAACCCTAGATAGCTCTGCAATAGTAAAAATAAAAGGTTTGTTAGCAGATGAAAATGTTATAGGACTTAAACTAAGAATCTATGTATCCGGTGGTGGTTGTTCTGGCTTTCAATATGGTTTTACTTTCGATGATACTCAAAATGAAGATGACTTTGTAGTAGACCAAGATGAAGTGTCTTTACTTGTAGATGCTCATAGCATGCAATACTTAACTGGGTCTGTTATAAGTTATAACACTTCTTTAATGACTTCAGGTTTTGAAATAAAAAACCCCGCTGCTACTAGTACATGTGGGTGTGGTTCTTCTTTCGCAGCGTAACCCTAATCTTTTAAATTTTTTATAAAAAATTTTTTATTCCCCTTTTTTAAAATGAAGGGGGTGGGTTTCTATTTTTTAAAAAATATCATATCGTTTGTGCAAAGTTCAGTGTAAATAGAATGCAAGGAGTCCCACAAAAAAACGGGGTTGTGGGGGTATGGTAGGGGTTATACCTTATATGTATTTCATTTTATTTCTGTCAATTGCTGGACTTTGTCAATTACCTGTGCTATACTTCGGTTATGGATTGAGTTATACATCAATTCATGGGACAAAGTTACAACCCTGTAAGTTTGTCTCTTTTTTAAATAACATGAGGATATATAAAATGAAACAATCTACTAAAGTATCATTAAAGCAAAGTAAGATAGAAATAAAGAAATCAGTAATAAGTTTTACAGCTATGCAAAGTAAAAAGGTTGATGATGTGATTAGCGTTATTGAAACTCTTATAGATATGAATGAGGGCTTCACTAAAGACAAGGCGCAAAGAATAGCGCTTATCGTGGATTATATTATTGAAGCGCTAGGTTCTACACCTTCAAGGGCGTTATGGGTTAAAATCCATGATGACATTTTAAGCGCCGTTACTTTGTCGCGTGGCATAGACGAAAAGAGTTTTGCGTCGCATTATTGGACTTTGATAGTTAAGGGACTTGATGCAAAGGGTTATTCTAAGCAAGAAAGTCAATCCCCTGACGCGTTAGCAAAGGCAAAGAGACGCGCCGAAAGGGACGCTAAGCCTGATAGTGAGTTAACACGTGTAGAATTAGCGCAACGTTTGGACGCTAGGGACAAAGCTAAAAAAGACCTAGAAATTAAGCGCCAAAAAGAACTTGTAAAAGAAAATAAAGAATGGTTTGAAAAGCGCGTATATCCAAACGAGGCTTTAATGGCATATATTAAAAATAACATTATTGACTTGGAAGCGTTATCTATAAAAGAATAGTTTATTATTCTTAACTTTAGGCGCGTATGATTAATTTCATACGCGCCTTTTTTTTGCCCGTTTTTTTATCGGACAAAGTTACATAGTGGTAACTTTGTCCATAGATTGACGGGCTTTTTTTTTGGTTCAAATTCATTCACAAAGTTAACTTAGTTAAATTTGTGATGACCGTTATAGACAAGTATGTGAGTGAGTCCACCAAGTTAACTTTGTGGCTACATCTTTGTGTGTGTCAGAATAGGGTTATGGACATTGTATAGTATAACGTTGCATAGGTGTATTATAACGTGGCACGTATTAAAATAATATAATCAATGACTTAGCGAGTCAAGTAATTGACTATTACGTATTATTACTTAATAATCAATGACTTAGAAAACGCAGGTCTAAAAGTTAAGTTATTGATTTTATTAAGTATTTTGTATTATTACATTATAACGTTACTTTTCTAAAAACACCTCGAGACGAAAATTTATTTTAACTTTTTTAACTTTGTGGCTAGTCTGATTTTATTTTTTTCTGCCTTTATTCGTCAGCGCCGCGCAGAGCCTTTTTAACGTTATAATGTATTATTACTGAATAATCAATGACTTAGCGTGTTATGAATGAGTCCATCTCTTTACAAGTTACGTATTATTACTTAATAATCAATGACTTAGCACGTTATAAAATGGTGTAGAGATGGACATTGTAAATACAAGAAACCCTTAATAATCAAGCACTTAATAATAATACGTTACAAAGTCAATTCGGGGTAAAACACCCTGCCTATGACCGTCCGTCCGTCAAGTATGCGAGTCACCCTATTTTCAAACACGTGTAGATGCAAATACACGTATAACCCTACTCAGAACACAAGTAAACAAATGGACTCGAGAGTTGATTAACAACTGATTAAAAATTAAGCACAGGGAGTATTTAAACATATCCTGTAATAACCACAAAGTTAACAAAGTTAACTCAATAATACTGGGAATAGACAGTTAAAATAAATAGCCAATCACTTGACAATGTAAATTAGATATGCTATAATGGTTATGTTGCGTAGGAAACTGTCTACGCAATAAGGGTAGGACAAAGTTACTTGGTGGTAAGTTTGTCCGTTAACTATACAAGGGAGAAAATCATGAATGGCTATATCGCGTTGTATTTAGGTGAGCAGTATGAAATACAAGCTGATGATGTTTGGTCAGCTAAACAAAAAGCTTTGAAAGATTTACAAGTATCTAAAAAGAAAGCATGGCAAGTATCTATTCATTTGAGCCAAGTGAATGGTGCTGATTATAAACATACGGCAGACTTTTAAGGAGAGAGATGATGTTAGATAATTTAGAAGTAAAAATTATTAGTAGTTTTGTTGGTGGCTATACCATGACTAACTATTATTTATGCAAAGCCATGTATCAAATGATGGCTTATGACTTATGTTTAAAAGGGGAACGAAATGATTAGTATTTATGAATGGTATATTTTAGGTGCATTAAGTGTGGTTGTATTCGCACTATATGTATATGTAATGTGGTTCGATAATGGAGATGCAAAATGAGTGAACAAGAGATGATTGAAAGAGATTTACAGGTTGATAATAATGGTAGAATTATTGACCAATTTGGTAATGAATACAGAGACGAAAATGGGTGTGTTTGCTATCTAAAAAAGGGAGATGCAAAATGAAAATCAAAGGAATATATAAAGGTTATGATAGAGAAGTATATCTATCAGAGTATACAACAATCCCAAGAGAGCATTACAGACGACTACGCTTTTGTGCAGTTGTGTCTGTGGGTATCAATATCTTTTTACTTCTTGTTATGGTTATAAGATGAGAGCAAAACAAACAAGGGAGTATGTAGCCAATCAGCTAAAGAGTTATCGTGTGCAAGACTTACTTGATGTTATGACTGATGCTGAAATATCTACACTTTATAAGCAGATTGTTGGACCGAAAGCGTGGGAGTTAGAACGCAACTTGATTAACTTTGCAGTCATGGAGTTGGACAGGTTTAGGTATGTGTTATATACTGAAAGACACTATGAAGATTTACTCATAGACAAGGCTTGTATTGAGTGTTTGAAGTGTGAGGATACATCTCTTAAAGAGAGGAAGTATTATGTCAGACGACCCGATAGATAACGAAGTTAAAGAAGCTATGCTTGATGCACTCATGTCAGACTACCAAGTTAATAGAGTAAAACAAAAATTACTAGCGTGGCTTATTCTCTTTGGTAAAAGTGAAGTGACTGCTGCACAGCTATT
>Ga0209500_10003296_pt1 | contig 11111 bp, 9 predicted proteins | sample S_140212_EF_Meta_FD_187323 | JGI IMG/M metagenome (GOLD analysis project Ga0209500, IMG submission 187323) | Freshwater microbial communities from Lake Simoncouche, Canada to study carbon cycling - S_140212_EF_MetaG (SPAdes) (version 2) | ecosystem: Environmental > Aquatic > Freshwater > Lake ...
CGCCTCGAAGCGGAGCGCGCGGCGCTCGTCGAGGGGCTTTCACCCACCAACATCTCGTTCGAGCAGTTCCTTCCGGTGCTGGTCGCGCAGGCGATCTTCCCCGGCGACTCAGGACGGTCGCGGCAGCGGACGCTCCACGAGCGTGCCTTCGCTGCCGACGGCGCTGATGAGACGGCCGAGCACGATCGGCTCCTTAAAGCCGAGGTCGACGCCTATCGAAACAACATCGACGCGATGGAGCGGATCACCCGCCTCAACGTCAATCTCGCGCTCCTCAAATCTCATCTCGCCCGCCGCGACGCGGCCGCCGGCGCGCCACTCGACGCCGAGATCGGTGGCTTGCGGGTCGGCGACTTCCGGCTTGTGACCTTCCCGGGGGAGCTCGTCTCGGGAGTCGGCCTCGACGTCAAGCAGGCCGCTGGCCACCCAACGGCCTTCGTCGCCGGCTACACCAACGGCTACCTCCACTACCTCCCCACGGCCCGCCAGCGGGCCAACACCGGCTACGCCCAAGAAGACTGCGACTGCCTCGTGGCCCCGGAGTGGGAGCAGGTCTTCCGGGATGGCGCCAAGCGGATGTTTTCGACGCTCGGCGCGGAGTGAGGCGGCCGATCGATGCGAATAAGAAGAGCTTCTGGTTGATCGATGGTGCCGCATCGATGACAGGCGAGCTGCTGTTGCTCGACTCGGGTAGGCATCTGGGCAAGGGGTTGTGTTGGGGTGGCACGGCCCCTTGAGACCGATGGCTCGCGTTGGCGGCGGATGCATTTCGAGCCTAGGATCGGGTCTTGGCGGAATCCTCGAGGACACAACGTGACCATCAGCGTGGCGATCGTCGGTGGTGGGCCTGCGGGCCTAACGCTGGCTGCGGCGTTGGCCCAGCAGGGCGGGTTCGAGATTGCGGTGTTCGAGCGTGCCGAAGACCACTTCAGCGCCGAAACCTACAACCCCGATCGCAGCTATACGATCGACATTACGGGCCACGGTCTGCGTGCAGCACGCTTCATCGGCATCACCGACCGCTTCGATGCCGAGCTGATCCACTTCAAGGGGCTCAAGATCGCCCCCCACCCCTGGCTTCGTCGCCTCGGGGCTGGCTTCACGGAGGAGCCGTACCACGGCAGCGGCTGGACGGGGAGCCGTGGTGACATCTGCCGCTGTCTGCAGGCCCACCTGCTGGAGCGGCAGGCAGATTCCGTGGCCCTCCACTTCGGGGCAGAGGCGACGATCGTCGATGCCGGGCAGCCACTGCTCCGGATCGCGTCGCGGGGCGACGGGGCCGGCGAGCTACGACGTTTCGATCTGGTTGTGGGCTGCGACGGCGGCGGCAGCGGCGTGCGGCGGTCCATCAGCGATCACATCAGTGGGTTTGCAGTCGAGGGAGTCGACCTGGGCAACCACTCCCTGATGCTGCACCTAGACCAGCACCTCGATGAGCTCGATCCGCAGTACCTTTATGTCCTCGCGGTTCATCCCGTGACGGCGGTGGCTGGGGCGATCAACGGCCCCGGGGGGCCGGCAGATCCGCGCTGGTTCTGCCAGATCGGATTCAGCGGCACGATCGCCTTCGACTCTGCCGCCGATGCCGCTCGTTTTCTCGACAGGGGGCATCCCCTGCTGCGGCATTTCGCCTCCGATACACAGGTGGAGCAGTTCAGCCAGCGGCCGTGTCTCGCGACCGGCAAGTCCAAGCGTTGCTCGTCTCTCGTGGCCGGGCGGGTGGCGCTCCTGGGCGATGCCGGTCATCCGGTGCCTCCCGTGGGCCAGGGGGTGAACGCGGCCATGGAAGGCGCGACGGTGATCGCCCAGTGCCTGCACGACCATCGCGATTCGCTCGATGCTGGGTTGGCGGCCTACGCGGCCAGGTGGGGCCGAGAAACCGATGCCCTGCGGCGGATTGCGATGACGGTCGACCTCTCCCAATCCATGACACCCTTCCGAATCTTCATCGCCTCGTTCCTGGGCTACTCCTGCTTGAGGCTCGCCAAGCGCGAGGATCTCAGTTACGCCGAGGCCTGGGAGGAGTTCCGCCGTGGCGAAGACCGCATCAGACGCACGCCCCTGGGGCTGGTGCTGCCTCACTCTCGAGGTTGATCGGGTGCGGCTCGTGTGGCTTACACATCGTCGGGGTTGCACAAGGTATCCGCATGGACGGTTGACGGCTCCGATCCTTTGTGATTGTCCTGGCACTTGAGGACATTCTTACCACTCTATCTTTTCTTCAACCTCGACAAGAGCATTTGTGGCATGAAAAGAATTCTCCAATCTGGGAATAACTCCACCTTCGTCTTTCTCAGAAATGCACTTTTCGCTGCCCTCTTCTGTAACTGTCTAGGCCGAATGCTGGCTGCCGAGCAGGTCGCATTGTGGGACTTTTCGCAAGGCACACAGGGATGGAGATCCAACGCGGGTATTGATCATGAACACGATGCAGTCGACGGCTTATCCTTCCAAGTCACATCGCCTGATCCTTTCTTAACGAGTCCGACCTTCAACTGTCCTGTCGGTGGTTTTCTCGTTGTGACGCTACGCATGCGATCGACGGGCAACACAAACGGTCAGCTGTACTTCGGCGAAGGGTTTTCTGAAGCCAACAGCTGTACCTTTGTTGTCCAAAACGATGGTCAGTGGCACGATTATCGCATCTCGTTCCCATCGCCAGGCCGAGGTGGCCGTATCCGGTTAGACCCCAGCAGTACAGCCGGATTCGTCACGCTATCGAGGCTACGCATCGAGGCGTTTGCGGAACTCCCGCACGAGCCGTGGGCGAGTCCGCGGGAATTGCGAGACAAGAAAGTCATCGGTGGCGGACTTTACACTGTCTATGGTGAAGAGACCGCGATCACACCACGGTTTCTTGTTCGGCACCCTGAGTTCGCAGATGCTTATCCTTTTGACGGTATCGTGGTGCCAGCTCTTTTGTCGGCGGAATGGGTCAAAACACTCGGACTCACGAAAATGGGAAAGCCGATGCTCCCCGTTTTCCTCCACGAACTGCTTTGGAATAAGATTCGTATTCCGGACGAGGCCGTTGCACAAACGGTCACGGACCTCAAATCGATGCGACGGGGTACCCTTACGGACAACTTCCTTATTTTTGGCATGCTGGACGGCGCGCGCGGCATGCTCACTCCGGATCTCTCCAAGGATGAGGACTGGCTCATCATCGAGCAAAACGCCAAGCTCGCAGCCCGGATTTGTCGCGAGGGCACTCTCAAGGGGTTTTGGTTCGACACGGAACAATACGGCTCCTATCGTTGGCGCACCGCTTCCGGTACGCCCGAGTTTGCGGCGGAAAAGCCTCAGGAGCTTCCTTTTCCACTGGGAAAGGATTCCGCCGAAGTCCTTCGTCGTCGTGGTGCTGCATGGATCAAGGCCATCCAATCCGAGTTTCCGGAGGTCAAGATCATGACCACCTTTGCCTGGTCACCAGACGCTCACAGCTCCGGCCCTCTTACGGGAGTCATGCCGTTTCTCGATGGCGTGCTCGAAGGAATCGAACCGCCGGGGCAGATCATCCATGGACATGAAAACACGTTCTACTTTGGTCAGGCCAAAGGTACGACTCACACCTATGCCACAGAAAACGGTTTTCCAGGAGATCGCAATCGATACGATTCAGCCCGGTCTGAGATTCGCAGTTGGGCTGGACTGAGCAGCCATCCTGAAAAGTACGATAGATTCGTACAAGTCGGAATGGCGGCTTGGATTGAGGACCATCCGTGGAATGTCCCCGACGGCTGGCCTCTTGGGAGTAAGGCGTCTCTCTGGTCGAATCTTCCGCTTGCCTTAGCCTATTCGGACGAGTACGTATGGGTCTGGTCAGAGCACACAAAGTATGGGCAACCTCATTTGCATGAAATGAACCCCTTTTTGGCATCGCTCAACAATCAAACCCGAAACGAAAAAGCAGAGCTTCCAAACAGTTTCCGGGAGGACTTCACGACCGACCCCATGCACCGAAGCTGGTACTTTGACTTTGACATGCTTGCCATCGGTCGAAAATCGGAGCCCGAACATGAGGCGACCGTCATGAGTTTGGATGCGATCCCTTATCGGTGGGATCGAGAGCAGAAGGGCATTTCGGTCATGGCTAGGAATTCGCCGAACCTGAGCGGCCAACGCCAGCGATTCGTGCGGCGCCTCCCAACAGACATTCAAAAAACGAAGTTTCACGCGTGCTTCGATTTTCGACTCGACGCTTCTGGTTCGAGCGATTGCCCTGTACTCGTGCTGGGGTTGTTTCATGACGAGCAGTCGATTCGCGATCGATCGATCTCGCTCCGCATTGATGGCGAAGATGAGGCGATCTTGGCTTTGGAAGCCACCGGTGCGTCAACACAAAAGCTCCCATCCAATTTCGCAGGCGGCGTCACGCTGGGAGTGGAGTATCGATTCGAACTAGATTACACCTCCTTCGATCAAAACCTCGTCGCCACGCTCACAGACCTGACCACCCATGCCACGCAGACCGTGTCTGCAGTTCTTCCCGCTCGCCTTATCCCCCTGGATTTGAATGAGATCGGCGTTGCGATCGGGGAAGATTCGGGACACCCATCATTTCCTCGCAACGAGCATCGTCTCGTCTTGCTGAAGGCGGAGTTTCACCTCCAGTAAGAATGCGCGTTCGTTCAGATTGAATCGCAACCGCGCTCAGGGCGAACGGCAGCGCGACAACTCCGACTCATCACCCGCAACGCGAGTGAGGGCCTGAAGAATCGATTGGCTTGGGACGGTTCGACATCGGCCTCAACGACCTCGCCCCTGTCCGTCGGTGGGCCGCGAGCGGCCGAGACCAGCGGCGGCTGCGGCCTGCCCCCGAGGGCGGCCATTGCCCGCACCCAGAAAATGCTGGCCCCGAGCCGATCATGCGCAAGGGCATGGTCGAACACGGCCGCCGCCGAGTTCTCGATCGAGCCCGGCACGCGGCTTTTCGCTGCGGTGAAAGTCCCTGCGATCCACCTCCTGGCACGCGGGCCTTGAAGACCTCGAGCTCGCCCCCGCGGCGCAACCTCATTCCCGCGAAGGAGTTGCCGCACAGTCCTGGCGGAAGCCCGAGGATGCCCGGGCACGGTCTCTGGGGTAGATTTGAGGGTCGGCGAGAGCCTATTTTGGTTCTGACGATACTCTGGTCGTAGCCTTATCAGGAGGGCGAGCGGCCTCCTCGGTCCTATCCTGTCGACTTCCGGGAGTTTCCACCATGCTCTCCATCCTCGGGCACACAACCCCTTCGCGGGCGATGTGCGACCGGATCTCGCGCCGCCGCGCCATCCATATCGGGGCGCTGGGCGCCTTCGGGCTGTCGCTTCCCGATCTCGTCCGGGCGGAGACTGCCGGGCTCATCCACCCCGGCGCGAAGTCGCGCAAGAGCGTGATCCTCGTCTGGATGCATGGCGGCCCGTCGCAGCTCGACACCTTCGACATGAAGCCTGACGCCCCGGCGGAGTTCCGCGGCCCCTTCCAGCCGATCGGCACGAGCCTCCCTGGCCTCGACATCTGCGAGCTTCTCCCCGCGCACGCCAAGGTGATGGACAAGTGCACGGTGATCCGCAGCTTCTCCCACGGCAACGGCGACCACTGGGCGGCCGCCCACTGGATGCTCACCGGCCGCACTGGCGCCAATGGGAGCGACCGCAAGCCGCGCTATCCCTCGATGGGCGCCGTCGCCTCCCACCTCCTCGGCCCCAAGATCCCCGGGTCGCTCGCCGCGGTGAACATGAATGACGGCGGCTTTGGCTTCCACGGCGCCGCCTGGCTCGGCGTCAATCACAATCCCCTCCAGTACGGCTCCTTCAGCTACGGCAACGAGGCGGGGAGCCTGCCGACGAGCGACGCCAAGAGCTTCGCGCTCACCGACGGGCTGTCGGAGAAGCGGCTCATCGACCGGGTGTCGCTCCGCGGCCAGCTCGACGACCTCAAGCGCCGCGTCGACCGGGAGCGGTCGTTTGACCAGATGGACAAGGCCGAGCAGCAGGCGATGGACTTGGTCCTCTCCGGCAAGGTCCGCAAAGCGTTCGACATCTCGGAGGAGCCGCAGGCCCTCCGCGATCGCTACGGCGCCGGCTGGGGGGAGCAGGCGCTCATGGCCCGCCGGCTCGTCGAGGCGGGGGTTCGCTATGTCTCGCTCAACACCGGCTACTTCGACGACCATGGCAACATCGGCCCGGCCCTCAAAGACAAACTCCCCCGCCACGACGCGGCGGTGGGGACGCTGATCGCCGATCTGGCCGACAAGGGGCTCCTCGACGACACGCTCGTCGTCGTCGCCGGGGAGTTTGGCCACACGCCGAAGATCAACAAAGATGCCGGCCGCGACCACTGGCCGCAGGCCCAGAGCGTCCTTCTGGCCGGCGGCGGCTACCGCCACGGCCAGGTGATCGGCAGCACGAACGACAAGGCGGAATACCCGACGTCGCGAAAGATCGGCGTCGAGGATTTCTGCGCGATCGTCTACCACGCGATGGGGCTGAAGATCGACGACTCGATCGTCGACCTCACCGGCCGGCCGACGCACCTCGTCCCCGGCGGCGAAGTGCCCCTCGAGCTCCTCTGACACTCGAGCGGCGAATTGACCGACTCGCCGACAGGTGACACTTTCATCATGGTGAAAACAGAAGTTCAGATCCCAGACGCGCTTTATCGCGAGGCCAAACGGCTGGCGGATGAAAACGAAATGACCTTCGCCGAAGTCGTCCGGCGCGGGCTCGAGGAGATCGTTCGGCACCATCCACCGGGCAGAATGAACCGTCGGGAGTGGCATCTTCCCGAGTCGTTCGACATGGGCCGTCCGCTCGCCCCCGAGGAGCAGTGGACGGCGCTTTCGCATGAATGACCGGCCGGGCGCGCCACCTTCGCGTTTCGCCGGATCATCGACGTCCGACTCGCAGCCACCCTGCTCCATCATGGAGTGACGGATTTCGCCACGGCAAACACCAAAGATTTCAGCAAGCTCGGCTTCCAGCGGGTGTGGAATCCACTGCTGGCTGACGGTTAGTTTCTGGCTGAAGCGTTCGCTGGCGCGCGTCCTTGAAGGCGGCGTGTCTTTGCCGTTTTTCCCTGCTTGGCTCCTTGTCACCTGCTCTGGGTAAACTCAGAGCCATGACAGGACGACAATTTTACGACTGGCAGACAGCAGGCGGGGCCGACGACGTCATGAAGATGGTCGATGCCCTGGAACGCGCTGAATTGCATTGGTGCGCCATCGGCGGCATTGCAGTGAACCACTGGGCCGCCGAGCCGATGGTGACCCGGGATGTCGATTTTGTCGTCGCGGTGGACGAGATCGATCAGGCGGTAAACGTGCTCGAAGCGGTCGGATTCAAGGCCGAGCGCCACGACTGGTTAGTGAACTTCCTCGGCCGCTCCCAGGTCAGCCTGCAGTTGAGCACGGAAGACTTCTATCGTGATTTCACCTCCCGGTCGGTCCCCGCCGACGTCCATGGGATTCTCCTCCGGGTGGCGGCACTCGAAGACACGCTGGCCGGGAAGATCAAGGCCTGGCGAACCCCTGGGCGCCGGCCGAGCAAGGCGATCAAAGACCTCGGCGACGTCGCCCGCCTCATCGAAGCCCACCCGGCACTCCTCGCATCACTCCCGCCGGACGTGAAGCAAGCGCTGGACCGTTAATACGCGGCCCTTGCGGTGGCCGCCACCGTTTCACGGCGTCCCGTCAGGAGGGCTCGCCACCCTCCGCCACCACGGCCGCCGGTCGCGTGAAGCCGATCCAGTGCGATGGCTTCGATCGTCAAGCCACCTTCAGGCGCCGCCGTTCGACGAGGCCGAGCACGCCGACGACGAGCGCGAGAACGCTCCCCAGACCGGCCGGGTCGATTTCTGGAACGCCGCTGGCTCGTGGTGTGGCGAATTGATACCCGTACGTGGCATCGAGAGGGAGACCCGATGGGGAAAGAGCAAAGAGTTGGTTCTCACCAGCATCTTGCACAGAAAAGAGTGACACGTACACATTGCCCACAGGGTTGTTGCCCCAACCCAACCCCGCCCCGCTGTTGCCATTGAGGCCTAAGCTGACGTCAACACCATTTTTGAAGTACAGGCCCGTGGCAGTCGCTTTGATGTTGCCAGCGGGATATGTGAAAAGGTAGGTGGACCCGTCGGCCAAATTGGCGGAGACGCTGGTCGTGTTCGGCTTTGAGGCCGTCCATTGCCAACTCTTGATGTCCGAACCCGTGATGGCCCCGAACGCCGTGCTGTCCTTGAGTTCGATGGTTCCGGCGATGGTCCATCCGTTTTGGGCGGAGCTTCCGGTGATCGAGTTCGAAATTGAATAGACCATTCCCGCTTCGGTGGCCGAGGAACCAATCGCGCCGAGTACCAAGCCGACGGCAATGATGCCACGGGCCACACGGGTGAAAGCACCCTCGAGTATCTGCATAGTTATGAGTCCCCTCGCGAATATGAACATGACTGAACAGACACAAGGCTCGCCAGCATAGATCGCGCTTTCCCACGCATAATCGGGGCGTGGAGGACGAAATGCCGAAGCGGGCACGGCATGCACGAAATGGCGCGGCTCCACTCGATCGGGGAGCGCCGCTGCCGCGGCGCAGGGGGCGCAAAACTGGTCGACCGGTGGCGGAGGACTTGTCAGGGCCCCCTCCGCCACCGATCGCCAGTGTTTGCAGTCCGTCAGAGCAGGCTGGGCGGCGTCACGCCGACGGCACGGCTCGATGATCGCGACGGTAACGAGAGGGAGAGCCGAGGGCGACTCATCGGGAAACGCCAGAGAACGAAGAGCTCTTCGACACCGAGGCCTCCGCCCCACCCGCAGGGGTCCCCAGAAAGGCCGCTGACCAGTTGCGGCTGGGAACGGCCGCGCCGACTCCCCCGATACGACCCAGATCGACGGCTCCGCCCTCCGTCGCCGAGCCGGTCCACAGCGTGTCAAAGGCGGTCGCGACACCGCCACAGGAGTGATCGATCAAATCAAGCAGGGTGCCCGTTTTGAGGCTCCTTGGCGAGGGGGCGAGGATGGTCTCCAACGTCGTTCCGTTGGGGATCCACTCGGCGCCGACAACGGTGGAGATGCCCATCCAACGAGCATGATCGCCCGCCTCCAGCCCGGCCGGTCTGTTCGAGAGCGGTTCCCCATGCACCGGCAAAATCCCAACCACGGACCACACCGCGAGGGCGATGGACTCGACAAGAACCATGATGACTTTCAAGGGAACCCTCCTCTGAAAGACTGGGGAACCGGAAGATGGTGGAGCCGGTGATCGGGGCGACGAACCGGGACGTGGGGCTCGGGAGCCGGATCCTTGGCCGCAACGCGTGGGGCCACGGCCGTTTCGAAGCTAAGTAAGCCAACTTCCCGGACAACCGTCAACGCTAAAAAACGACCAAATGCCGAAACGGGCACGGCGCGCACCAAACGGGCACGGCGCGCACCAATCCGGTCGTGGCGCGCACGAAATGGCGCGCCGGCGCGTTTTACAGCGAGCCTTTCTGACGGAGAGGGTCGATCGATCGCGGGTAGACAGCTATCTTGACCGCGTCGCCCTTCCTCGATCGTTCGCTGGTCAGTCGGTAAGACTTCGCAAGTCGGCAAGACTCCGCAGGCAGTTACGCCTCCGCTTCGCAGTTACGCCTCCGCTTCGCAGTTACGCCTCCGCTTCGGCACTCCCTCTCTCTCCCTCGCCTTGGGGCACGACAAGCTCATGGAGCAGGCTTCTGATCGCCAAAAGCCAGATGCGAGCCTGAGCGGCGCTGTGCCGCCAGGAATCACGGCGCTTCGCGCCTCGCTGCCACGCTGGCGGGTGCGGATCTTCTGGTCCTTCCAAGTGTTTTTCTGGCTGGCGATCGCCGCGGCCGTGCTGGGGCTGAGCAAGGCCCTCAATCCCCACGGGCCTGCGCCGTGGTGGCCTATGGAGCTGCGGGTTGCCACGGGCTTCTTGATCTCGACTCTCGTCTATATTTTGTTCCAATCGCCACGGCTCCGCAGCCTGCCGCGGCTCGTACGGTGGCCACTGATGGTGGCGGTGGCGGTAATCTCACTCGTGGCGTCGGTGCTCCTGCTGAGCGGGGTTGGCGTCGGTGGGCCGACCGACTGGTCCGGCGAGACGAACCTCGGACCGATCGTACCGCGAATTGTGACAACGTTCTTCTGGTGCGCGAGCATCTTCGGGCTCGAGATGATCGAGGATCTCCACAAGACCGAGATCCTCCTCGCCGAGAACGAAGCCTCCGCGGTCGACCTCGAAAATCGCATGCTTCGGGCGGAGGCTGCCGCCAGGACGCTCGAGCTGCAGCAGCTCCAAGAGCAGATGAACCCCCACTTTCTCTTCAACGCGCTCAACGCTGTGCTCGCCACGAAGGACGACCCCGACGCCGTGGAGAGCGTGATCCGCGACCTCGCCGACTACCTGCGGTTTGTTCTTGGAGAGGCCGGCACGTTCGAGCCCCTCTCCCGCGAACTGCACGCCCTGGAGAAATACCTCGGCGTGCAGCAGGCCCGGTTCGGTAAAAATCTCAGCTGCCGCGTCACCTGCGACCGAGCGGCCCTAGCCGTGCTCGTGCCGCCGATGCTCATCCAGCCGCTCCTGGAAAATGCCTTCAATCACGGCAGTCAGACGAGCTCCATGCCGCTGCGGGTGAGCGTGACAGCCAAGGTGGTCGATGACTGGCTCGAAGTGGTGGTGGCCAATTCAGGCCGCTGGGTGGAGCCCGACAAGACGCGGTCCCCCTCGACCGGAATCCGTTCCCTCCGCAAGCGGCTCGCCCTCCTCGTCGACGAAGCTGCCACCGTCGACACGGTCATCGACCCCGATCTCGATGGCGGATGGGTGCGCGTCGTCATCCGGATGCCCGCGACGTTCAAGCCCCCATCGACCGACGAGCCTGATCGGCCCCCGAACGACTCCCCGACCGCCGCGCTCGATCCCCCCGCCCCGCCGACAAGTGCCTGACGCCCCCACGCAGGCCCGCCAGTTCCAGGACATCGCCATGATCTCCGCGCTCCTTGTCGACGACGAGCCTCGTGCCAACGAGATGATGCGGAAGCTGCTTGCCGCGCATGCGGAAATCGAGATCGTCGGCGTCGCCGAGAATGCCGCCGAGGCCCGCCGCTTTCTCGAAGCAACGCCGCCGGACGTCGT
>Ga0209500_10003298_pt1 | contig 11109 bp, 19 predicted proteins | sample S_140212_EF_Meta_FD_187323 | JGI IMG/M metagenome (GOLD analysis project Ga0209500, IMG submission 187323) | Freshwater microbial communities from Lake Simoncouche, Canada to study carbon cycling - S_140212_EF_MetaG (SPAdes) (version 2) | ecosystem: Environmental > Aquatic > Freshwater > Lake ...
AGGTTTGTATATGCCACAAACCCACCATGCCTCATAATCTCAATGTGTGCTTTTTCAATGCGTTGTTCTGCGGTTAGTGCCATGTTAAACCTTTCCCCAATATCCATAAACCATCTTGTTTGAGCAATCCCAAATATCATTGGGAATACCATCTATTACTGCCACATAATGCCCCGCTTGTTGGGCTATTACTGCACCCCTTGGCATATCACTACACCTTGCCTTGCGACCATTAAATTTTGGTGCTGAGTGCCATACCCACCCATGCCGTTTTAATACATCAGAATAAACATCTTTATAAATGCCATTCCTTGCGGATTTTGTAAACCCTTTGTCTTTGTTGGCTTGGGCTAATTCGTTGTAGGCGGTTTGGTAATCAATCCCCAATGCAATCGATATTGCCCTTGCCCCACAATCACCCGCTTTGCCTTTATAACCCGCTTTGGATCGACCACCATCATTAAATATAAAGTTCATAATTGCCTTTCATCAAATCCATACTATATTTTCGCCCACCTTGCTTGGAAAATATATTAGGGCAAACCCTAAGTTTGTCATGTCTTGGTTTCACAATATGAAATAGTTTCATGTCAATAGATGTTTACCCTACCCCCATGTTTAAACATTCCTTTCAATCTTCGGATTGGCAAAGCACTTCGTAAAATTCATTTTCTAAATCTTGAATTTCATCTTCGGTTAAATCTACATAACAAGGGGTTAGGTCATAATCCCACCCACTTCGTTCACCATCATTACCATCAAAGGTATAAGTGGCGATTATTTTCTTACCCTCTACATCTACCTCATAAAATTTTTGATACGAGCCAAAAATTTGATCAATCAACAATGGGTCTTTAATCTTAGGCATAGTTTAAACATTGTCCTCATAGGTTAGGTATGGTTTGTATGGTTTGAGTGCTTTACCAAAAGCCATGAGCATTGGGTTAGCCTCGTCAATGAGTTTGGTTTTTTCCTCAATCGTCTTAACCAATCTCAACTTGTATTGCATGGTGTTGGATAGATCGAGTTCAATTTTGCCTTTTGGATTTGGCATAGTTATTTTGCTTTCCTTTGTTGGTCAATGAATGCTTGTGCCTCGTTGAGTTTGTCATTGAATCCATACATCTCAGCAAATTCCTGATCGGGTGCTAGGTCAATGGCTAAGTTCATAAGCATATCAATAATTTTAATTGCCTGATCCATGTTTAAACACTCCCAGAGAACATATAGTTATTATCGGTAGCCCACTTTACGAACTCTTTATTGGTTGCAACAATGGCTTTTTTCTGTGTTCGCATGGCACTTGTAGCAAATAAACCCTGTGATTCTTTGCTTAATCGTTTCATGTATGTTAGCCACTTGGGTAGTGTTTCCTTGTCGATCTGTTGAACTGCCGAATACACAAGCATACAAACTGCTGAGGGTGATTTGGGAATGGGTGCTTTTGTTGGCTCTTTAATAATGCTTTCCCAATCAGGCAACTGCTCTGACAACTGCACAATGGTCAATGTGTCATAGGTTGCACGATCCCCAATAGTGCCTTTAAGTGCGTGTCCGAGAATGTCGATCCCTAATGGCTTGACCTTTTTAATAATGTCGCTTGCCTTTGACAAACTGCGTGGGGTTGCAAAAGCGGGGCGGGGTGTGCGTGGATCATAGATATACTCATTGTCTTTTGGATTAGTGTAATCCTCGAAACTCGCTAACATCTGCGGGAATTGCTTTACAGTCTGCAAGATTTCAGGGGCTATATCGTTATCCAATGCAAAGTTTTCGAGCCACTCGTCAGCCGTAGGTTTACGCACCTTTACAACTGTTAGGCGGTTTCGTGCATGAGGGGGCAACATATCGCCTATGCCCTCATTGGCTAGGTTAGTGGTTGCAAATACAATCGATCCATTCGGTAGTGAGTAAGTGCCTAGTTTGCGTTCTAGCATCAAGCGTAAACAAGCGTTCATTACTGCCTTACTTGCCTTGCCGATCTCATCAAGCATTAATACGATTGGTTTGTCATGGTGAAAACCAAATTCCTCGTTAGGAATAAATGAGCATACCTCTGACCCGTTTAAACTGCGTATCTTTGGCACTAGAAAATCGCCCACATCTTTGGTTGTCATATCACCATAACAATAATGATATTTTTCCCCTAGTTTTGCTCTTAATGCGTGTAGGATTGATGATTTACCGATACCCATCTCACCTTGTGCCAATACAGTCGTATGCGTTCCTACTGCTTGGATAAGGTTGGTTGTATCTTGTAATGAAATGGTTTTATATAAGTTTGCCATATGGCTATGCCTTTCAGATTGGTAATGATGAAAATAATAGTAAACCTAAAAACAAAATTAATAAAGCGGTTATTGCGATTTTTTCAAATAAAGTTTCATTCTTCATGTTTAAACGCACCCCCTCTTAATATGTCTAAATAAATGTCATTGATCTTAAACACAATGTTGTCGATCACTTGCTTACCATACCTATCGCACATCTTGTAATAGGTCTTGTAGTCGTCATAATCTTTACCAATGTCGGCTATGGTTTGCACGATTTCATAAAACTGTGGCTCTGTGAGTGTCGGTCTTTGTTGGTCAATAATCACGATCTAGCCCCTCGATCAGTTCATTTATGCGGGTGTGGTAAAGTTCGCCCACCCTTTCCAATTCCTCAGAATCAGCCCCATAAATGTAAAAGGTTTCGTCTAGTATTGCCTGTGCCTCTTTCACATCATCACACACCCGCAAATCGTCTAGGATTTTATTAATTGGGTTAGCCATGTTTAAACACCCCCTCATTCGGTTTCGGTTTCGAGTTCACTCGGATCAGTCGTTAGGTCGCAACTGTCGAGCCAATCATTAAACCCACATTGGTAAGCAATCGGGTCTAGTTCCTTTAACACTCTGCTAGGGTCGAACTCTATCCCCGCTATGTTTATGGGTGAGTAGAGTTCATCTAGCATCTCGTCATAAAGTTCATACGCTTTTGATTCGTCAATATATTCAATCATAATCTGCCTCTTTGGTTGTATTGGTTTACTGCCCCCGCTTGTATAGGCGGGTCTAGGTTGGTTTAGAAAATAGCCCCCTGTTGTTGGTTGGTCATAACTGATATTTAACTGTCAAATCGTATTCCTCTTGCCGTTCCTTTTCGGAATCGATCTTAGCAATACGCACTTTAAATTGAATCGTGGTGAGTAATTGGCTTGCGGTCTTTGGCTCAATATCCAAATCGGTAAGCATAGAATAAGCACCCCTGTAAAATTCGGTATTGTCGGGGTCTTGTTTAAACGCCACCTTATACAGTTCCAAAACTTCGGACACTCTAACGATTTCATTTATTGATAATGTGATTCTGTTGTTCCTCATGTTTTCCCCTTTAATTTAAATCATCTCTAACGATATACCCAAACGCAAAAGATGTAAAGATTAACCCTACTACGCATATGGCTATCGCTTTTTCTAGCACCACATACAGACATAAAACGAATATGGCGGTGAGTATGACTGTGGTTATGATCAATGGTAAATTACGCATTTTGTTGCCCCTTATTGTTCGTAAATGAAAACTGTCCCGCCATCATAAAACTCGGCATATAACCCCATTTTGTTTAGGGTCTTTTCTAGTTTCGGGTGTATCCCCAATGTGTCGGGGTAGCCGTAAAAACTAAACGCATAATCCCCCTCTATTTCACTCCCCTCACCTGTCCAAATTGAATTGGCATGGCTAGAGGCAAACTCGCCCCCATCTTTAAACCACACACTCGGATAGAGTTTGGTTAATTTGTCTAATCTGTTTTTTAGTTTTGTTTTCATAACTGCCCCTATGTTTAAACAATGCGGGGTTTCCCCCGCCCTGTGGTTGATTAAATAAAACCTGTCAATTCGTCAAAGAATACCTGTGGCTTTTCTGTGGTTTTCTCTGTTGCGTGTCGATCCGCTAACCATTGGTTAATGTGTCGGCTAGTGGTTTTTGACCACTTTTGAGATGTCCTGTAATAGTTCCCTGTATTCATCTCATAAAACGCAACAGGGGTTTTATAACTAAACAAAATATCCCCCATTGGTAGTGATAGCACATTGATATTTTTGCTGATTGGGTTGAGTTCGATTGTCATAATTTTAGTTCCTATGGTTAGTGTTTAAACATGGCGGGGGATAACCCCGCCCTGTGGTTTACTCGTAAATAATGCCCTCATCTAATGCCACTTGGTAGGCTTGCTCATGCCCTAAAGTTTTTACGAGTTCCCAATCATCATTGGCGAATTCGTAAACCTCTAATGTGAATTGCTTAGTGGTGCGGTCATATTCCAAAACATCAGAATCGCCTACTTGCCATGTGAACCCATTGGGGGTTTGATCGGCTAACAATTTGGCGGGGACAACTTTGTTCTCTTTAATCAGTTTTAATATTGTGAATTTCATGGTTTTGTTTTCCTGTTGGTTGGTGTGTTTAAACATGGCGGGGGTTTTCCCCGCCCTGTGGTTTATTCCTCAGAATCCTCATCATCTGAGGCGAAATCGTGAGTCATTTCGCCATGACCTAAAGGACAGCGGGGGGTAGCGAGTTTGAGCCATTTACTACTTATCCGCATGGTGTAGCCACAATGAACACAATCACACTTATGTAAGCGGGTAGATTGCTTTTTATAGGTAGCGTTTAGGGTAGCGTGTGGGTATTCACCCTCATACTTAACCCATTGTAGAATCGCCTGTTTTAAACCCTCTGTTGCGGTAGTTGATGTGGGCTTGCCCTCTAAACCTACGGCATACGCACAATCAGCGAAAACCTTGTTATGACCCTCTTTATTGCCTACTGTGGCATGGCATAACTCATGAATCAAAACATCAACAACACGAACCGAATTAGACAAACTCGGCACAATGATAATCTCAGTAGTGTTATCGCCACTCATTGAGGCGGGATAGCATTGACCCAATGTGAATCTCTTTTGATGTTTTTTGGTGTGAATCCCCTTGCTAGATTGTGAGCAAGATAACCGAATGTTATCGGGGATTGTGTAGCCCTTACTAGCAAAATGGGGGCGAAGATACTTATTAGTTATGGTGTTTAACCATTGTTCTCTATTGTTCATAATGTTCTATTCCTTAAAGGTTAGTAATCAAATAGCAAAATTGCTATAACTCAATGGTATAGATTTGACAGAGGAAAACAAGGGTTTTCATTCCACAATGTGAGAAAAATTACAGTTGGCGGTTATAACTTTTAGTTATGGTTTCGGCTCTCTTTATACTTAGGGTTTACCCTCGAAAATCGAGATCGCCTATCGTCTGAGGCTACCCCCTTACCTCATTTCAAAAATGGCTTGTATGGGGCTTTAAATGCGTTTAAATGGATTTTCACATTGTGAAATAGTGGGTAATCACTAACTCGGCAAAATGCCACTATCTCGGCTCACCGCCACTTTGCCCCTCGCACCCGCATGGTTATTTATCTATATGCCTCAATGCGTATATACGCACCTACGCATATTGCACCGCAACATGATGCACCATATTGGTGCATTGTTTAAACGGGGCGGGCTGGTTATATGCATATGTGCGTATATACGCAAGCACGCATATTGCACCGCAACATGATGCACCATATTGGTGCATTGTTTAAACGGGGGTTATGTTGCACCGCACCAATGTTGCACCGCACCAATTAGGGGTTGCGTTTCACAATGTGAAATCGCATCTCACAATGCGAAATAGGGGGCTTTTCCTAATTGTCGATACCCCTTTTTTAGACCCCCACCCCCCACGGCCCGGGGGCCCCACAAAGCGCAAGTTTGTATATTTTTGTAATTTTTTAAAAAAGAAGTTGGACAAGTTGGACAATTTTGAAAGAAGTTGGACAATTTTTTATTTAGCAAAATCATAGACTTACTTGAAAAATTGTCCGACTTGTCCGACTTGTCCGACTTTATTTCACTTTTTTACTCACTTTAAAAAAAAGATAAATTTAATTGGTAGGGTAAAAGTTGCAAAGAAGTTGGACAAGTCGGACAAGTCGGACAATTTTTAAGTTAAGTATTTGATTGGATTAGAAAAAAAATTGTCCAACTTCCCAAATTTTTTTAAATAAAGTCGGACAATTTTTTATTTTTTAAAATAGGACGCAATGCCTAATTTTTTTGCATTAGTTAGAATATGAACGATTACGCATACCAAATCCAAGGTGCGCTCGAAAGCGCATCGGGGAAGTTTCGTGGCCTCAGAGTGCTGGTATGTGACCTTCACAATTTTGAAAGCGTAGATATACCGGTCGAAGTGTTTGATAGAGAAACCGTAAAGTTTCTTGAGTACCGCCTAAAGTTAACCGAAACTATGGATATCAACCGCCTACCAATACCAATCCAAAACAAAATTCGAGCGCCGTTAGGGCGATGGCTGGACTTCTGGGTCCTCGAAAACTTCTATGGCAATACTAGCAAACCAAAAAGTACTAACCCTTGACTATTGGAAGCCAGCAAGCAAACTGCGAGTTGGCGATTATATTTTTAACAAAGATGGACAAATTGTCCAGGTTAAATTAATCCAAGAGTACCGATCCCAAACCTGTTATGAGGTGTTGTTTAACGACTACCTTACTGCCGCTGGGGACGATAAGCTAGGATTTTTGGTAGAAACGCCAAAATACCGCCAAAGAATCTGTGAGTACCAGGGCAAGAAGAAGTTTAGGCGCCCATTAAAGTTTGTATCCGTGGATAAGTTGGTAGATACCAACTTAAAAAACCATGCAAACAGGTTAATCTACTCAGTCCCAACCACAAAACCTTTATCTCTTCCCAGGCAAGACCTGCCGGTAGAGCCGTTTATCTTTGGGTTTTGGTTTTTTAACCGACGAGCTAACCGAAGTATGGCAGCACCCCGGGGCACGTTTAAGTTTGTAGAGCAAAAATTCAAAGACGCGGGCTACAAACTGGTAATTGGTAAGAAAATTAACACCGGCGAGCGTGAATTTGTGGTAAGTCCTAGTATTGAATCGCAATTAGCACCAAACATACCCACAAAAATACCAGAAAACTACCTATTAGCCTCGGCAGAGCAACGAACCGAACTGTTGTGTGGTATACTGTATGCAAAATCAAGACAATATTCAAAAGCAAAAGATCAATTTAGGTTTACGTCAATTAATTACGGGCTTATGTTACAGGTTCAGGGTCTTGTGGAATCACTAGGCCATAGAACTAAGGTACAGTTTGATGACACTTACAGGTATTACACGATTAGTTTTAAAAGCCGCACAAAGTTGGTTGAAAATCAGGTCTCGCCGCCCATAAAGGTGCACCAGGCGCGCAGATACATCACCAAAATAACACCGATTGCCGCGCAGATGTGCGTGCATATTGAGACAACCGGACAGGACAACAGCTTTCTCATAGGAGAAGGGTTTATTTCATGCCATTAACAGACAAACAAGAACTTATACTAAAAAAGTTTGCACAAAACAACAAACACTGGCCCAAGCAGCAGCTAGAAGCTGCCATTTGGCAAGTGCGGTGGCATTTACAAGCCTTAGCGCACCAAAGGGAACCAGAAGATGGTGAGTATGACACGTTTCTTATGCTTGCCGGTCGTGGATCGGGGAAGACGCACACTGCTAGCCACTGGATTGGCATCCGTGCTTGGCGTTTTGACAACACCCGCTGGCTCGTCACCGCTCCCACCTCAAACGATATACGTGCAACTTGTTTCGAGGGGGACTCTGGACTTCTCAATATCATTCCCCCGTCACTTATACGAGACTACAACAAGTCCCTTTTTGAAATTACCCTTACAAATGGGTCTCTTATCCAAGGAATCCCAGCTTCCGAGCCAGAACGGTATCGTGGTAAACAGTATCACGGCGCCTGGTTTGACGAGCTGTGTGCATTTGATTACATCGACGATGCCTACGACGGCGTACAGTTTACCTTACGTCTACGGGACCCACGCATCCCTCGAGTGCAGCAGATTATTACCACCACTCCCAAGCCAAAAGAATTAATTGTAGATCTTAACGAAGGGAAAATTGGAGGCGACGTGTATGTGTCAAACGCCTCGTCCTATGACAACCGAGCCAACCTATCAGAGACGTTCTTCAAACAGCTTGAGACTTACGACGGCACTGATATTGGCCGACAAGAGATCTATGGTGAGATCCTTGACCCGGAACAGTCGGGTATCATCAAGCGCAAACAGTTCCGCCTGTGGCCGGCGAACAAACCCACTCCGACGCTGGAGTATGTTATTGCGTCGTATGATCCGGCGACTTCTGAGAAGACTATGAACGACCCAACCGCCTGCACCATCTGGGGCGTGTTTGAACAACTAGACGCCGGCACGGCAATCATACTGCTAGACTCTTGGGACGAGCACTTGTCATACCCGGAGCTGCGTAGAAAAGTAATTGAAGACTTCAAGGAAGTGGTATACGGTGCGGACAACGACTTTGGCAAGGGCCGAAAGGCGGACCTGATCCTAATGGAAGACAAGTCGGCGGGTATCAGCCTAATCCAAGAACTCCAAGGTGCCGGTGTCCCGGTCAGGGGGTATAATCCTGGCAGAGCGGACAAGGTGCAGCGTCTTAACATTGTTGCACCCCTGGTAGCCAAAGGTAAAGTTTGGATACCAGAAGACAACAAACAAAAAGGGGAATACGCAAGCTGGGCAAAACGGTTCTTGCGTCAGGTTTGTTCGTTCCCAGAAGCGGGCGGGCATGATGACTACGTGGACTCATTGTCTCAGGCGTTGCGTGTGTTGCGTGACTCAGGATGGATCCAACTTGACCCATTACCAGCGAGGGATTATAGTTATGCCGATGAAGACTACTCCAAGAAGTTTGTTAATCCGTACGCCCAGTAGGGCGGAATACCCCCATTTATTGCATTAGTAGTATTATGAATCCCTTAAAGACTCCACACCAAATGTTAATGGAAGAGGCCGGAATGGCGCCTCAAAGTCCGGGCATGTTAAAAACCCCACAACAAATGATGATTGAGGAAACTAACGTGATTCCTAGGTTTGCCGAAGGAAAATCAGTAAAAGACATGCAGGCAGAATTATTTGTGGCAGAAAATCCACAAAACACCGACCCCTATTCCCATCCAGCTTTAGTAAAAGCCTTTAACCAGTTTTTCAAATAAAACATGGCAAATCCAATACTTCCTATGCAGACGGGTGCAAACCTGCCCGGTCTGGAGAATCAAGAAAACGTCAAAGAAGCTCAGATGCAAGACGTAGAGATGGACTACTACGAGGAAACTCTAGGTCTTGAGCCCAGTGATGTTGAATCGGAAGTTGTTGAGTTAGAAGATGGTTCAGTCGTTGTAAATTTTCAAGCAAAAGAAGGCCCACGTAAAAATCCAGAGTTCTATGCCAACTTGGCAGAAAGCATGGACGAGGGCACATTACAGAATTTAGCCGTTGAGTATTTAGACCTTATTGATGTAGACAAAGAATCACGCACACAAAGAGACAAACAGTATGAAGAGGGATTACGAAGAACAGGTCTTGGTAAAGACGCACCAGGCGGTGCCGCGTTTGATGGCGCTAGCAAAGTGGTACACCCAGTTATGGCAGAGGCTTGCGTTGATTTCGCGGCTTCGGCAGCTAAAGAACTTCTTCCGCCAGACGGTTTAGTTAAATCTAACATCAAGGGCGAATCAAACCGCCTAAGAGAAGAAACTGCAGATCGTAAGGTCAACTTCCTTAACTGGCAGTTAACAGAACAGATTCCAGAGTACCGCGATGAGATGGAGCAGTTACTCACACAACTACCTTTGGGTGGTTCACAGTTTCTTAAGTGGCGCTGGGATGAAGAACAAAAGCGACCACTGTGCGAATGGGTACCAATTGATAACATTTTGCTACCATACGCGTCTACTAACTTCTACACAGCGCAACGTGTAACTGAAGTACAAGACATTACCGAAGACACGTTCTTACAACGTGTTGAACAGGGCATTTACATTGACATCGACAGTGCGTACTCATCTGACGCGCCGTTAAACGATCAGACCCAGTCTGAAAAAGCAAACAACAAGATTGAAGGCAAAGACATGCCTTCTAAGAACATTGACGGACTGCGTCGTGTTTATGAGATTACATGTTTTATGCGTTTGGAAGAAGACGCGGAGACAGACGGCCAACGTGCCCCTTACATTTTAATGATTGACGAGACCACAAGCAAAGTCTTGGGTCTGTATCGTAACTGGGAAGCAAATGATGCGAAGTTTGAAAAATTGGACTGGTATGTCGAGTTTAAATTTATCCCTTGGCGTGGCGCTTATGCTATTGGTCTTCCCCATCTTATTGGCGGCCTTAGCGCTGCTCTCACTGGCGCTCTACGTGCTCTATTGGACGCGGCGCATATTAATAATTCCCAAACACTACTTAAACTCAAGGGTGGACGAATTGGTGGCCAAAGCGATCGAATCGAACCTACGCAAGTAGTTGAGATTGAAGGCGCACCTGGAGTAGACGACGTTCGTAAGATTGCAATGGCTATGCCATTCAATCCACCATCTTCCGTATTGTTGGAGTTAATGGGATGGCTAACTAACGCAGCTAAAGGTGTAGTAACAACCGCCGAAGAAAAAATTGGCGACGCTAGTAACGAAACCCCAGTTGGCACCGTGCAGGCACTTATTGAGCAAGGCGCTAAAGTATTCTCTAGCATTCACGCGCGCATGCACCGCAGCCAGGCTAAATCGTTGGCAATCATTTCCCGTATCAATCACTGGTACTTGTCGGAGATGGACAACCAGTCTGGTGAAGAAATCCAGGTTCGTGACTTTGCATATAACAGCGACGTACGTCCAGTATCCGATCCTAATATTTTCTCTGAGACACAACGTTTGGCACAAAACCAAGCGCTGTTGCAAATGGCTCAGAGCGCACCGCCCAATATGTTCGACATTCGTGCAGTATATCGTCGAATCCTTGGACAGCTTAAAGTTCCCGCAATTGATGAGGTCTTACCAAATCCGTTAGGTGCAAAAGAATCCAACCCAGCGTTGGAAAACGTGTCGATGACTATGGGTCGACCAGCAGCAGCGTACCCCGATCAAGATCACATCAGCCACATCAAGATCCACATGCAATACGCTATGGATCCTGCATATGG